>ENA-ORXB01001942-ORXB01001942.1-sediment-metagenome-genome-assembly--contig:-NODE-1942-length-20602-cov-3.242826_pt1 | contig 20602 bp, 15 predicted proteins | sample MGYA00237863_ERZ511475 | MGnify/ENA primary metagenome ERZ511475 (study PRJEB26305, sample SAMN06343858) | sediment metagenome | isolation source: hot spring sediment | place: Canada: British Columbia... | reverse complement strand
TGAACCCGTCCACCAGGTACGCGAGCTCCTCCGGCGTCAGCGTGGCGCCGTCGCGCTTGCGGCGGATCAGGTCGTAGGCGCGCATCGCGAGCACCCCGCGGGGCGTCCGGGCCCGCCAGGGACCCTGTCTGCCGCTGTCGCCCGCCGCGTCCCGGCCACGGCCTAGCCCGGCAGCCGCCGCAGGAACCCGCGCACGAGCGTCGCGCACCGGGGCGCGGCGGCCGCCACGACCGCCAGCACATCCTCGTGGGCGGGGCCCGCCGGCGCCATGCCGGCGGCCACGTTGGCGATGACGCTCAGCCCCACCACGCGCATGCCGGCGTGACGCGCCGCGATCACCTCGGGCACGGTGGACATGCCCACGGCGTCCGCGCCCCAGCCGCGCATCATCCGCACCTCCGCGGGGGTCTCGTAGGACGGTCCAGAGGTCGCCAGGTAGACGCCCTCGCGGAGCGCGATGCCGGCCTCCGCGGCGGCGGCGCGCATGACCGCCGCCAGCGCCGGGTCGTAGGCCGCCGACATGTCGGGGAAGCGCGGGCCGAACGCGTCCTCGTTGGGCCCCACCAGCGGGTTCGTGCCCATGGCGTTGATGTGGTCGGTGATGAGCAGCAGGTCGCCGGGCGCCAGGGCCGGGTGCAGGCCGCCCGCGGCGTTGGTGACCAGCAGCGTCTGCGCGCCCAGCACGCGCAGCGTTCGCACGGGGAAGACCACCTCGGCCACCGGGACGCCCTCGTAGACGTGGAGCCGCCCCTGCAGCACTGCCACGGTGCGGCCCTCGAGCCTTCCCACCACCAGCCGCCCGGCGTGCCCGGGCGCGCGCGGGGTGACGAAGTGCGGGATCTCGCCGTAGGGCACGACCGCGTCGGCCTCCACCAGATCGGCCAGTCCGCCCAGCCCCGAGCCCAGCACGATCGCCACCTCCGGCCGCCGGCGGATGCGCTGGCCGATGACAGCCGCCGCCTCCTGCGCCCGCGCAGCCCAGCTCACGGCCTCTTCACCTCCCGTCCCGCGGGCACCGCCCAGGACCCGCGCGGCATCCGGGCGCGGCGCATGCCGGATCACACCGCCGCGTCCTGCGGGGCCACGAGCGGCCAGAAGGACGTCCCCGGTCCGGTCCACGCGACCCCCAGGGCCTCGGCGAGGGTGGCGGCCACGTCGGCGAACGTGGCCCGCACGCCCAGGCGCCGACCGGGCGGCAGCTCTGCCCGCCAGGCCAGGACCGGCACGCGCTCCCGCGAGTGGTCGGTGCTGGGGGTCGTCGGATGGTTGCGGTGGTCGCCGGTGAGGATGACCAGCCCGTCGTCCCCGCATGCCTGCAGCACCTCCGGCAACCGGCCATCCAGGCGCTGCAGGTGGCGTGCCCACCCCGTGGCGTCGTTGCGATGGCCGTAGACCTGGTCGAGCTCGACCAGGTTGGTGAACACCAGCCCGTGCCCCAGCGCGGCGGCGGCTTCCACCGTTCGCGTCAGCCCCTCCTCGTCGTCCCGGGTGTGGACCGCACGGGTCAGGCCCCGGCCCGCGAACAGGTCGTCGATCTTCCCGATGCCCACCACGGGCACGCCCGCGGCGGCCAGCGCGTCGAGCACCGTCGGACCCACCGGTGCCAGCGAGAAGTCGCGCCGCCGCGGGGTGCGCACGAAGGCGCCGGGCGTGCCAGCGAAGGGTCGGGCGATCACCCGGCTCACGGCGTGCTCGCCCACCAGCACCGCGCGCACCGCCGCGCACCACGCGTACAGCTGCTCGACGGGCACGACGGCTTCGTGCGCGGCGATCTGGAAGACGCTGTCGGCGGAGGTGTAGACGATGGGGTGGCCAGTGGCCAGGTGTTCCGCGCCTAGCTCGACCAGGATCTCCGTACCTGAGGCGGCCTTGTTCCCCAGGATGGGACGGCCGATGGCCGAGGTGAACCGGTCGATGACATCCGGCGGAAAACCATGGGGGAAGGTGGGGAAGGGGCGATCGAGGACCAGTCCGGCCATCTCCCAGTGGCCGGTAATGGTATCCTTTCCGGGGGAGAGCTCGGCCATGAGCCCGTAGGCGGCCGCGGGCGCGACGGCCGGGGGTACGCCCGGGATCGCCGCCAGGAGCCCGAGGCCCCAACGGGCCAGATTGGGCACGGGCAAGCCGCCCACGGCCATAGCGGTGTGGACCAGAGTATTGCTGCCGGCGTCGCCGTAGCGATCCGCATCGGGCAGGGCGCCGAGGCCCACCCCGTCCAGCACCACCAGGAAGATGCGCTCGATCCCCATGCTCCCACACCTATGCCCGTGGATGGGTCCGCTCATAGACCTCCCTTAGCTTGCCTCTGGTTAGATGGGTGTAGACCTGGGTGGTAGAGATATCGGCATGGCCCAGCATTTCCTGGACCGCCCGAAGGTCCGTGCCGTTCTCCAGGAGATGGGTAGCGAAGGAATGGCGGATGGTATGCGGGCTTATTCTCCGGTCGAGCTCCAGCTGGCCCGCGTATTTCTTGATGATCTTCCAGAAACCCTGCCGGGTGAGCTGGCGGCCGTGATGGTTCAGGAAGAGCACCGGATCGCCCGGCCGGGCCAGGAGGAACCGGCGGCCGTAGTTCAGGTAGAGGGAGAGATATTTTACGGCCTGGGATCCCAGAGGGATGATGCGTTCCTTGGATCCTTTGCCGAGGCAGCGCAGGTATCCGCGCGCCGCCGGCGCCGCAACCTGGAGCTGTGCACGCAGGGCCTGTGGGCTCGGTGCGACCCCTCCTTACTCACCGGCCCGGAGATGGCGCAAGTGGTCGAGGCGATGCGTCGGCGCGGAGGTGCCCGGACACGTTGACCGGCACCCGCGCGACCTATGGTACTAGTACAAAAGCGCCCTTAAGTCACTTGACATTTGTCATATGTCATACGCGCGCCCACACTGATAGACGCGCACCCTGCGCGGTCGGTGCCAGGAAGCGGTCCCTTTGGGACTGAAAGGGCGGTAGCGTCCGCTAATTTCCGGCTTACCGGCACCTCATAGATAGAAGGAGCAACTGGGTGACAGTTTCGCGGCGGCGTGATCGGGTGGTTTACTTTCGCGTTTCCGCACAGGAGTACCAACGCTATCAGCAGTGGTGCGAAAATGCGGGGGCGCGAAGCGTCTCCGACTTGGTGCGGACAGCGATGGACCAGTTCTTGGACAACCATAACGCCGACTTGACGTCTCTGGTGACGGAAAAACTGGAACGCCTCGAGCAGGCGGTCTCGGAGCTGAATGGTCGGGTGGCCGAACTTTCGCGGCAGGCGGGCTTGGGATCGGGGTCGCATCCGCACCCGAGTTTGATCGACCAGGAGGAACGATCGTGACATCTACAGTTTCCCGGCAGTTGCTGGCCGTGGTGCTGGTTGCAGTTTTGTCTGCGCCCGGCTCTGCTCAAATCGGGTTCGGCCAACAACCGGGCGGCCCAAGCGGCCAGCCATCCCCCCCGACTTTCACCGAGCGATTCCGGCCGAGTTACGTGTTGGGTCCGGGCGACCAACTCCTGATTCGTGCTTTCGAAATGCCTGAGATCAGCGATCGCGTCTACCGGATCGACGGTGACGGCAACATCAACGTGCCGGTGCTCGGCAAGATTCCGGCGAGCGGGCGGCGCATCGAGCAGTTGGAGGCAGACATGCTCGAGCGGCTCCGCCAATACGTCCGGACGCCGCAAGTGACCATCACCGTTGTGCAGTACCGGAGCGAGCCGGTCTTCTTCGTCGGCGCCTTTCGGGCGCCCGGCATCTATCCGCTCGAGGGGGCGCGCACCTTGGTGGAGATGCTCTCGGTGGTTGGCGGACTTCAGCCGTACGCGAGCCGCCGGATCAAGATCACCCGGCGTAAGGAGTTCGGCACGATCCCGCTGGCCGGCGCCCAAGCGTCGCCGGACGGGGAATTTTCGACCGCGGAGATCAATATCGGCAGCTTGCGCGGAAGCGTCAGTCCTACCGAGGACATCGCCTTGCAGCCGTTCGACGTGCTGACGGCGGAGCGTGCCGAGATGATCTATGTGGCCGGGGCGGTCCGTTCGGCGGGCGGTTTCGAGCCGGCCGAACGCGAGTATCTCACCGTCTTGCAAGTGCTGGCGATGGCCGGCGGCCTGGCGGAAAACGCCAAGCCGAGGAAAGCACGCGTGCTGCGGCCGGTTCTGGACACCTCGCGCCGCGCCGAGATTCCGATCGACCTCGAGCGGATCCTTGAGGGCAAGGACAGCGATTTCCGCTTGATGCCGAACGACACACTCTACGTGCCGGCCGGGGTGACGAGGAGCACGGTGCTTTGGCGCGTGCTGCCGCTATCGGTCTCGTTAGCTTCCCTGCTTGTGATCCTCATCGATCGGCTGTAGAGGAAAGGAGCCAGGCAACGTGTCGGGCGGACTACCGATTGGAATGCTAGGGCCGGGCCATCCGGCGCCGCCTACGCCTCAGGAGGGGCGGTTGTGCCCGCCGCGCGCGTGGCGAAGGCCATCCCGGCCAAAACCGCCCTTCCCAAGAGCAGCCGCCCCAGCTCGGCTGGGAGCCCGGCTCCGGCTCGCCCCACCCCTGACGCCTGCTTCCTCCGGTATGAGACAGGCGCGCGAAGGCCCCCCTCCGGCTCGGAGCGGGAGCCTTCGCGGTTCAAACGTTCCGGCCCGTCTAGAACTCGATGCGGAGACCGAGTTGGGCGCGCCGGCCGAAGGTGTTGGCGAGCTGGTTGGTCGACTGGCCGAAGGTGGCGGCGAAGACGTTCGTGTTCGGATTCGCCCAGGTCATGTTGTTGAGGACGTTGAAGACGTCCACGCGCAACTCGACCCGGTACTTCTCCGTCACCGGCACGCGCTTGACCAGCGAGCCGTCGACGTTCAGCAGCCCGGGGTTGGTCAGGCCCGGGTACTGCCACGGATTGCTGCGCGGCGTGTAGGCAGGCAACGGCGCAAACACCGCGGTGTTGAACCACTTCTGCGGGGTCGGCTTGTCGAGCCTCGGGTCGCCGTTCACCACCAGACCGCCAAAGCGAATGAAGAAGCCGGACCGCCACATCAGGAAACCGGTGAGGTCCCAGCCCCCGATGACCATGTCGAGGCCGCGGCTCATACCGCCAAAGAACCGGCGGCCCCTTCCGACGGGGATCTCCCAAGTGCCGGCCGTGGTCAGGCGGTGGCGCGGCCGGTCGTTGTCCTGCCAGGTCAAGTCCTGGACGAAGCTGGCGATGTCATTGTAGAAGACCTCGTCCCGCTGGAAGGCGTAGTTGTAGCCCATCATGAGCGTGTAACCCTCGCTGAAGCTCTTTTGCAGCCGGAGTTGCAGCGAGTAGTACTTCATGTCTCCGCCTTCGATGGCGTCGATGACGCCCAGGTTTCCGTATTGCGGATACTTCCGCATGAGCGTGGTCAGCGAGACGTTGCGCTGATAACGGAGCGATCCGGGGAACTTCTCCACCGGCAGGTAGTTGAAGAAGGGATTGGGAACCGAAACGTTGATGGCGTCCTTGTACTGGTAGGCGACGCGCGGATCGACCTGATTGATGTTGTAGGACCCCACCAACTGTGTGGTGTAATTGACATAGAAGGTGACGTCGGCAACGAAGTTCTGAGGCAACTGGCGCTGAAGCGAAAGATTGATCCGGTTGCTGTAACTTCGCGGACGTTTCTCATAGACGTAGTTGAATGCGTCCCCGAGATTTGTGTATCTGCCGAGACTCTTCTTATAGGCGGGAATGATCGGATTGTCGGCCGGGAAGGGATTCGAAAGGCGCATCTGCGGCACGCCCAGAACCGCCGACGGCGCTCCGGTCACCTGCCGGAAGCCGTAGTAGTAGGTGTCGAAGATGTTGAACGTCCCTCCCGTCCAAGGTGTGGGGAAACGGCCGAAGCCGGCGCGCAGCGAGGTCTTGTCGTTTAACCGGTAGGCGATGCCGACGCGCGGCGAAAGCACCCCGCTGCCCGCGTCCCACTGGCCGCGGTTGTTGCTGTCGGCGAACCGAAACGCGCCGTTGAAGATCGTCGGGCCTCTGTAGAACTGGGCCAGTTGGGCGGGCATCCGCGGCGCGGTGGCGCCCTGCATCTCCGGAATCGGATCGTTCAGATCGAGCGGCCGCGTCAGGCGATCCTCGGGATCGGTGTAGGCGCTGTCGTATTCGTAGCGCAATCCGAGGTTGAGCGTGAGGTTGCGGGTCACCTTCCAATCATCGTTAATGAAGGCGCCGTAGAAGCGGTTCTGCCCCTGCGGGGTAATCGTCACCGTCATCGAGGTCGCGCCGCTGTCCCAACTGTCGGCGCCGCCGCCGGCCGGCTGCACCGCCCCGAGCAGGAAGGTGGCGAAACCGTCGCCGGAGGCGCGGATGTCGGGCGAGACATAGGTGCTCGCAGTGGCGTCGGCCTGGAAGCCGAAACCGAAGGTGTTCAGGATGAGCAGGCTGGTGGTGCGGCTGCCGCGCGTCTCGAAGCCCGCCTTGAGGTAATGCCGCCCGCGCTGCTGGGCGATCTTCACGTTGACGCTGTCGCCGTCCGGGCGCTGGTCCCAGATGCCACCCCGCGGCCCCATGTTGAACCAGTACTCGCCCGTGCCCGAGCCCATGATGCTCATGCGCGGAAGCTGAACCGGTACCCCTGGATCCTCGAACAGAAGCTTGTAGAAGTTCGAATTCGGCCAGATCTTTCCCCAGCCACCCTCTTTAGAAAAGTCCGTGGCGAATTTCGAGGCGTCGATGAAGTCGCGGTAACTTCCGTGGAAGTTGACTACCGTGCTGGGGCTGACCACGTAGACGATATCGCCGGAGATCTGGGTGGCGTCGCGCTGGCTGCCGCGGTCGGAGACCCAGTAGGGGGAGCCCGTGGGGTTGGAGGTGGTCACCGGCGTCCACAGGCGGCTGAATCGCCCGTAGAAGCGGATTTTGTCGCTGTGCACATAGTCGACCCGGTCGGAGAGGTTGTGGTAGTCGTAGTTGATCGGCAAGGGCACATAGTAGTTCTGGAAGTTATACGGGCCGGTGCCGGGCCGGTTCGGCTTCCAGAGGTTGTCGGTGTAGTGTTTGGCGACCGAATCGATCATCGAGGCGGGAACGCGGTTGCCGGGCAGGGGCGTGCGGGTGATGGTGCGGCCGTCGGGCGAGGTCTGCGTCGTCCACGGATCGTAGATCACGCGCAGGCCGCCCAGCGCGTTGCGCGACTGCGAAAAGTCGCCCGCCCGCTCCAGGTCCGTCGGCAGCGTCATGATCAGGTCATTCGGGTCGGTCTTCTTCCATTGCTCGTAGGCAAAGAAGTTGAACAGCTTGTTCTTGATGACGGGATGGCCCAGCGTGCCCCCGAACATGTGGTTGCGCCCGCGGTTGATCGAGCGAATCACGCGGTTCTCCAGCGCGCTCGCCCAAGGGTACTGGCCCTGGTAGAAGGCGTTGCCGTGCCACTCGTTGGTTCCCGCCTTCATGGTCAGCGTGATGGCCGAACCCGAGCTGTGGCCGTACTCGGCGTCCACGGCGTTCTGCTGGACGTGAACCTCCTCGACGGCGTCCGGCGCCGGCATGTAGCTGGTCTTGTAGCCGATGCCGATCGGACTGCCGTCGATCTGAAGGTCGTTGGAGAAGTTGCGGCCGCCGCCCACCTCCTGCCGGTTGCCCGACCAGGTGAAGTACGGCTCGTTCTCCCGCGCCGTGTCCGATTGCACCACGGCCGGATCGAGCCGGGTGAGCAGCAGCGGGTTGCGGTAGAACTGCGGCATGCGATCCACCAGCGTGCGGTCGACGGTGGTCTCGAGCTTGGCGGTGTTGAACTGCACCGAGATGGCCCGCTCGGTGACGGTGACGGTGTCCTGGACCGCACCGGGCGTCAGCGTGGCGTTCACGGTGACGTCGCCGCGGGCCGAGACGAGCACGTTCTCCTGAACCAGCCGGTTGAAGCCGGCAAACTCGACCGTCACCGTATAGGTTCCGGGCAGCACCAGGTCGAACAGGTATCGGCCGGTTTGATCTGTCTGTCGTGTGGAGGAGACCCCGGTGTTCACGTTGGTGAGGGTGACGGTGGCGCCGACGATGACCGCCTGACTGGGATCGGTCACCGTGCCCTGCACCCTGCCGCGGAACTCCTGGGCGGAAACGAAGCTGCCGGTGAGCGCCAGGAAAACGAGCGCGCCCACCAGAAGGGAAGTCAACGTACGTTTTTCACCCATTCGAGATTTGCCCTGCTTTCCTCCCGCTCCGGCGGCTTCCCACCGGAGGAGACTCACTCAAAGAACTCTGTCCGCCGTGAGGCGCCCCGGTGTCTCCCGCAGAAAACCCCTGTTTCGGCGGACGGAAACGACCCCGAGCGCCACAGCGAACTTCCTGCATTATGCGTCAGCGGGTGCGGGACGTCAAGAAATATTTTGCCTGGCCATCCCCCGTTTTGATCCCGGCACCGAGCGCCGGGGCTGCGGCGGCCTCCAGCGGGCCGCGGTGGCCCGGGTCTTGCCCCGTGGCATCAGCTTCAAGAGCAACCACAAGTGGCCGGCCCGCTTCCTGCGCCGCCGCTACTTCAACCCTGCCAGCCTCGCCGGATGGAGACTGGCGCGCGGCGAGGGGATCCGTTTGGTTGCCGTCTCGACCGGCTGAAACCGCCCTTCCCAACAGGATCCACCCAGCTCGACTGGCAGCCCGGCTCCGGCTCGGCCGGTCGCCACGCCCCGTTCCAGCGGGCCACCGATCCAAGCTCCGGCTGCCCCATCCGGACCATGAAGGCCAACTCCTGCCGCTGCCGGCGCGACCCGGCGGCCCTCCCTCACCTACCTTGCCCGGCCCACACTGTCCGCTGCCCACGCCGGCGTGAAGTTGCCGGCCCTCAGACTGGGGGATAGCAAGTTTGATTCCCGTTGACAAGTTTCCGGCTTCTTCGCCATAATCAGACCTGCACCCTGCAGACGCTCGCGTTGCTGACCGCGCTTCTCGGTGTCGCTCCGGCGCCTGTGGTTCCGCAGCAGCCGGGCGCACCTGTACGGCTGAAGATCCTCGTGCTCGAAGGCCAGGGCGCGCTGAACCTGCTGCCGGCGCGCACCGCCGTCCAGCCGGTCGTCGAGGTTCGCGACGAAAACGACAACCCCCTCGAAGGCGTGACAGTCGCCTTCGAGTTGCCTAGCAGCGGCCCCGGCGGCTTCTTCCCCGGCGGCCAGCTCACGCAGACCGGCGTGACGAACCGTCAAGGCCAGGTGGCAACCCGAGGGCTCATGCCGAATGACCGGCCCGGCGCTTTCGAGATTCTGGTGCGCGCTGACTACCAAGGCCGTACCGCCGTCGAGCGCATCACGCAGGTCAACGGATATTTGAGTGCCGAGGAGGCGCGGCGGAAGCGCCGCCGCTGGATCTGGCCGCTCATCATCATGGGCTCGGCGGGCGCCGCCGCGGGCATCTATTTCGCCGTGCGCGATCCCGCTCAGCCGGTGCCGATCACCATCGGACCGCCCGTGTTCGGTCCTCCCCGATGACGGCTATGCGGTCGTTGGCTGCCATCTGTTTGCTTTCGCTCTCCGGCGCGCTCGCGCCGGCGCAGCCGCTCCGCCTGAGCGGCCCGGTGGCCGGCTACTACTACGACGAGGCGGCTCGCGTGCTTCGCCCCGTGCTCGGCCGCGCCGGGGCGGCGCTGCTCGGCGGGGCCGCGGCCGAGGAGCTCGATTTCGCTTCGGCGGCGCCTGGCGGCGCCTGGTTGTACTTGGCGCGCCGCGGCGCCTCCGTCCTTGTCCTGACCTCGCCCGGCAGCGAACCGGTCGAGTTCGCCGGCGCACTCCTCGGCGGCGTCGACCGCGTCGTCTGGAGCCGCGACGGCCGCTGGGCCGTTTTGCAGTCCTCGCGCGCGGGCCTTATTCAGCTCGTCGCGCTCGGCGATGGCGGCATCCAGCCCCACGCGCCGCTCGAATGCCGGCTGCGCGTACTGGCGGTGAGTCCGGATGGGCGCTCGATCGTCGCCGGCGCGCCGGGCGAGCTGGTCGCCGTTTCGGAAACCGGTGCCGCCGCGCGGCTGGCCGCCTTCGAAGATCCCCAGGCGGCGATCTTCAGCCGCGACGGGCGCACGCTCTATGCGGCCGATCGCTCCTCGGGCGCGGTCGAAGCTTTCCGCGACGGCTCGCGCTGGCTTGCACCGGCTCTCGGAGCCGTCGAGCCGTCGGATCTGGCGCTTTCCTCCGACGACGAGTTTCTGTTCGTCCTCGACTGCGCAGCGGCTGCCCTGCACGTTTTCGAGACGCGCTCCGGCAGCGCTGCCGGCCAAATCGCCCTCGAGGCGCCGCCGGCGGGCCTCCAGATGCTCCGCGAGGACCTGTTCTTGATCCGCGGCGTGGCCGAAACGCCCCGGCTGCGCTTGCTCGATACGTCGCGCCGGGCCGTCTTCTTCGTGGCTGAGCAGCGACTCCTCGAACCATGAGCGCGACGCTTCTTCGCACCAGCCGGCTCACGCTTCCGCTCGCCCTGTTTGCCGCCGCGGCGCTCGCCCAGTCGCTCGAGGTCAAGGTCCAGATCAACGCGACCGTGCTCACGGTGACCAACGGCGGCACGGTGGCGATCGAAGCGCCGGCGCTCAACCGCGAACGGACCGGAATCGTGACGCTGCGCAACGCTGGCACGCTGAACATCACCGTGTCGGCCATCACGCTCACGGGCGCGACGGCGTTCACGCTTCAGAACGTGCCGGCGCTGCCGGTGACGCTCGCGCCGAACGCGACGGCGACGTTCAACGTCCGCTACCTGCCCACCTCGGCCAACCCGGTCACCGCGCAGGTGAAGATCGACTACACGGAGAACGCGACGGCGCACGTTTTCAACTTCCACCTCTCGGGCGCCGTGCCCGACGTCGCGCTCTCTTAGCTTCCTCGAGCCGGACGGCAGTCAGGTCGCCGTCGCCCCCGGCGGCCGGGTGGGCTTTCCGGACACGCCTCTGGGCGGCTCCAAAACCGTCCAGTTCATCCTGTTCAACCGCGGTAGCGCGCCGGCCACGTTCAGCGCAGCATCGGTGCCGGCTTCCGACTTTTCTCTGTCGAATCTGCCCGCCCTGCCCGTCGCGATCCAGCCCGGACGCGACGCCCGCTTCCGCATCACCTTTACGCCCACGGCGGCCGGGCCGCGCCAGACGACGCTTTCGCTCGGCCTGACCGGCGAGACGGTCCTGCTGACGCTCGAAGGGCGCGCGACGGCCCCGGCGGCCCAACTTCAGATCTCGTACTTTTTCCCGCCGGAGGGCGCGCTCCAGACGGTCAGCGCCGGAGGCACGATCGGCTTTGGCGATATCGTCGCCGGGCAGACGAAGTCGGCGACCATGGTGATCGCCAACCGCGGCACGGGCAGCGGCACGGTGAACGCGCTGGCGATCGCGGGCGCGGGCTTCTCGCTCTCCGGCGTGCCGCCGCTGCCGGCGACGCTCGCCTCCGGCCAAGAGATCCGATTCACGCTCGCCTTTACCCCGCCCAGCACGGGGCCGTTGCTCGGCAACCTCACGGTGACGGTCAACGGCGAGGCGAACCTGATCCGGCTCCAGGGCAATGGCACCAGCGGGGCGCGGCTCGAGATGAGCTACTTCCTGCTGCCGGACGGCGCGCGGCGCCCGATCGCCGCCGGAGGCACCATCACCTTCCCGGACACGCTTGCCGGCGAGACGTCTCGCATCGAGTTTCTCATCGCCAACCGCGGCACGGGCGCCGGGCGCGTCAACATGATTTCCTTCCTCGGGGGGCACTTCCAGCTCTTCAACGTCCCGGCGCTGCCGAGGACGCTCGCTCCCGGCGAGGAGTTGCGCTTCCTGATCGCTTTCCAGCCGCCGGCGGCCGGACCAAGCCTGGGCACGCTGACGGTCAAGCTCGACGAGGTCGACGCGCTCATTCAACTCGAGGGCCGCGGCACGCTCGGCTCGGTGGTCGAATTTGCCTATTTTGTGCTTCCCGACGCCGGCCCCGTGCGCGTCGCCGAGGGCGGCACGATTTCATTTCCCGACACGGTAGTGGGGGAGACGCGCGCCGTCGCGCTCCAGATTGCCAACCGCGGCCGCGGCCCCGCCGTGCTCAGCCTGTTCCTGGCGGCCGGCGCTGCCTTCACCATCGACGAGTCCCCTGTGCTGCCGGCGACGATCGGCCCCGGCGAGCAGGTCCGCTATGTGATCCGGTTCCGGCCGTCGCAGCCGGGCCAGGCGCTCGGCGTCTTGACACTCGAAATCGACGGCCGCACGATCACGCTGAACCTTCAGGGCCGCGGCACGCTCGGCTCGCAGTTCCAGTTCGGCTACTATGTGGCGCCGGACGGCGTGCTACGCTCGGTCGCCGCCGGCGGCACCATCGCCTTCCCGGACACGGTGGTCGGCAAGAGTGAGTCGATCGTCGTCATCGTCACCAACCGTGGGCCGGGCGCCGGCACGCTGAGCTCGATCGTGCTCGGCGGCAGCGGCCTGGCGCTCGAGGGCCTGCCGGCCTTGCCGGTGCGTCTAAACACCGGCGAGGACGCCCGCTTCCGGGTGACCTTCCGGCCCCTCGTTCCGGGCGTCGCCATCGGGACGCTCACGCTCACGCTTGACGATCAGCCCGTGCGGATTCATCTGGAGGCGCGGGGAACGGTGGCGGACCTGGTGCTCTCCTATGTGCTCGCCGACGGCAACGCCCGCCCCTTCGGCGACCGCGGGCGCATGGTCTTTCTGCCGACGGCGGCCAATACGACGGCGGTGGCGCAGGTGCGCATCGCCAACCGGGGCAGCGGCGAGGCTACCCTGCGCGCGGTGACGCTCACCGGCGAGCGCTTCGAGCTGAGCGGCGTGCCCGTGTTGCCGGCGAAGATCGACCCCGGCGGCACGCTCGCCTTCGAAGTGCGCTTTTCGCCGCGCACCGCCGGCGTCTTCACCGGCGAGCTGGTGATTTCGTTCACCGAGCGGACGCTGACGGTGGCGGTCGAGGGCTCGACCTCGGCTGCCGAATTCCGCCTCAGCTACGTCGATCCGCGGACCAGCAGCCGCGTGCTGTTGGCCGACGGCGGCCGGCTTCCTTTCCCCGACACGGCGGTCGAGACCGAGACGCTCGTCACCGTCGTGCTTCACAATCGCGGGCCCGGCACCGGCTTCCTGGACCTGATGACGGTGGAAGGTCCCGACGCCGGCCGCTTCGAGCTGATCAACCTGCCCGAGCTTCCGCTGGCCATCCCGGCGGAGAACGAGTTCCGGATCGCACTGCGGTTCAGCCCGCGCGAGCGGCGCACGCACGCCGCCACCTTGCGGGTGGAGCTGACCGGAGCCCGCTTCCGGGTGGACCTGGCCGGCCCCGGCACGGGGGCCGTCTTCGTTTACGAAGTCCTGGACGGCGACGCGGTCCGGGCGGTCTCCCCCGGCGGCCTGATCGAATTCCCCGACACCGACGTGCGGCGCAGTGCCACGCTCGTGCTCCGCCTGCGGAACGAGGGCAACGCCGAGGGCCGGCTTGCCGCCGTCAGCCTGCTGGGCGCCTCCTTCCAGGTGACCGATCTGCCGATCCTGCCCGCGGTGATTCCGGTCGGCGAAACCCGGCAACTGACGCTCCGCTTCAACCACACCGAGCCCGGCGTCATCACCGGCCGGCTGCGGATCGGCGCCGACAACTTCGAGCTGCGCGGCCTGGCGCTCGGACCGCGGCTGCGCTTCAGCTACTCCGATGCCGCCGCATCGGGCCCTGTCGAAGAAGGGGGCGTCATCACGCTAAGTTCCACTGCGGTGGGCGCCCGCGCCGCCGGCGAGTTCACCATCGAAAATCAGGGCACCGTGCCGGCGTCGTTGGCGGCAATCTCCGTCGTCCCGGTGTCGCGGGTCTTTCTGTTGGAAGGCTTGCCGACGTTCCCGCGGACGCTGGCGCCGTCGGAGAGCCTGCGCTTCCGGATCGTCTTTGCGCCCAACGACGTCGGTTTGACGACCGCGACGCTGCTCGTCAACACGACCGCCGTCGGGCTGGCCGGCACCGGACTCCGCCCGGTGCCGCTCGCACCCTACCGGTTCACCGGCGCCTCCGGAGTCCAAGAGCCGCTCCAGCAGCCCGAGATCGGCCTGACGCTCGCCGCACCCTACGCGCTGCCGCTCGAGGGCACGCTGGCGCTGAGGTTCGTCTCCGAAGTCTTCAGCCCGAATCCGGCAGTGCAGTTTGCGACCGGGGGCCGCCTGGTGCGCTTCACGATCCCCGCCAACTCGACGGAGGCGCGCTTTGAAAACGGCGCAGCGCGCATCCGGTTCCAGACCGGCACCGTGGCCGGACGCATCGTCTTCAGGCCGAGCTTTGCGACCGAGGGCGGCCTCGATCTGACGCCGGACAATCCGCCCGAGCTGGTGCTCACGGTTCCGGCCGGGGCGCCCAGGCTGCTCGATCTCGGCATCTTCTCGCGCACGGCGACGGGCTTTATCCTGGCGATCAGCGGCTACACGACGACGCGTTCGCTCAAGCAGCTCGAGCTCGAGATCGCGCCGCGGCCGGGCGAAAAGCTCGCCGCCACGCGCTTCACCGTCAATCTCGACTCCAGCGCGCTGATCTGGTTCCAGAGCGAGACCTCCCTGGCCTTCGGCGGCCTGTTCACCGTCGCCGTGCCGTTCTCGCTGGGCGTCGATGCCCGGGAAGACCAGGTGCGCCGGATCCAGTCGGTTAGCGCCACCGTGACGAACGAGTTGGGGCGCTCCAATACGCTGTCCATTGAAATCCGTTAGGTTTCTGCACCCGGCGCTTTCTTGCCATACCTTGGTTTGCCGATCCGATCGGGAGCCGGGCTCTCCCGGCGGACGCGCCGAGTGGTTGGGGACCTTGCCGTAAACGGACGAGCGCCTTGGTCAGGCTGCCCCAGCGCGCCGGAGGGCCCGCAGCGCCGACTGCAACAGCCTCGTTAGAGCTCTGTGCGGCGGTGCTCCACACGCTCGCAGGCGAGCGACCGTTTGTCGGTGGAAGCCGGATCCGACAAAAGTCCCTGACTCCCTCCCGGGCGGCTACCGGCTGAAGGTCACGATGCGGTAGCGCAGCCTCACCGGCTTTGCGCGCTCCAGCCGGCGGGTTTCCGTGCCCGGCCAGTTCACCGCGATGTAGCCGTAGTGCCGCTGGCACCAGCCGTTCGGCGCCCCGGGATTGGTGGGATCGATCTCGATGCGTGCGCCGGCGGCGCGCCCGCCGAAGCGCCCGGAAAGTTCCGCCCAGGCGTGAGGCACTTGATCGCTGTCGGCCGTCTCCAGGCCGCGCTCGGTGCGGATCTCGGTCCCCTCGCGCGGCGCAAAGCGAATGCCGAGGCCGCCGTAGCCTTTCTTTTCCCGCCCCGCGATCTCGACGGGGGCGCCGACGGCCTCGAGCGTCAGCGTGAAGTCGATCGGGCGCCGGCCCGCCTCGGCCGGGTGGATGAGGAACTCGACCGTCTCGCGCACCGCCTGGCGCTCGCCCGCGAACCAGCCGTTCTCCACCCCCAAGCGCGCACAGTCCTGGCCGGCCTCCCGCGCCAGCCAACGAACGAACCGCTGGTGCATGCCGAGGAGCGCCCAGACGTCGTGGGTCCGGCCCTCGAAGCGTACGACAGGCCAGGTCCAGCACACGCCGCGGTGATGCGGATGATCGGCCGGAAAGTCGTCCGTCAACACCGTGCCGTCCGGCGCGTAGAGGGGATGCACGTAGCTGGACCGGCGGTAGGATTCTTTGACCCCCTCCTTGAGAATCATCCCGTGGTTGTAAACAAGCACCGGCCGATTCTCCTCGCGCAGCTCGAGCGAAGCCGGCGTGATCTGGACGAACCGGAACCGCTCGCCGGCCGCAAGCAGCCCGGCGCCGAGCGCCAACAATGCCGCCGCCTTCATGCCGGCACGATCCTCTCCGTAGCGGCGTCCCACTTCATGTACTTGCGCTCGCGCCAGGAGAGGATGCCGAACTGGCAGGCCACCACGCCGTAGTAGCCGAGCCAGCAGTCGCACTTGAGCGGCTCATTGTAACGGATGGCGCGAAAGAAGTTCCTCAGATGGAGCTCCGTGTCCTCCCCGCCCGTCTTGCGGTGGACGATCTCGCCAAGCTCGCCGGCGTAAAGTTTCTGCGGCCGGATGAGGAATCCCTCCGGCGTGAACTCGAGCGTCGCCTTGTGGCCGCGCAGCAGGTGGGGCACCGGCGTGTCGTTAGCCAGCGAAGAGATCAGCAGTACGGTCGGCCCGCCCGGATAGTCGAGCATGATGTTGATGGTCTCGGGAACCTCGGCCCGCGTCTCGGTGAACTGAAAGGTGCCGCCGTGCGCCGAGCCGTACTGGGGAAAACGAAGGCCGAGGGAACGGATGATGCGCGTCACGCGGTGCACGAACAAGCCCGCGGGGACACCTCCCGAGTAGTCCCAATACCGGATCCAGTTGAAGTAGCGGTCCGGATCCCACGGCCGTCGCGGCGCGGGCCCGAGGAACAGCTCCCAGTTCAGGTTTTCGCCCGGCCGCACGTCGGGATCGACCGGCTTGAGCCAGAAATCCTCGCGGTAGTTGCGCGAGTAGTCGATTTGTGCGAGCACGACCTTTCCGAGCACGCCTTGCTGGACATAGCGGTGCGCCGTCTCGTAGGAGTCGTCGGACATGCCCTGAACGCCCACTTGCAACTTGACGCCCGTCTCCTGGATGGTGCGAACCACCTCCTTGGCCTCCTCGACGGTGTGCGTCATCGGCTTCTCGCAGTAGACGTGTTTTCCGGCGCGGGCGGCGTCGATGGTCATTCGCGCGTGCCAGTGATCGGGCGTGGCGATGATGACGAAGTCCACCTCCCGGTCCTCGAGCAGGCGGCGGTAGTCCTGGTAGGCGCGCGCCCCAGTCTCGCTAGCCGCCTCCTCGGCCCGTTTAGTGAAGACGTCGCAGACGGCCGTGACGGCGACGTTGTCGGGCTCGCGCATTCGGGCGAGCGCCGGCAGAAAGGCGCGCGAGCCCCGAATGCCGCAGCCGATGAGGCCCGCCCGCAGCAGCTCGGCCGTGGAAGATCGTGATTCGGCCCTCGCAAGGCCTGCGCCCGCCGCCGCGGCGGCGAACGTTCTTCTCGTCAGCGGTGGCATGGTCGAGGAATCCGCCCATCAGCATATCAGCTCCTTGCGGCGCCGTTGAGCGGCCCTGTTATAATCGGCGGGCGTAAGGAGAGAACGATGTCCGGAGTTTCCCGTCGCAGCTTTCTCGGCGCCGGCTGGAGCGCAGCCTCGGCCTCACGCGTGCTCGGAGCCAACGAGCGCATCCGCCTGGGCGTGATCGGTACCGGTGGCCGGGGCCGCTACCTGATCGAGCGGGCCAACGACGCCGGCGGCATCGAGTGGGTGGCGCTGTGCGATGCCTACGACGTGCAACGCGACAAGGCCGAGGCGCTCACCGGCAAGAAGCTGGACAAGTACGCCAACTATCGCTACGTGGTCGATCGCAACGATATCGACGCGGTCATCGTGGCCACCTGGGATCATGTCCACGCCAAGATCACCGTGGACTGCTGCCGGGCGGGCAAAGACGTGTTCGTCGAAAAGCCGATGACGCTGCACCCGATGGAGGGCCACGACGTCGTCCGCGCCGCGCGCGAGCACAAGCGCATCATCCAGGTCGGCACGCAGCAGCGCAGCATGCCGCACTTTGAGGAGGCCAGGGAGCGCTTTTTCGCGAGCGGCCGCATCGGCCGGGTCACCATGGTGCGCACAATCTGGAACGGCAACCGCGCCTACCGCAATCAGGCGCCGCCGCCCGGCATGGAGGTCAAGCCCGCCGGCCTGGATTGGGACCTCTGCCAGGGCGACCTGCCCAAGGTGCCCTGGAACCCCAAGCGGTATTTCAATCATTACGTCTACTGGGACTACTCGACCAACGCCCAGGTCGGCGGGCTCTTCGTCCACCACGTCGACGTCGTGCACTGGTATCTGAATCTGCACGCGCCGCTCGCCTGCGTGGCCATCGGCGGCATCTATCTCGAGCCCGAGGACCGCGACACCGCCGACAATTTCAACGCCATCCTCGAGTATCCCGGCAAGATCAACGTCACCTTCGAGGCCAATGTGACCGACATGATTCAGAAAGAGTCCGCCGACATCATCTTCATGGGTGAAGGCGGGCGGCTGCGCATCTTCCGCTACGGCTACGAATTTCTCCCGGCAGGCCACGACAAGACGGGCGAAGCGATCCGCTCCGGTCCGTCGCCCGATCTGCATGTGGCCCGCTGGCTGGAGTGCGTCCGCACGCGCAAGAGAGCCAACTGTGACGAGATCGAGGGCCATTACTCGGCCATGGCCTGCCACATCGCCAACATCGCCTATAAGGAGAACCGGAGGGTGACCTGGCAGAAGGAGTGGGACGTATGAGACTGCGATTGCTCGCGCTGCTGCTTGCCGCGGCTTCCGCGCCGGCGGCGGGAGGGGTCCGCGTGCTGGTCGTCACGGGCGGGCACGACTACCCGCCGTCGTTCTACACCCTGTTTGAAGGCCACGCGGAGATCGCCGCCAAAGTCGACCCGCATCCGATGCCTTACCGCCGCGGGGATCTCCGCCCGCGCTATGACGTGCTCGTGCTCTACGATTCCGTGCAGGAGATCTCCGAGGCGGAGCGCAAGAATCTACAGGATTTTCTTGAATCGGGCAAAGGGCTCGTCGTGCTGCACCACGCGCTGGTGGACTACGCCGACTGGGATTGGTGGTGCGAAGAGGTCGTCGGGGCGCGCTGGCTCTGGAAGCCCACCCCGGCGCGGGGCAAGACCACCTGGAAACACGATGTGGTCCTGAAGGTCCAACGCGTCCTCGACCATCCCGTCACGCGCGGCATCGAGCGGATGGATATTCTCGATGAGACCTACAAGGGTCTGTGGCTGTCGCCCCGCATTCGCGTGCTTCTGCGCACGGACGAGGAATCGAGCGACGGCCCGGTTGCCTGGATCGGCCCATACGAGAAGAGCCGGGTCGTGGTGATCCAGTTGGGCCACGGGCGAGAAGCCCATCTTCACCCGGACTACCAGAAACTGGTCCGCAACGCCATCCTGTGGGCAGCCGGCCGCTGATCAAGGCCGTGGCTTGGGCGGAGCGCCGCGAGGCCGGTACTTGAACGTCCGCCAGTCCTCGGCGGCCAGACCGTTCAGGTCCCAGACGACGCGTCCGGCGCGAACGGTCAATTCCGCCACCAGCCGCTGGTCGCCCGCCAGGCGCGCTCCGGCGGCGTCGATGTAGCCGAAGCTGCCCCGCTCCAGGCGCAGCACGGTGACGTCGGCCTCCGCCCCCACATCCAGATGGCCGAGCTCAGGCCGTCGGATCGCCTGGGCAGCGGCCCAGGTTGACGTCCGGATGACCTCTTTGAGCGGCGAGCCGAGCACGAGCATCTTCGACATCACGTTCACCATGTCCTTCATGCCGGCGTTCATGCTCCCGGTGTGAAGGTCCGTGGAGATGATGTCCGGCAAAAAACCCTGCTCGACAGCCGGAACGGCAATGTTCCAGAAAAAGCTGCCGCCGCCGTGGCCGACGTCGAACAGAATGCCGCGCTTGCGCCCGGCCCACATCGCCGGGTTGAGCTTCTTGTCGGGCAGCAGCTCCTGGCGATGGCCGGCGTAACAGTGCGTGTAGATGTCCCCCTTGCGCAGCTTCTCCCGCATGAGCGCCTCGAGCGTCCGTTTCTGTCCCGTGTAGCCGAAATCGACCATCACTGGCATGTCCATGGCCGAGGCCGCCTTCACTGCATTGTCGACGTCCGGCCAGGCGTCCTTGGCGTAGTGCGCCACTTTAAAGCCGACGATGATGTCCCGGTTGGCCTTGGCCATCTTGATCGCCGCCTCCGGGTCCATGTCCTGTTCGTCGTTTTCGCCCTTCTCGGCCATGCCGACGCCGCCGATGTTCAAGAACGCGAGCACGCGCGTGCGCACCCGATCGATGATGCGCTGGCGGAAATCGGGGAAGTTCCGCCAGCCGGCGGTGCCCGCATCGACCATCGTCGTTACGCCGGTGCGGAACGAGAAGGCGTCCGGATGGACGCTCTGGTCGCCGGTCAGCGCCCGTTGGCCGGTGCCCGTGTAGACATGGACGTGGATGTCGATGAGCCCCGGCGTCACATACAAGCCGGCAGCCGAGATGGTGCGCCGCGCCTGGGAGGCGGGGATGTCTTCGGCCACCCGCGCGATCTTGCCTCCGGCGATCGCTACATCCCGAATCCCGTCGATGGCGTTCTTCGGGTCGATGACATGGCCGCCTTTGATGAGCAGGTCGTAGGAGGGCTGGGCCGCCAGCGTTCCGGACAGCAGTAAAGCGAAAGCAAGGCGTCGCATACGCGGATTATACAGTGCCGCGGCGATTGACTTGGCCGAGCCCCACCCTCATACTGGCAGCGGGAGGCAAAACCGCCAGTGAAACCTTTCTCTCTCTTTCTGATCATCGCGGCGACCTGGTTTGAGGCCGCCCGCCTGCATGCCGGGCAGCGCCCGGAAAGCCAGGCCGTTCCGGAGCGCTTCATCGGTGACTTGGCGGGCCTGGAGGCGGTGACCATCGGCCCGCAGGGCGTACCGTTCGCCGGGCTCGCCGATACCGGCGGCCGCATCGTGCGCGTGGTCGCGCCGAACCGGACCCATGGCCTGACCGAAACTGGCGGCGAGCCCGCGAGCCTCGCCTTTCTTCCCGACGGCGATCTGTGCGTGGCCGATCGCCGCCGAGGGGTTATCTACCGCCTGACGCCTTGGGGCCGATCTACAGCGATTGCCGATTGGCT
>ENA-ORXB01001936-ORXB01001936.1-sediment-metagenome-genome-assembly--contig:-NODE-1936-length-20722-cov-6.404602_pt1 | contig 20722 bp, 22 predicted proteins | sample MGYA00237863_ERZ511475 | MGnify/ENA primary metagenome ERZ511475 (study PRJEB26305, sample SAMN06343858) | sediment metagenome | isolation source: hot spring sediment | place: Canada: British Columbia... | reverse complement strand
GCGCTATTTCCTGACACAGTGCAGTTTGTCATTGTAAGCGTGCCAAAGTTGAGAATGCCGCCGCCGCCGACGCCGAAGGCGCTATTTCCTGACACAGTGCAGTTAGTCATTGTAAGCGTAGCACCGCCAAAGTTGAGAATGCCGCCGCCGCCGACGCCGGGGGCGCTATTTCCTGACACAGTGCAGTTAGTCATTGTAAGCGTGCCAGCGTTGCGAATGCCGCCGCCGTCGGGGGCGTTACCATTCCTCACTGTAACGTTGTTGATCGTCAGATTAGCTCCACTGTTTACTTGAAAAACTCTCACAGAATTGTTCCCTGAAATCTCTATCCTCTGCGTGCTACTTTCGTTTGTGATTATCACTGCACCTGTGATACTTATCTGACTTGACAGCGTGATGACACAAACATTGCCCGGACAACCCGAAATGTTGAAAGTTATCAAACCTCCAAACGGTGAACCAGTCGCTTCATTCCGTAAACTACCTGAGCCGCTGTCATTTGTGTTCGTGACTACTGCTACTCTTTGTTCGTAAGCCCCAATGTCAACTGTGCCACCTGATATTCTTGGCGCTCCTCTCTGATCCATAGTCAAAGCATTTCCGTTCTGGTCTAATGCAAGAGAATTATTACCAGCATTCAACGCTGGTGAACCAAGTAAAAGAGCATGAGTTTTTGTCAGTCCACCATAATCTCCAAGCGGTGCTAGCTTTGGATCCTGGCCTGTGATGTTGTTCGAGCCTGGGAGCGTGCCTGATATACCGGAAGTATCCTTGATCAGGTTGAAGTCTCCTGAGCTGACCGAGCCGGAGATATCGGGGCCGCCGCTTGAGGCAGAGTTATTTGCCACGATGCTGTTGTTGAGGTTAAGCGTGCCTCCGTTGGCGATGCCGCCGCCGCCGTCGGGGGCGCTATTTCCTGACACAGTGCAGTTAGTCATTGTAAGCGTAGCACCGCCAAAGTTGAAAATGCCGCCGCCGAAGCGGCCGGCGCTATTTCCTGACACAGTGCAATTTGTCATTGTAAGCGTAGCACCGCGAAAGTTGAGAATGCCGCCGCCGTTGCTGCCGCTATTTCCTGACACAGTGCAGTTTGTCATTGTAAGCATGCCTTGGTTGAAAATGCCGCCGCTGCCGTCGAAGGCTCTACCATTCCTCACTGTAACGTTGTTGATCGTCAGATTAGCTCCAGTGTTTAGTAGAAAAACTCTAGTTGCATTGTTCCCTGAAATCTCTATCTTCTGCGTGGTAGCCGCACTCTTCCTGATAGTCAATGTCCCTGATATAGAAGCTGAGTCGATGACAAGTTGCCCGAAAGACGAATTCAGCGTAATCGTGCAAACTCCGCCTGAACAACCTGGATCGTTTGTCGGAATGTTGAAGTTGATTGTGTCATTGTCTGGTGTTGAATTCGCAGCCGCTATCGCCTCACGAAGACTACAATTTACAGACGAGCATGTATCGTTCGTGTCTGCTGTCTTCGTCACAGTGTAGGTCGCTGCTGAAACAATGCTCACGCAAGCAACGCTTATCACCAATAACAAAATCATCCTCGCCGTTCTACTCAACAAAATCTTACCCAATCTATCTGCTTTCATCGTTCATTCTCCTTCCAAAAATTTAAAAATTTAAAGATGGTAAAACTATAAATCTTTTTTTCAAAGTTGTAAATAAGTAGTACTACTCATTCAGGCATGAGTAGTACTACTCATGCCTGCGCTAACTCGTTGCAAAGACTGATAGTTACAATTTCATCCAAAAAGAGAAAAAAATAAAATTTTTTTGAAAATTTTCAATTTTTTTACAATCTTCGGAAATTTCGGGGGACTTTTAAGAGGTTTTATTGAGAATTTTTAAAACTTCATGACTGATTCTTGACCTTTTATTCAGAAGTCTGATCTTGAATCCCATCTGAACTGTGAATCAGACTTTCCATTATCAGCTAAGGAAGGTTATCTGTTAATCTTCTTTGATAAAAGCATGACATCTACCCACTTGTTTTGATTTTAGAAGCGTAAAGTAAAAGCAAATTAAATCAACTGGGGTATGAAACATTGATGAATCCAAATACCTAAACCCCAATCCGCAAGGGTTTAGGTATGGATTCAAGGACGAGTTAAACTATCGTTTCTCTAAAGACGAATCGAATCTGTCTAGCTCTCGCTTTCTGTATTCCACAGGATAAAAGTTCAACTCCGTTAACTCGTCTGTCACGAAAATAACCTGCGGCTCAAATTCGTAACGCTTCGACTGCACAGTCAAAATATACGTTCTCCCAACTTCAACTTCCTCAAAACGATAATACCCAAATGCGCTTGTCTGCACTGTGCGGCTTGTGCCTTGGTCATCCGTTAAGATTACATATGCATTCCTCAACCCTCTGCCGCTTCCTCCAAATACTCTACCTCCTATCGATACCGATGCCGCCGTCGGCGCCGCTACGAAAAGTGAATAATTTATGGTTGTAGTTTGACCAGCACAATTTATAGTAAGACTGGGAGAGAAATTGCCGGTTTGTGTTGGAGTGCCTGTTATACTATAGGATGTGCCAGATGAAGAGAGTGCCAATCCCGAAGGCAGCCCACTCATATTCATCGTGCATGATTCATTGTTTGCTGTAATTGTAAAATTGTAAGGGATTCCCGAGTTGCCGCCTGGAAGTGAAGCAATATGGTTTGAGTTCGTTCAATTTTAGAAAATCACCAAGCTTTGCTGCCTGAATATCTTTTACATTACCTTTCGATGAGTTTTATCCTCTGCATTTAATATATTTTAGTGACTTATTTAACGCGATTGCAATCTGCACGAAAGGGGATCTGAGCTAGTAGGTTAACCAAGCAATTTTATAGATTCGTGATAGATGCAGTTTTATCTAAGCTTAATGGGAATCTTGACATAAAAGTAATGATTTGAGATTCTATAAGAGAAGCGACAGAGAGGGAAAAATGAGAATATCAGCGCAAGAAGAGTATGGTTTACGCTGTTTAATACAATTAGCTTTGCTGAAGGAGGGAGAAAGCCTTACTTTATCACAGATAGCTGAGCGTGAGGGGATTTCAGTAGCGAATGCGGGCAAACTGATGTGGCTTTTAAGTAAAGCTGGATTTGTTCAGGCTACTCGCGGCACAAAAGGTGGATATTGTTTAGCACGTTCCGCTTCTGAGATCAGGCTTAGCGAAGTGATAAAAGTTTTAGACGAAGATAAGATAGAAAATCATTGCAGTAATTTTACTGGACTCTTAGACTTTTGCGTGCATAAGGAAGACTGCGGTATTCGTTCAGTAATCATTGGATTACACGAAATCGTGAGGAATGCGCTCTCTCAAATAACATTAGCAGAGATAATAGCTCCCGAAAGGGCTGTCGATAAAAAATTTTATCATATACAAGGCATTCACAGAGATTGCAAGCATTGAGGACATATGGCAAAAGGAATAGAAATTTTAACAAATCGAGAATATAAGTACGGTTTTGTAACACCGATTGAAACTGAAACTATACCCAAGGGTTTGAGTGAAGAGACCATCAGGTTGATAAGCAAAAAGAAAGATGAGCCTGAGTGGATGCTCGAGTTTAGGTTGAAAGCTTATCGTCAGTGGTTAAAGATGAAGGAGCCTCGATGGGGGAATTTTGAGTATCCCAAAATAGACTTTCAAGATATAACTTACTATGCGGCTCCAAAGCAAAAACCAAAGAGGAATAGTCTAGATGAGGTTGATCCAGAGCTTCTGAAAACTTTTGAAAAGTTAGGAATACCGCTATCCGAACAAAGAATGCTTGCGAACGTGGCTGTGGATGCAGTTTTTGATTCTGTTTCGGTTGCTACTACTTTTAAAGAAAAGCTAAAAAAAATTGGCGTCATTTTCACGCCGATTTCTGAGGCCATCAGAGAATACCCGGATTTAGTAAGAAAATACCTTGGCTCGGTCGTGCCTGTAAATGACAATTTTTATGCTGCATTGAATTCAGCTGTATTCTCTGACGGTTCCTTCGTGTATGTTCCTAAAGGTGTTCGTTGCCCGATGGAGCTTTCTACATATTTCCGTATAAACACGCAGGAATCGGGACAGTTTGAAAGAACATTGATAATAGCTGAAGAAGGGGCTTATGTGGCTTATAATGAAGGATGCACAGCTCCTCAGTTTGATACTAATCAGTTGCATGCTGCAGTGGTCGAGCTAATAGCTCTGGATGACGCTGAGATTAAGTATTCAACGGTCCAAAATTGGTATGCAGGTGATGAAAATGGAGTTGGAGGTATTTACAACTTTGTTACAAAACGAGGGGCTTGTCGCGGTAAAAACTCAAAGATTTCTTGGACTCAAGTAGAGAGTGGGAGTGCGATAACCTGGAAATATCCATCCGTGATTTTACAGGGCGATAATTCAATCGGTGAATTTTATTCTGTAGCATTAACCAACAATAGGCAAGTTGCCGATACAGGAACTAAGATGATCCACATAGGCAAGAACACAAAAAGCACGATCATCTCAAAGGGCATTGCGGCTGGTTATTCGAATAATTCATATAGAGGTTTGGTTAAGATCTTGCCGAAAGCAGAGAATGCTAGGAATTATACGCAGTGTGACTCAATGCTCATTGGAGATAAATGTAAAGCCAACACTTTTCCTTATATCGAAGTGATGAACAATACGGCCAAAGTCGAGCACGAGGCTACGACTTCCAGAATCAGTGAGGAGCAATTGTTCTACTTACAACAAAGAGGCCTAAAACAAGAGGATGCAGTCTCACTGATAATAAATGGTTTTTGTAAAGAAGTTTTTCGCGAGCTACCGATGGAATACGCAGTAGAAGCGCAAAAGCTTTTAGGTCTCAAATTGGAGGGATCCGTAGGATAATCAAAAACACTTGTCAGGCGTTGAGAGATCGAAAAAGCAGGAGATTTTATTTACAGGAGTTGGAAACGATGTTATTAGAAGTCAGAGATTTACATGCTGGAATCGAAGGTAAAGAGATACTGAAGGGACTGAATTTACAGATAAACAAGGGCGAGGTCCATGCGATAATGGGGCCAAATGGTTCGGGGAAATCCACATTAGCAAAGGTAATAGCTGGACATCCAAACTATGAGGTTCTAAAAGGTGAGATAATTTATAAAGGCAAGAATTTACTGGAGATGGAACCAGACGAAAGAGCCAGAGAGGGTATTTTCATGGCTTTTCAATATCCGGTTGAAATCCCAGGCGTGTCAAACTCGCAATTTCTCAGATTAGCTTACAATGAAAAAATGAAGCATCTGGGATGCGAAGAGTTAGATCCAATTGAGTTTAATGATTTGCTGAAAGAAAAAGCAAAGTTAGTCCAGATGGATGCAGATTTTTTAAAACGATCCGTAAATGAAGGATTCTCAGGAGGGGAGAAAAAACGTAATGAAATCTTGCAAATGGCAGTTTTAGAGCCAAGATTAGCAATTCTCGATGAGACTGATTCCGGGCTTGACATAGATGCATTAAGGATAGTTGCTGATGGCGTCAATAAATTACGTACCAGTGAAAATGCCATTATTTTGGTGACACATTATCAGAGACTTCTGAATTACATAGAACCGGATTTTGTTCATGTTTTGGCAGATGGACGCATTGTTAAATCAGGTGATAAGAAGCTAGCCCTCGAACTAGAGGAAAAAGGATACGATTGGGTAAAGGCTGCCGCTTAAGAAAGAGGTAAGAAAATGATTACACAGGTAAAAAGACAAGATCATTACGCTGAACTTTTCCTGAGAAGCTTAGATAATAATGATCAGCCCGAATGGCTAAAAGCTTTACGATCGAATGCTTTTGATTATTTCCTAATCAATGGCTTTCCGAGCGTGGAGGATGAAGAATGGAAATATACGAGCACTGCGCCGATAGCTAGGGAAAAATTTGAATTAGCTGAGAATGCAGCCGAGATTCCATCAATCGAAAATTTTTTAATAAGCGAATCAAAAGAAAGCCGCATTGTATTTTTTAATGGACAATTTGTTAAAGAAGCATCGAATCTATCAGCTTTAAAAGGCATAAAGGTTTTATCGTTTTCAGAGGCACTTAATGATAGCGTCTCTGAAAAGTTCATCAGAGAAAATTTAGCTAACCATGTCAGTTACAATAAAAACGGCTTCACAGCTTTGAACACCGCCTTCATCGATGAAGGTTTGTTTTTACTGATCCCTGCTAATTATCGCCTAGAAGTACCGATTCAGCTACTTTTTTTAGCTACGCAGGAAAAGATGGCATTTCCGAGAGTTTTGATAGTAGCTGAAAAACAATCATGTTTAACTTTAATCGAATCATACTCTGGATTTGAGTCAGAGAAATACTTCACAAATTCAGTGATCGAGGTTACGCTTTCAGAGGGTGCGGAGTTGAAACATTATCGTATTCAGCGTGAGAGTTCTGAAGCCTTTCACATAACGAACACCAGCATACAGATAAGCAAGAATGCTACATACGACTCTACGAATATAACCTTCGGAGCCAAGTGGTCGAGGCATGATATCGTTACAAATTTTCATGGAGAAGGCGGACAGGCGTTTGTTGACGGGCTTTATATGGTTAGCGGTGAGCAGCATACTGACACACACTCAGTAATCGATCATCGCTTTGCTTACTGTACTTCGAGGCAAAATTATAAAGGAATAATAGATGGAAAGTCCAGAGCTGTATTTAATGGTAAAGTCTTCGTGCGTGAAAATGCGCGCGGGACAGATGCTCATCAATCTAACAAGAACTTACTTTTATCAAATGAAGCAAGAGTTGATACGAAACCTCAATTAGAAATTTTCAATGATGACGTGCGCTGCTCACACGGTGCTACAGTTGGTCAACTCGAGGATGAAGAGATTTTCTATCTTTTAAGTCGAGGAATAAACCCAATGTTAGCTCGCAATCTTTTAACCTACGGGTTTGCTGAAGAAATAATTAATAAAATTACAGTTGACTCAGTCAAGCAAATGCTTGATGAGACGCTTTTAAATCGTTTGAGTGCAAAACTATGAAGCAGGCAAAAAAAGCAAGTTGTTTTGATGTCAATAAGGTAAGAGAGGATTTCCCGGTTTTATCTCAAAGAGTAAACGGCCAGCCACTCGTTTATTTAGACAATGCTGCATCTTCGCAAGTTCCGAATTTAGTAATCGAGAGAATCAAGGAATATCTGAGCAAGGAACACGCAAACATTCATCGGGGTGTGCATTATTTATCACAGAAGGCAACGACCGCCTATGAATCTGCTAGGGAGAAGGTGCGACGTTTTATAAATGCAAGAGAAGCTTCTGAGTGTATTTTTGTCAGGGGTTGCACAGAAGCCATAAATCTTGTTGCTTATTCTTACGGGAAGGAGTTTATAAATGAAGGTGACGAAATTTTGATAAGTCAGATGGAGCATCATGCCAATATAGTGCCATGGCAGGTGATAGCAAATGAGAAAAAAGCTACGCTAAAAGTCATTCCGATGAATGAGGCTGGAGAATTGCTCTTGGATGCTTATGAAAATCTTCTGAATGAAAAAACAAAAATTGTCGCTATAACACATGTTTCCAATGCACTCGGTACTATAAATCCAGTTAAGGAGATGATCGAAATCGCCCACAAATTTGGGGTTCCGGTGTGTGTAGATGGGGCACAGGCAATTCCGCATTTTCGTATAGATGTTCAAGAATTGGATGCAGATTTTTACACTTTCTCAGGACACAAAATGTTTGCTCCGACTGGAATTGGAATTCTGTATGGTAAAAAAGAGTTATTGGAAAAAATGCCCCCTTATCAGACAGGCGGAGGGATGATCCGACGCGTCACCTTTGAAAAAACAACTTATGCTTCAATACCAGAGAAATTTGAGGCTGGGACTCCGGCTATAATGCCTGCTATAGGTTTGGGAGCAGCGATTGATTACTTGGAATCTATAGATTTTTCATCAGCTGCAGATTATGAGAGAGAATTGTTGAACTATGCGACTCAGAAGCTTTCCACGATCGAAGGACTCAGAATCATCGGCACTGCTAAGAATAAAGCTTCTGTGATATCTTTTGTAATTAATGACATTCATCCACATGATATCGGCACGATACTTGATAAATATGGAGTTGCCATAAGAGCTGGTCATCATTGTGCCCAGCCAGTCATGGATTTTTACAAAGTTTCAGCAACGGCGAGAGCTTCATTTGCTTTCTACAATACGAGAGAAGAAATTGATAGATTAATTGATGGTATCCAAAAGGTCATAGAGATTTTCACATGAGTATGTCAGAACTAACCGAGCTTTATCAGCAAGTAATTCTTGATCACAATAAGAATCCGAGAAATTTTCGTGAAATGCAAGATGCCGATAGAACTGCTGAAGGTAATAATCCATTGTGTGGAGACCAATTGAAACTTTACGTCAAGATTGAAAATGACATTATTACAGACATTTCTTTCATAGGTTCTGGATGCGCTATTTCAAAAGCTTCAGCTTCTATGATGACCCAAGCAGTTAAGGGAAAAAGTCGAGAGGAAGCCGAAAAGCTCTTCGATGAGTTTCATCGAATGGTTACTGGAAAGCTCAATGTTGAGGTAGAGGAAAATAATTTAGGCAAGCTTAAGGTTTTTGCTGGAGTCTTAGAATTTCCCGCAAGAGTTAAGTGCGCCAGCTTAAGTTGGCACACACTGCATGCAGCCCTGAATAACGAAAAGAGTGTATCTACTGAGTGAGAAATTAAAATAAAACCTCATTAGAAGATGATGGATCGAATCCCGCTGCTACAAATCATTCTCCGACGCCGACGTTGCGATTGTCGAAAGAATACATCTACGCAGGTAGCTCAGGTAAATTGCTAGCTGTTGAAGACGCAAATGCTAATGCCGTGCCGCCTTCTGACTTAGGAATCTGGCGACCATCGACTGGATATTGGTGGATAATGAACGGTCAAACTTCTCAATATCTTAGTCGAGCTTTTGGGATGAGCGGCGACATTCCCGTCCCCGGGGATTATGACGGCGATGGCAAAACGGATTTCTGCATTTTTAGACCTTCGACTAATAGTTCTCCCTTCTATAGGGGTTTATCACACTCCAGGGGTCTAGAAAGCCAGTCGAGAAAATCTCTGTAGTAAGGATTTCCCTTCAGGACTTCCAGGGGAGCACTATGACACCCTTTCGTTCTCTCAAGATGCCTCTCAACAAGCATCTTCAGGACTTGCTTTTTCGGAGTGCGGACCTTTATCTCCCCCACAGAACGTCTGCGGAGAAGGTTTTGTGCCGCATTTACTTGGGCATTCGCTCTTCGACCACAAGCCTGGCACTCAAACTCTGGTGTGCTCTTTCGGTTCTGCTTGTCTACGTAGCCGCAACTGCTGCACTCTTGAGAGCTATAAGCAGCATTTACTTCCACCACCTCTATCCCATAAAGCTCTTGCAAACTCTTCAGTTTCTCTCTGACGATTCGCTTCCCGAAAATGCTCAGCAATCTGTTCATTCGCCGCGAAAGGTTCTATCCTCTGAAGTCAAGCCTCTCGACCACTATCCTTGCAGGCCGGTATAGCTCAACAAGGCGGTTTAAGTGCCTGTTTATTTCGTTGCGCAAAAACTCCCTCAGCCTTCTCACCAACTCCTTATATTTCTTATCTTGACTCGGTTTGCGCCCTATCTTCTGAAGATAAGCCATTCTCCGGGTTATCTCGAGATCGAACTCGATCAAAAAAGCGAGAAATTTTCGACCCAATAAATCACCACGGTCAGTCGCAAACAACGGGTTGAGTCCCAAATCTACGCTTATCTCGGGCACCGTCGATCTGTACTCTTTTCTCTTCAACTCCTTGACAAGCTTGACCAGTAACTTCCCATCCTCTTCATAGACTTGATAAAAATTCAAAAACTTTCCGCCAACCGATTCGGCGTAAGGGTTATCTTTCAACGGGATCGACACAGGCTGGCCCTTCTCGAGCGTAGATAGCCTCAACCACTTGCTGAAACTCCGGCTCTGGCGGTTCTCCTCGACCATCGCCACCTTACCGTCTAAGTGCATGGCGATCCGATTAAATCCCGGTCTTCTCCACTGGCTCAAGATCCTCTTGAAGATCTTCCGCGCCAAAAAGACCTCCTCTTCCGAGACGTGATAGTCTATTCTCCGCCCATTACCGAACCAGCAGATGGGTTTGGATTTCTTGCTGAACCACTCCTTCCGACTGTTTATGGCGATCAAGACACGCTTGCTTTTTTGGCTGAGATTGGAGTGGTAAACTATCCTCTCGAACTCATCTTGGATGTTCGCCAGATACCCGTTCAACACCCCAACTACTTGCCACTGGCAGGTCTGCTTGTATCTCTCTGAAAGCAAACTATTCAAGGTTTTAATGTTCAGATATTTGTTAAACTTACCGTTTCTGAAGAACTCACGCCACTGGAGCTTGGCGATATCACGAGCGGTCTTTCTGTATTCGGCAAGTAATCGCTCAACTTTTTGCGACTTTCCCTTGTTGGGAAAGCAGGGATAAGAGTAGGTTCTGATGACCCTCTCTTCAGTCATGTTCGTTTGTTATCTTCCTGATTATCTCTTCCGTTTTTCTCTTCGCTCTCCTCAGTCCGTAGAGTTTAGCCGCGAAACTGTGAATTACCGCCACGAAGTCTTGAATCAGGTCTTGCTTCTTTTCTAAGGTTGATCCTGTTTTCGTGACTGGAGACCCTCGCGTCGATAGCGACCGACCCAGATACAAAAGATTTTTTCTCTTCTTCATCTTCGAGCACGACGATCGTTCCCGTGGGTAACTGCCTAGCATTCGGGAGTTTCCCATCCCTAAACATCTGCCACGCGCGTCGATAACTGATCCCCATCTTGCTTGCCCACGCACTGAGTTTCATGCCTTTAAATGTCGCATAAACATCAATAGATATCAACATGCGACAATTAAATCAATTACTAGTATCCAATACGATGCGAACGGAAATATGATAAACAAAACCGATGCTAGAGGAATCACAACTACCTATGATTATGACAACTTAAATCGCATTATTTCAAGAAGCTATTCTGATGCGACGCCTACGGTTGCTTATTTCTATGACAATCTCCAAAACGCCAAAGGGAAATTAATAAAGATTTCTTCCTCAGTTTCAACAACTGAACACACCGAGTTTGACCGGATGAGGAGAGTTTTAGCACATAGGCAGTTGACAGACGGGCAGGTTTATACGACAAGATATGTTTATAATTTGTCTGGTCCGCTTGTTGAAGAGACGTATTCATCGGGAAGAGTCGTGCGGGATGTGTTTAATTCGAGTGGTGATCTGGCGCAGGTGCAGTTGAAGAAGAACCAGGATTCAGGCTTTTTCGATTATGCGCAGCATTTCAGGTACACTGCGTCTGGGGCGGTTTCTTCGATGCAGTTTGGGAACGGGCTGTGGGAATCCAGACAATTCAATTCAAGGCTTCAGCCGACGCAGATTGCTTTAGGAACAGTTCAGAACGCAACAGACAGGCTGAAGCTAAACTACTATTACGGCTCGACGTAGAACAACGGGAATCTGTTGAGTCAAACGATAACAGTTCCTTCGGTCGGGACGAATCAAGGCTTCACGGCGGTGCAGAGTTACACCTACGATTCATTAAATCAGCTCAAGTTAGCGATCGAGATAATTTCAGGCAATCAGACCTGGAAACAAGCTTTTGTGTATGACCGCTACGGTAATCGCAGATTTGATGTAGGGGAGACGACGACACTGGGGGATTGTCCTGCGCTGCAATGCAATCCGACAGTGGATACGACAAACAATCGCTTTACTTCGGGGCAAGGGTATGTTTATGATTTAATGGGGAGTTTGATTCGAGATGCTGCGGGTCGGGAATATGTTTACGATGGAGAGAGCAAGCAGAGGAAGTGAGGGATGCAGCGAACAATGTGATTGGCAGATATTTTTATGATGGCGACGGGAGGCGGGTCAAGAAATATGTTCCCTCGACAGGCGAGACAACAATTTTTGTTTATGATGTATCTGGAAAGTTAGTGGCAGAGTATTCGATTATCGTTGAGCCGCCCGCAACAGCAAAAGTCAGTTATTTGACAAACGATCATCTCGGCAGCCCGCGCATTTTGACGGATGCTAATGGCAGGGTAATTTCCCGAAGAGATTTTCATCCGTTTGGCGAGGAGATAGGGACGTTGGCTGTTGTGCCCGGCTCGCCGCAGTCCCGCACCGCCGCACTCGGTTACACCACCAACACAATCCGCCAGAAGTTCACCAGTTATGAAAGAGATAACGAGAGCGGCTTGGACTTCGCCGAAGCCAGATATTATTCAAATTATTCAAATCAGCACGGACGCTTTATCTCAACTGACCCGATTTTGATAAAGAAAGACAGGCTTGTTGACCCGCAAAGATTGAATCTTTACGCCTATGTCAGAAACAATCCTTTCAAATTCGTTGACAGCATCGGCGAAGATTTGGTGTTGGCTAACAGGAATGCTAGAGGAACTTTCAGGCAAGTAATGGCTTGCGGGCTTACGCAAGCTGAAAGAAATAACATCAGAGTTCTTGCCAACGGTAGAGTTGTATTGAAAAATCCGAATGCAATTAACTTGCAAAATGCCTCATACGCTTACCAAGAAATAGCTGGAATCATCAACAATCGGAATCTAACAATCAATGTTTATTCGGTTGCTAGAGGACAAACCGCGCAGGCGTTTCATATCAAGATGCATACAACAGCGCAGGCATAACTCTTGGCAGTCCGGGAAACGCTACGAGAGATGTTGTGATACCTGTTGGCGGTGCTGCTCCGCTTGCTGGTAATCCGCCGGGTTCTGGGAATAAAGTTCCTGCAACCGAAGATACTATTTTCGCTCACGAAGTCTTTGGACACGCTTCGGGCAGAGATGGAGACGATGCAATTGCGGCGGAGAACAACTATCGAAGAAGTCGTAATCCCGCTTTGGGGGAAAGAAGTGGCGAAGACCACCGATTTGAAACTCAAGTAACAGCGCCTGCCGAAATCATTACTACTGCTCCGGCGCAAATACAAAAAACTATTATTCCAAGACCCTTAGAGCCTTTGCTGCCGCCAAAGAAAAAGCTAGAGGAATTATTAGAAGATTGAGAAATCGAGTTTGAAGGAGATAAATATGAAAGTCTTTGCATTGTTCGGAATTGTAGCTTTATTATTTTCAGGCATCTTTACGAAAACAGCTTGTGGACAGGTAGATGTTCTTCAAATGAAGATAGCTGCGACTTTTTCGATTACAAACCATTAAAAGAGCCACACGCCTTATTTAAAGCTGTATCAAAAAAGTTGAGCCGGAATATCCAGCAGCCGCCAGAAGCGTAAGAGCTAATGGAAAAGTTGTTGTTCGGATATTAGTTAATAAAAAGGACGATGTTGTAGAGGCTTGTGTGGTTGAAGGACATCTACTTTTACGAGCAGCCTCATTGGAAGTTGCAAAGCAATGGAAGTTCAAGAGAAACTTCGGCTTTATTGATTACAAGCCCAAAGAATGCTTTGCGGAAGCAGACTTGGCTTTCAACTTTCAACTTCCAGAATAAAAAAGGCGTGATTGAACTCACACCTTTCGCTTTTGCTGACTGCTTTCCAAAACCGTATCGAGAAATTGAAGGACGAACTTTTGCTTTTCACGCGGCAGCAGCTTCACCTGCTCGAACTTTCGTTGAAGCTGGGATGCGGCTTTGGCTTTACCAGTCCTGCGTTCGATCAACGTCCACTCGGCTCAGCACTGGACGCAGAAGATTGTTCCAACGACAGGTGAGGCAATAATATTCGTGTAGCGATACGTTATAGATTAACAATGAATAATGTAGTTTGTGGTGATTTTTTCAGCAGGGACTGATCAACAATTGTTTTCATAAATTTTATGACTTTATCGTTTTAAGATCTCCTCTCGCATGAAAGAAAATGGAGGAAAATAATCATGCCTATCCGATTCTGGCTTTTCTTTTTGATAACAAAACTCTATTCTAAGAAGTGTGAATGCTGACCGAGATAATACGTTATTAACTGAAACGGCATCGGGTATTTCAGCGGTTCGTGCAGTGAGAGTACCATCGAATGGATATCTTTCAGCTATATTCCTCTTATTGTTTATCGCTGCATTTTTGATCTATCTAGAACAAGATGCATGGGCGCTTGCAGTTTTCATCCTCGCACTGTTAGTAGTCCCAAGTTTACTATTGATGGACAAGTTTGTATTTGATGGGCAGAAGATTTATAGAACTGGCATATTCCCGAAACTCTGGGCAAGATTAAATGGGCAGGAGTTAGTTCTTAGATTAGATGAGATCAGGCAAGTAGAAACCTTTGCTTTTCGTACCATGAAAAGTGGTGGAACAGTGTTATACAAGTATCGCACGGTCATAAGAGGAAATAAACAAGATTTTGTAATTCTTTCATCCAATAGCGAGGGCTATAGAAAATTTTTTAAATCTTTTATTTCAAGCTTACCTTCGGAGATATTAGACCTGCGAACTTTAGAATTGAGAGAGTTCTTAAGTGATCCTCGGCGTTTAAAGATAGAGGCAGAGAGATTAGGCTTACCATCAGATGAATTTTTAGAAAACAGCATTGAAGGAATTAAAAGTGCTAATGGACGTAAAAAATCTGACAAATCTGATCTCCAGACATCTGAGATGAATAAGGCTGAGCGGTTAAGGCGCCTTGGAAATCAATTAAAAATTGCTGGACATCTTTTACAAGCTTTAGAGGCTTTTAGAAGAAGCCTATTTTTACAGCCTAAAGATCCAAGGCTACTTTTCGACTATGCAAGATGTCTTTATTCATTTGCTGATTCTGAACGCAATCAGAGATTGAAGATGCGAGCGATAGCGGCTCTCAGGTTAGCCAGCATGCGCTCAAATGGCGACGTGGAGCTAGTTACATCTATCGCCGAGGCCCATTTTCAATACGGGAATCTACGCTACGCAAGAAAGCTTTTTCAGCAGGCTATTGAATCGACCCGCGAAAATTTTCGCGCAGCTTACGGTCTTGCTGAGGTTGCTTTGAAAGAAGGTAAGCTAAAACAAGTGGTTTATTATTTTTCACTGGCTAGCCGCTTTGCAAAGAGGGAATCGCTTAAGAATTGGGCTGAGAAGGAGGCCACATATTTTCTGAGATTAGATACTGACGATGATTATGCCGAAAAGGAAATAAACCGAATAAATTGGTTCAATCATATGCTTTTGGGCAAAAAGATTGCTTTGAAATCTGCCTTTGTCGGTTTCTTGATGATATTATTTGGACTCTTTTCAAATGAATCTCTGATGGATTTTGGTTGGACAATTTCTATGTTGAGCCTGCTTTGTTGGCTTGGTTTCAACATAAGCAATAGTTTTCTTACTGAGAGAACGCCCTGAGAGCCATCTTCATGGCTTTTTTGAGCCGATTTTATTTGGATCGCAAACTTCGATCTGAGTTGTCCTATCCTTTTTATCGATTGAAACATTTTGCGATGAAAGCTTTTGACGGATGAACTTATCAACCTCTTCCTCGATCAACTCTCCGTTTACTACGTAGGTTTTTCGAATCAATATTTCACTTTCAGGTTCAATTTTAGATGGCTCTATGAAGATGTTCCACGGAGAGCCCCAGTTCCTTGTGTCGCCCGCTTGCTTGCGGTATTCGTAATGCGTGGTCTTTTGCTTAGCTTCCCTAGAATCTGACTCGTAGACTATGGGGAAAGAGATTTTCATTTCGTTTATGTTTTTTCGCATTGTATCTACTGAGTCGTATTCTCCGACACCTATTACATCAAATCCACTAGATTTATATTTTTCGTAGAGACGTTGGGTAATAGGAGCTTGGTGTTTCCAATTCGGACACCACGGGGCGAAATAGACAATGAGAACAAGTTTCTTATTTCGGATGAAATCGCTCAAACGTATTTCCTTACCGTCGAATATGGATTTAAAGGTCCAGTCTTTATAATTGACTTGTTTTTCTTGAATCGGTGCTTTCTCGTTTTGTGCCAATGTGGGTGATATGATCGACAACAAGAGCAAGATAACTTTTATTAACCTCATAGATTGCCTCCTTCAATGAGCATTATAACTTTTATGATGGAATGTAAGGAAGGTGCCTAGTTAGTAGCGGCTACCATTTCGTCATTTGTGTTTATTTCCACTATTCTTTCACGAGTCAGCTTTGAACCAACATTCGGGCGAAAATTTCCATTTTCATCATATAATCGCCGATATTGAGCAGTATTTCTGATTACCCCTTGCACATAACCGCGTGTTTCATTAAAGGGGATTGCCTCCACGAATTCATCTAGCTCTATAGGTAGAGTATTTCGCCACTGGGCTACCCTTGCGGGGCCTGCGTTGTATGCAGCAGCAGCATACTCGATTCTTCCAAATCTATCTAGCATGTTTTTCAGATAGGCTGTTCCTAGGCAAATGTTGAGCTCAGGTTGATATAAGGTCTCCTCGTTTATCTGTGTGTTTATTGGACACTTAGCAGATAAAGTTTGCGCTGTAGGAATCAAAAGTTGCATTAATCCGTAGGCATTTGCTGGAGACTTAGCACGTGGGTTGAACACGGATTCTTGTCTGATTAATCCAGCTACTTGATATGGATCCAGATTTCGCTGCTGTGACCAAAATTTTATCTTGTCCCAGTGCTCGAGTGGGTAGAATATTGACCATTGCTCTTGTCCCATCTCTTCAGGGAACATCTGCGGATAATCTGGGTAACTGTTTGCCAAAGCTAAAAGCGCTCCTACATAATCTCCTTTCAAACGAAGAATCCTTGCGATTGAAAGATTTAGTTTCGGGCTTTTTGGAGCGGATTTACTGGCTTCCTGGAATTCGTCTGATGCCCAACTGAACAAACCAATGGTTGCTAATTCCTCAGCACGTTTAATTAGTTTTTCCTCTTTCGGGGTTATGGTTTCGGCAAATACATTTACGGTCTTCAGATTTTCTATTGCTTTTGTCAATGTTGGGTTAGACGGTGCCGATTTATCTGTGCATTTTCCTAGTTTCCTGAGGTTATCCAGTCGTTGAATTGCTAGATATCCGTACCAATTGGCATTATATCGGTATATTAATGCTTGGTAGAGTAAGCATGCATTATCAAAACTACCGACTTGTTCAGCGTCGCGCGCAGCCCAATATCCAGCGCGTCCTCTGTAAGAGTTGTCTCTATCTGCATATTTAGCAAGGTGTTCGATGAGCATTTTGGAAGAGACATTATAATTTTTCGATTCATGCTCAAGCCATGCCAGTTCAAATTGGGCTTTAGCGACCTCAATATCATCAGGAAAATTTTTTATCGCCAACTGGAAATAGTAACGTTGCTCAGATTTATTCTTAGCGTCTCGGGCTTTGAATCCAAGTTCTACTAGTCCTCTAAGCGTGAGTTTACTTTTTGGGAATTCCTTCAACATTTGTTCTGCAAAGCTCCTAGCTTCGGCCCACTGACGATCTGAGGCGAATGAAATCGAGAGAATGTAATAAGCTTTTTCCTTTTGTGCAGGTGGAATTGAATTCAGAAAAGCTCTTGCTTCGGCAAGCTTCTTAAGTTTAACCAAAGCCTCAAGTTTTTTTAGCTTTGCTTCGGGTGGGAGTTCGCCAAAGGTAGATGCCTGATCGTAGGCCGATATTGCCTCGACAAATTTTTTAGATTCAAATAACTTATCGGCTTTTGTTATCGCTTCTTTTTGATTCTTTGGATCTGTTAGAGCGCTTGATTTGAGATGGGATTCAGCTTCTCGAGCTTCTGTGCTATCAGCTGCGTATATCGTTGCCAATCTGTAGAATTCTAAGGCACTATTTTCATCGCCTCGAAGTTCATAGCTTTGAGCGGCTAGAAGAAGGGCTTTAGGATGTTTTTGTTCGATTAAGTCTTGAATTACTGATATTGCAAGCTGGGGATTATTGGTTTGTATCGCTGCTTCGGAGATGATCAGTCTAGATTCCTCTGCTCTTGAAGATCGAGGATAATTTTTGATCAAGACTTCCAAGGTTGATATTGTCTCGTTTAAGAGGCCAGCCTGCTTGAGAGCTTTTCCTCTCAACCATAGGCGATAATCTTCCAAATCTGTTTTTTGCGAGATATTTTTTGTGTTGAGTATATCTGCAGCCAAAGTTGGGTTACCGTTTTCAAGGAGTATGTAAGAGCGTAGTAATGTTGCGAGAGCGCCTATTTTTGTGTTTGCAGATTCTCTTTCTACTTTAATCACGATATCCTCGGGTGGCAGTTTGCCTTGTGCCATTATTTCGCGTATTTTTCGCAGATCAGATTCACCGGTTTGCGTTGTCGAATTTCTTTGACAAAAAACACAAGATGGAGTGAATGAGAATAGGACAATACAACTTAGTAACAAGACGTTCCTTTTCAGCATATGGATTTGATTATTCGCATGAATACACAGGATGTCTCGTTACTTTTGGCGAGAGAAATTTGTATTTCTGCGAGCTAATTCCATCAATTCTTCAGGCATCCACTTTGAAAGATTTTTGGTCAATACTTCTTCGATGCCTTTTTGGCGATTTCTCCACTCTTTACGCGGATCATCCTCCCGGCCAGATTGTTTTGGGTAGTTTTCAAGCTGGTCCAGTATTATCACTATGCCATGTGCTATCTCATCCCAATCTTGGTTTTGTATGCCTCTGAGAATTATAGGTAGCCCCGCCGTCCAATCCTCCTCGGGGGCTATATTATCGTATTCTGGAATGGCCAATTTTGCTGGTGATGGAAATTCACACGAGGAAAATTCTCTCACAATTTGCTGCTTTATTTCTTCATAAGATGCATTGGGATTTGCTTTTCTGATTTCTAGGGTTCTTCGAAAGATGTCAGAAACGGTTGGTTGATTACTCATAGTATCCTTTCCTTCAATCCTTATCACGAAATTTAAAGGTTATCACATTCTTATGTTGTTCGGCAAAGAGTTTTTGTTTTCATTTCAAGTCGATGGACACTTTAGATTTGAGGGCTCTATACTTTAATTCTATGCGGGATTTTCTCTATAGACTCCATTTAATACTTGGTTTAGTGGTTTCCGTACCTATTTTAGCTTGGTCTGTAAGTGGTCTTGTTTATCTTCTACCTGACAGGATAGATGGTGGTATAGTTCAACAAATAGATGTTTCGAAGGTTAGCATCTCCCCATCTGATGCTATTTTAAGAGCCAACCAGCTTGCCGGGAGGGAATTGCCGATAACGGCACTGACGTTGTTAATGAAAGACGGACAGCCGTATTATCAAGCCATTGGCGGATTAGGAGCTGACTCAGTATTCATAAATGCGCAAACAGGCGAGGCTGAATTCTCTAAACCACCATCGCTAAAAAAGCGATTCTTTCGTGAGGCTCATTTTTATTTCTTTGCTGGCTCTCTCCAGGTTCCGTTGCTAATTATCTTTTCGCTTTTGGCTACAGTAATGACGTTGAGCGGTATTTACCTGAACATAAATTATTGGCTCAGAAGAATTAAAAAGCGATAAGCTTGGCAGAAATCAGGCTTGATTTTGAGCTAGGCTTGGTTCGAATTGAGTTCTTATTGAGAAGATGTAGGGATCGAGTGTTTTTCCTGAGATGAAACAGCGACTCCAAATGCGCTTTGCTAATCTGTTATTTTAATGCAATAATGGCAGCTTCGTGCATGGATTATTCATTTGCCATGGTTTCGACTGGATCTATTTTTGAGGCTTTCCATGCCGGATAAAACGCTCCTAGAAGACTCCCAACTAGAGATATTAAAATAGCTATTAAAATCCACTGAGCGGTGAACTCTACTGCAAGTTCCAAATATTTTCGGATAAAGAATGCTGAGATAACGGAAAGAAGCAAGCCTAGTGTTACGCCAATTGATCCTATCAGAAGTGCCTCACTTTCAATGACGGATATTATGAAGCCCTTCGAGGCCCCAAGTGATTTTAGGATACCTATTTCACGTCGTCTTTCGGTTATCGTTGTATACATCGAGAGTAGGACGAAAATAGCGGAGACGAAAGCTCCAAGGCCGATCAGAACCCGCAGAAATTTATTCAATCCCGGTACCCGATCTTGCGCGTCTATTATCAAGTCTCTGGTTAGGTTAATTTTATTTCCCGGTAAGGCTTGATTTATGCGATTGGCTACTTGTTCCGGATCCTCACCGTCTTTGACCTTTACTAAAATGTAAGTACATTTATTCGGAGATTCGATGGCTTCTTGCATGGCAGAGAGCGACATTTTTATTCTAGCCCCAGATGGCGGACTGAACACTCCAACGATCTTATAAGGTCTATCGCCGAATAGATTTATGGTGTCTCCGATTTTGTGATTTTCTGCACGCATTTGACGTTCGTCAACAATTACCTCATCATTAGCAACCGGTGCTCGTCCTTCTATTATTCTCATTTGATTCATCGATGCAAAGGGTTCCCAATCTACACCGTCAAGTTGCTGAAATCCCCATCTGCCTTTTGGATTTGGTGACACGTAACGAATAACTGGAACAGCAGATTTTACTCCATCTATTTTCATCAATCTTTCAACATAACTAGTCGAGAGCGATGGACTGGCGCTGGTAAGTTCCATCGCTCCTGGTCGGGTAAACACTATTTCTGCTTTCCAGTTTGCGGCTCGCCTGGCCATATCGTTGCTGATACCTATAGCTAAGCCAGAGAATAGAAGAATCAGAGTAACACCGATTGCAACACCGATGATACTTATTGTTGTTCTGAAAGGACGAACTTTTAGATTAGCTAGAACCAAATCAAACATCGTTCCTTACTCGTATTGAGCATTACTGAGGAAATTTCT
>ENA-ORXB01001935-ORXB01001935.1-sediment-metagenome-genome-assembly--contig:-NODE-1935-length-20724-cov-3.749988_pt1 | contig 20724 bp, 19 predicted proteins | sample MGYA00237863_ERZ511475 | MGnify/ENA primary metagenome ERZ511475 (study PRJEB26305, sample SAMN06343858) | sediment metagenome | isolation source: hot spring sediment | place: Canada: British Columbia... | reverse complement strand
CTTTGATGGGAAAGTTGGGATTGGGCATACGCGCTGGGCCACCCATGGAAAACCATCTGAGGAAAACGCCCATCCCCACTCTGATTGTTCTAGAGAAATAGCAGTGGTGCACAACGGTATCATTGAAAATTACATGTTGTTAAAAGAGGAGCTCCAGTTAAGAGGCCATATATTCACCTCGCAGACCGATACTGAGATTATAGCTCATCTAATTGAAGAGAAATACGAAGGTGATTTGCTGGCTGCTGTAAAGAGCGTAGTAAAAGAGCTTAGGGGCTCTTTTGCCCTTGCAGTTATTAGCAAACATGAGCCTGGCCGGCTGATTGCAGCTCGTAAGGATAGTCCATTGATTTGTGGGATAGGTAAGGGTGAGAACTTTATTGCTTCCGACATTCCGGCGATTCTTGGATGCACTAGGAGCGTGTTATTGCTAGAAGACAATGAGCTAGCCGAAGTTACTTGCGACGGCGTAAAAATACATAGCCTTGATGACCTACATGTCGAGCGCGAAATCCTTACAATCCATTGGGATGCTGAAGCTGCTGAGAAATGCGGCTATGAAGACTTTATGCTTAAAGAAATCCATGAGCAACCATTTGCAGTAAGAGAAACCATAAGAGGAAGGTTTCTTGATAGCAAGGTAGTCTTAGATGAGGCTTCTAATCTTACCGAGGATATAGTTAAGAAAGTCAGCAAAATATTTGTTGTTGCATGCGGTACCTCCTATCATGCAGGCTTGGTTGGTAAAAACGTAATTGAAAAGTGGGCAAGAGTTCCTGTTGAAGTGGATATTGCTTCTGAGTTTAGGTACCGCGACCCGATAATTGATAGCAATACTTTGGTGGTTGCCATATCCCAGTCCGGAGAGACAGCAGATACCATAGCAAGTCTTCGTGAGGCAAGAAAGAGGGGAGCTAAAGTAATTGCAATAAGCAATGTGGTTGGAAGTACCATTACTAGAGAAGCCGATGGCACCATCTATACACATGCAGGTCCGGAGATCGGCGTGGCTGCGACCAAAACATTGGTTTCACAAATGGCTGCAATTTATACTTTGGCTCTTTATCTGGCTCAGGTGCGCGGCACTCTATCTCAAGCGGAAGTCAGCAAAACAATTCATGAATTAAATGAGATTCCTGAGAAAATAGCTACCTCATTGCAGGATATAAGCCCGATTAAAAAGTGCGCTAGCGAGTTTTCAAATTGCAAGAGTTTCTTGTTCCTAGGACGTGGAATTGGTGTTCCAGTTGCTTTGGAGGGTGCGCTTAAGCTTAAAGAAATATCATATATTCACGCAGAAGGCTATGCTGCAGGTGAGATGAAGCATGGGCCAATTGCTCTTCTCGAAAAGGATGTTCCGGTCGTGGTTGTTGCTACAAAAGGTCATACTTATGAGAAAGTAATCAGTAATATTCAGGAGGTTAGAGCACGTGGCTCATTTGTTATTGCTGTAGCTACCGAAGGTGATAGTGAGATCAAGCAACATGCTGAGCATGTCTTTTATGTACCAGAGACATCTGAGCTCTTATCAGCTATACCAGCTGTTATCCCATTGCAGCTCTTAGCTTATTATATTGCAAAAATCAGGGGCTGTGATGTTGATCAGCCACGCAACTTAGCAAAAAGCGTAACGGTAGAGTAAAAATCAAGTATCAATTTATAAAATCAAATATCAATTCAATACACTTCAATTACGCCTCAAGCTAGCCTTACCACTTCCTAAAAGTATCCTGCAATGTTTGGGTAAAAATTAACAAAGACGGTAGTTCGTCCTATTTAAGGAATGACTACCTGCACTTTGCAGGCTAAAGTGCTTGGTTTGCTTATAGGCTGACATAACAGGCAAAAAAAATGGACCGAAATGGATATTATGTAGTTAAAGCCATCGTAATTGCATTGGCAATCGGCCTTGGATTTTTTATCGCTGATTCCATAATCAATGCCTACATACTTCATCGGGGGAATTTTAGCCGCCTGTTGTTCCGTCCGGACTTACGCGAAATCTGGGTGCGCTCGTTTGTCTTATTTCTTGCCCTGATATTTAACTTAGCATATGGCCAGCTTAAAAGAGTGGAAGATAAGCTTAGAATAATCGAAGAGCGTTTTCGAAGGATTTTTGAAGAAGTGCCTTTGGGCATAACGCTTGTTGATTTCGATTACAGGTTTGTAAAGGTTAATCCTCGATTTGCCCAGATGCTTGGATATACCGAGGAGGAGCTTACTAAGCTTAAGTTTACTGACATCACCCATCCAGATGATGTTAGCAAGGATGCTGATTTAGCAAGGTCTTTGTTTGCAGGCAAGATACCTTTTTATCAAACAGAGAAGCGCTATATAAAGAAAAATGGTGAAATCCTGCTAGCTAGTCTAACCGCCTCTATGCTCCACGATGAAAAAGGAAGACCTCTTTGTGGACTTGGCATGATTGAAGATATAACTGAGCGAAAGAAGGCAGAAGAAAGCTTAAGGTTATTTATGCAAGCCGTTGAAGAGGCGCCTAACGGAGTTCAAATTACCGATTTAGAAGGCCGCGTAATCTACTCAAATAAAGCTATCAAGGAAATATATGGTTTTTCGCCAGAGGAGTTAAAAGGCAAACATGTAAATGATATGAATGCCGACCCCAAGTATGCAAGCAAAGTAATTCTTCCAAGCATTTTAAAAACGGGGCGTTGGGCTGGAGAACTTATGGTAAAGCATAAGAAGGGCTATATATTTCCAATATACCTAAATACTTCTATGGTTAGGGATGCCGGAGGTAGGCCAATTGCTTTAATGGGAATCATTACCGATATCACCGCACGAAAACAAGCTGAAAAGCTAAATAATGCCTTAAGTAGTATAAATATGGCTATTATCTCAACCCTTGATTTTAATGAGATTATGCAGAAGGTTATTGTTGAGTCTGCCAGAGCTTTAGAGGCAGAGGTAATCGGAATTGCTCTTCGTGAAAATGATCGCTGGGTGATTAGATATGTCTATGGACCTACAAGATATCCGGTTGGTGTAGAGCTGCCACCTGAAGAGGTTGACTATATAAAAATGGTTGTAGAAACTCGAGGTCCAGTTGCTGTAAGCGACGCCTTTCATGATCCTAGAGTTAATAATGAATTAATGAGGGAGCTAGGTGTGCGTTCAACGCTGGCTATACCTTTAATAGCAAGAGAAAAAGTATTTGGCGTCATGCGATTTACTTACCGCACAGCTCAAGTAACTTTTACCGATGCCCAGATTGATTTTGCAGCTAAACTTGGGACTTCTGTTTCGTTAGCTTTAGAAAATGCCCGTCTTTTTGAATCACAGCGAAGAATTGCAGATACACTACAGGAAGCACTGCTAACCGTGCCAGAAAAAGTAGAAGGGGTGGAGTTTGGTAGCTTGTATCATTCAGCAACTGAAGCAGCAAGGGTAGGTGGGGATTTTTACGATATATTTGAATTGGAACATGGCAAAGTAGGTATTGTAGTTGGCGATATATCTGGCTCGGGAATAGAAGCAGCTGCATTAACTAGTGTAGTTAGAAACACTATTAGAGCGTATGCTTATGAAGACGGGACTCCAGCTCTAATAATGTCAAAGACTAATGATGCAGTATCAAAAATAAGCTCACCTAATGATTTTGTTACGGTTTTTTTAGGTGTTCTTAACATTGGCGACGGTAGTCTTTCATACTGCTCTGCCGGGCATCCGCCTGTAATGATAGGAAGACTGACTGGAGTTGTAGATTTACTTACAGAGCGATCACCAGTGATAGGAGCTTTTAAAGGTCTACATTATAGAAGCGGCAAAGATAAACTAAGCAAAGGAGACATGATGGTTGCCTACACTGATGGGGTAACTGAAGCAAGGCATGACAAAGATTTTTTTGGCGAGAATCGTCTTATTGAATTGGTTAGAAATCTAAAGGCGATGCCAGCCAGAGAAGTACCTAAGGTTATATTTGGTGAGGTTGTAAAATACAGCGCTGGTAGGCTGCTAGATGATATTGTTATACTTGCTGTCTCTCTTAAGGATTAAAAAAAGAACGCCTTGCAAAAGCAAGGCGTTCTTTTATGTAAGGAATCCCTCGGTAATGACCTTGGTTATTACTTAAGGAATGGTACGATCAAGAGTGCAACAATATTGATGACCTTGATCATTGGGTTGATAGCAGGGCCAGCTGTATCCTTGTATGGATCGCCAACTGTATCACCTGTTACTGCTGCCTGGTGTGCAAAAGATTTCTTGCCGCCATGATGACCTTCTTCAATGTATTTCTTTGCGTTATCCCAAGCGCCTCCGCCTGTGGTCATTGATATTGCTACAAACAAACCAGTAACGATGGTTCCAATAAGGGCCCCACCAAGCATTATTGCAGCAATGTGATCAGCTCGCGAAAGACCTGTGCCGATCGCAAGTATAACAAGTGGCGCTAGAACAGGAATCAATGCAGGGGTAATCATTTCTCTAATGGCTGCTGCTGCAACAATATCAACCGCTTTGCCATAATCTGGTTTACCCGTTCCTTCCATAATTCCCTTAATCTCGCGGAATTGCCGCCTTACTTCCTCGACGACTGAACCAGCTGCGCGGCCAACCGCACCCATGCTAAACGATGCAAACAGATATGGCAGAAGGCCACCAATAAAGAGACCCACAATTACGTATGGGCTCGAAAGGTCAAACCTTAACTGCAAACCAGTTTTAGAAAGCTCCTCTGTATATGCTGAGAAAAGGACTATAGCCGCAAGACCTGCTGAACCAATAGCATAACCTTTAGTGACAGCTTTTGTCGTATTGCCAACAGCATCTAGAGCATCGGTGACATCTCTTACGCTGTCCTCAAGATCTGCCATCTCGGCGATACCGCCTGCGTTGTCTGTAACCGGGCCGAAAGCATCAATAGCTACAACAATGCCAGTCATGCTAAGCATTGAAAGCGCCGCAATTGCTATGCCGTATACTCCTGCAAGACTATAAGAAATTAAGATACCTGCAGCAATAACAATTACTGGCAAAGCCGTTGATTGCATACCGACCGCTAGACCCTGAATAATGTTTGTTGCATGTCCTGTTTCGCTAGCTTTAGCAATGACTCTAACAGGTGAGTACTTTTTTGAAGTGTAATAATCTGTAATGATCACCATTGCTGCCGTAACAATGATACCGATTAAGGCGGTTCCAAAGAGCTCGCCAGCTGTATATTTGCCATTTCCATCCATAAATGCCTGTGTTACTGGATAGAAGGCAATTGTGGCTAGAATTGCAGACGCTGCAAGGCCTTTATAAAGTGCGCCCATGATATTGTTGCGCCTTCCAAGTCTGACAAAGTAAACGCCAATTATTGAGGCAATAATTGAAACACCTGCTAATGCAAGCGGATAAACGACTGCAGTTGCAAAATCTGGGAAGTATAGATGCCCTAGTAGCATAGCTGCAATTGCAGTTACGACGTAGGTTTCAAACAGGTCGGCTGCCATACCGGCATCGTCACCAACATTGTCCCCTACGTTATCTGCGATAACTGCTGGGTTCCTCGGATCATCTTCAGGAATTCCGGCCTCGACTTTACCGACAAGGTCGGCACCTACGTCTGCAGCTTTGGTAAATATACCGCCGCCAATTCGGGCAAAGACAGAGATGAGGCTTCCACCAAAACCGAGTCCTACAAGAGCATTTACATCCTTTGTCGCCAGCCAGAAAATTGTCACAACTAGAATACCAAGGCCTACTACTAAAATGCCTGTAACGGCACCTCCCTTAAAGGCAAGACCTAGAGCCTTTTTAAGACCTTCCCTAGCGGCTTCAGCTGTTCTTACATTGGCACGAACGGCCACATTCATCCCAATGAAACCGGCTGAGGCTGAGGCTAATGCGCCAACAAGAAAGCCAATTGCAGTTACCCAGCTAAGGGCAACACCTAAGATAATAAATAGGATTACTAGTACAACAAAAACGGCTGAATACTGCCTTTTTAAATAGGCGGCAGCGCCTTCTTGGATCGCTTTTGCGATCTGCTGCATTTTTTGGTTGCCTTGTGGCTGCTTTAATGTGATGGCAATCAGGTATAGACCAAATAATATTGCCAACACACCTGAGCCTAAGGCAATTAAGATTGCGTTACTCTCCATCTTTCACTCCTTCTTTTCAGATTTGTCCATATACCGAGGAAGCCATCTCTGGATGGGGTTACTTTAATATAGCAAAGTTCTAATTGCCAGTGCAAGCTTTTTGTTAACCAAATATCATTTCTTTATTCTGCAAAATCAGACTTCAATAAGGCAATTGTTCTTTTTTTGGGCAGTTAAATTGTTATAAAAGTTACAATTGATTGCTATTCATGCTTCCCTTTGATTAACCTTATGTTTTTAAGTAAGCTTGAGTAGTTCGAATAGTTAATTAATTAACAAGCAGGTCGAATATTTGGTAGATATACCTGGCATGGTATGATAACCTGAAGCCAAAGAGTTTCTTACAGATTTAAGGAGGACAGATGAGCGGACATAAATTTAGCGGCGATGTTGCTAGGCTAGATAATCCAAGAAGACAGGAAATTTTTCCCCTTAAACCAATCATAGATGTATTAGGTGAAAAAGTCGATGGAATAGTTGTTGCTGATTTAGGTGCTGGAACGGGTTATTTAAGCATACCTCTTGCAAAACACATCGGTGAGCGCGGGACCGTCTACGCAATAGATATTAATCCAGAGATGGTCGCAATATTAAATGAGAGGTCATCAGGTCTTAGTAATTTAAAGGTTATAAAATCAGAAGAAAACAGCTTCCCGATACCAGACGGATTGGTGGATGCTTCTTACATGATAGCTGTTTTTCATGAGCTTGATGATCCCACCAAGTTCTTGCTGGAAATCCGGCGTGTATCGAAGCCCATCCACAGAATAATCGTAATAGATTGGAACCACGTTAAAGGGGGAATGGGACCTCCCCTAGAGGAGCGTATTCCTGAAGAAGAAGTAATAAAATTTTTCAAAAACTGGGGCTACGGGCTTGAAAAAAGATTTAGCCCAAGTCCTTATGTCTATGGTCTTGTTTTTAAGGTATCAACTTGCAAACCTCTTGATAAATGTTGGCTGTAATTAAAATTTATCGCTGACAGATTGGTTTACCTTTTATAGAATAGACTTAAGATAAGTTTGAAAGCAGATTCGACCAGCGCTGCAAAAGAGGCACCATGATAAAGGGAATCGGAATCGACATAGTGGAAGTAAGCCGCATAGAACAAGCAATGAACCGCCGAAGAAGGTTTGCAGAGCGTGTATTTACTGAGCTTGAGAGAGACTACTGCTTTGGCAGGCATAGGCCATATTTGCACTTCGCAGCTAGATTTGCTGCAAAGGAAGCTGCCGTAAAAGCGTTAGGTTCAGGAATGGCCGGTATAAAATGGACCGATCTTGAAGTTCGACGGGATAAGTGGGGAAAACCTTATTTGAGCTTAACCGGTAATGCAGCTAATATAGCTAGAGAAAAGGGCATCTGCAATATATTTATTAGCCTTTCTTTTAGTCGAGAATCAGCGATAGCCTCTGCAATAGCTGTAGGAATGGAGTAATTACTTGCGTGTAGTTACAAGCAGTGAAATGCTTAAAATAGAAGAACAGGCTGAATCCCGGTTTGGTCTTAGTGTCGGACTGCTAATGGAAAGGGCAGGTCAAGCTGTAGCAGATGAGGCCGGAAGGATGTTGCCTGGGCCAGGAAATGTTCTCATTGTTTGCGGCAAAGGCAACAATGGTGGAGATGGTTTTGTTGCCGCACGTCTCCTTAGTCAAGCAGGCTATAAAGTTACCGTTTTTTCTCTAGCAGATAGGGAGGCCTTCCCTCCAGCAGCTAGAAAAGCGTTTGACAATTTGCCACCTGAAGTAAAACTAATCAAAGACCCCGATCTTGACCTTCTTGACAGATCGATGCATGAGTCTGACCTTATCATAGATGCTATCTTTGGATTTAGTCTTAGAGGAGCTGTAAGAGGTATAGCGTCCGAGGTCATCGACATTCTTAACTCTTCCAAGAAACCTATACTCTCTGTTGATTTGCCATCAGGCCTAGAGGCTGATACTGGCAAAGTGCATAATGTTGCAGTAAAGGCAAATCAAACTGTCACTTTCAGTGCCATGAAGCTTGGCATGCTTCTTTTACCTGGCTCTGAATATACCGGAGAAGTCTATGTTGCTGATATTGGCATACCAGACAGCTTGATTAGGGAATTTAGCAGTTTCAGGCAACTACAAAGGGAAGATGTTTATGAGCTGTTTCCGGCAAGAAGAATAGAAGCTCATAAGAAATCGGTTGGTCAGGTTCTAGTAATTGCAGGTTCAAGGGGAATGCCAGGAGCAGCTGTTCTTGTAGCTCGTGGTGCTTATAAAATAGGTGCTGGTCTTGTAGCGTTTGCGCCGCCGCAAAGTATTGCGCCGATTTTAAATGGGGCATTAGTCGAAGCGATTGCTTGGCCTCAGGTTGAGACTAACGCTGGAACTCTTACTATGAGTGCTTACGAAAATCTGCTTGAATTATCAAGCAGATATGATGTCACAGCAATAGGACCTGGACTTGGTCTTGAAGACGAAACAGTTGAGCTTGTGCGAAGACTAGTCGAGAATATAGAAAAACCGCTTGTTGTTGATGCCTCGGCTCTCATCGCAGTTGCGGGCAAGACAGATGTTTTAACAAAGCGAAAAGCTGAAACTGTCATAACGCCTCATCCTGGAGAGATGGCTCGCCTGTTTAACGTATCAACAAATGTTATTTTGGATGATCCAATTGGATTTGCAAAACGGGCAGCTGAAGAATTTGGTGTTATTGCTGTTCTAAAAGGTCCAAGAACGATAATTAGCAAAGCAACTGAATCTACTATTAACACAACAGGTAATCCTGGTCTTGCCACAGCGGGGACTGGGGATGTACTGACGGGCTTTGTGGCATCGCTTATGGCACAGGGCTTAAATGCTTATGATGCGGCATCAGTAGCCGTTTACATGCATGGCTTATCAGCAGACATTGCGGTTGAAGACATCACGGAATATTGCCTGATGGCATCCGATGTCATTGACTATTTGCCGGAAGCAATTTCGTGGATAATGTAAAATGGGAAACGGTCGCCGACCACAGACCGCCGACCGCCGCTGAAAAAGCAGCCAATAGCCAATAGCCAATAGCCATGGTGGAATAGACGGGGGACCGTAGACGGGAAAAGGGAAAAGAACTGTCACAGCGAACGAGCAAGGCGATTGTGGCAATCTCAACTAAGTTCGAGGAATGAGCGTCGAGACAATGGCTGAATTAAAACTAACAGCAAAAGAAATAATGACAAAGAATCCAATCACCCTTAAGAAGGATACACCGGTAAAGCAGGCTACAGAAATATTATCCGAGAATAATATTGGTGGAGCTCCGGTTGTAGATGATGATGGCAATTTGATTGGAATTATAACCGAGAGCGACCTTATAGCACAGGACATTCGTCTTCATTTTCCAACCTACATTCAACTTCTTGATGGATATATATATTTGCCGGGTAGCTTACGCCATTTCGAAGAAGAATTTAAAAAGGCTATTGGGGCTAAAGTAGGCGATGTAATGACCACCGATGTCATAACGGTAAACGAAGATACAACGTTGGAGGACATGGCGACATTTATGGTTGAGTATGATATAGGTCGACTACCAGTTGTTTCACATGGCGAAGTGATTGGAATAGTAACAAAGAGCGATCTTGTAAAGGCAATAAGCAGGAAATAGGGTCAAAATAGAAATGGTAACCAGGCCTTTATGGGCCGAAGTAGATTTATCGGCGATAAAGCATAACGTAAGAGAAGCAATGAGAGTTGTCGGCAAGCAAGTGGCCATAATGGCCGTAGTTAAAGCCAATGCCTATGGCCATGGTGCTGACCGTGTTGCTAAAGCTGCCTGCGAAGCTGGGGCTTCAGTTTTGGGTGTTGCTATACCTGAAGAGGGTGCTAACTTGCGCAAGGCAGGAATTACCCAGCCAATACATGTCTTGGCCGAGTCAACGCAAGCGGCCGTTCCAATACTATTAGAAAACGACTTAACTGCTACCATCTGCTCGATCACATCAGCCGCTGCACTATCCCAGGAAGCAGTAAAGAGGGGTAAGGCAATAAAGGCGCATGTTAAGGTAGATACCGGTATGAACCGCATCGGTCTTTTTCCAGAAACGGTTACTTCTTTTATACGCGATGTAAGAAAAATGCCTGGTATTGAGCTTGAAGGCATTTTCACGCATTTTGCTGAGGCAGATAATCCAAAAAGTGATTATACAAATTATCAACTAAGAAGGTTTAAAGCAATTGTTGAAGAATTAGAAAAAGAAGGTATATGCCCGCCGGTTAAGCATGCGGCAAATTCTGCGGCTGTATATCTTTATCCAGACTCTTATTTTGATATGGTGAGAATAGGCATATCAATGTATGGTCTTCATCCAAGCGAAGCGACGAAAGAAATAGCTAATTTAAAACCAGCGTTTTCTCTAAAAGCTAGGTTATCTTTTGTAAAAGAAATTGCATGCGGAGAAGGTGTGAGTTATAGCAGAACATATAAAGCATCATGTGATACTAAGATTGGGACAGTACCAGCCGGTTACGGTGACGGGTACACGAGGCTTCTTTCGAATAAAGCGCGGGTTCTTGTTGGAGGTCGTAGTTGCCCCGCAGTGGGAAATATCTGTATGGACCAGTTCATGGTTGATCTGGGACCTGCTTCAGAAGCAAAGGCCGACGACGAGGTTGTGTTAATTGGTCGGCAGGGAAATGAAGAAATAACTGTTGATGAACTTGCAGAGATATTAGGAACAATAAATTATGAGATATTGTGCATGATAAATGCGCGCGTTCCAAGGGTATACAACGAGTAACACATAAGGAGCAACATATGTCCGCACCGCGGATAGTCGTCGCAACAATCGCACTTGTTTTAATTGCTGTAAGCAGTACTGTTTTTGGTTGTGCTAGCCAAGGCCCAGGGAAAATGCCAAATAAGCGAAATCCTATTAGTAAGGGGGCATGCATTGTTGTTGGGGGCGCAAAGGCCGAAAAGATGGTTGATCAGTTAAGAATCTCCGTATCTATCCCACACGAAAATATAAAGTTAGGGGAAGTAGTGCCTTTCACAATTTTGGTTGAGAACAAGGGCTTAAAACCGCGTGAACTTCTCTTCAAGTCCGGCCAGAAGTTTGATGTAAGAATTGAAAATACGAAGGGTAACAAAATATGGCGTTGGTCGGATGGCAAAATGTTTACGCAGATGCTTGAGACTCTCGTTATCGATCCAGGCAAAAGTGTTATCTATACCGCAGAGTGGCCTACCGAAGAATCGCTAGATAAGCTAACTTGCCCAAATAAATATAGCGCATTCGTTAAGATTACGGCCGATGGTATAGAAAACGAGGAGGTAAAAATCGTTATATCTATTAATTAAGTTAAACAATCCCATAAAGCTTAAAGTAAGGGGGGAGGCATTGATTTAAATCTATCAGGAGTGGCAGGAATGCTAAGTGACTTTCAAATGATTTCTTGGAAATTCAAAGATACCAAGCGTTAGTGTTGGCATCTTTTAATAGGAGGTAAATGCATGAGTGTGAGGATTTGTGCAAAATGCATGGCAGTATTTGACGGACGCAAATGGTTTTACGACGAAGCAGAACACTTGAGACTCATGCGAACTAAACGGGCCGAGACAACACTTTGTCCTGGTCATCAGAGGATTGAAAAGAGAAGGATAGATGGTGTTGTAACGCTCAGAGGTGATTTCCTAAAAAGCCACTATGACGAGGCAGTTAATCTGATTAACAACATTGCTGATAAGCAACTTCAGCGCAATGTTGCTGCCAGAGTTTACAACATGAGGGAAAATGGAGAGGGTATTGTTGTTGAAACCACCGATAAATCGTTAGCAGAACGTATTGGAAGGGAATTCGAGAGGGCTTTTAATGGAAATCTTAGTATTCAGTGGCTGCAAGATGCAGATTTTGTAAGGGTTAGTTGGAAGCGGGATTAAAAGTTGCCTTATAATACAGGGGCCGGGGTCAGGTTTTTCCTAACCCGGCCGGTTTCTAGTATCTGGCTGAATACCAGTAAGCTAAGTGGTGGATTACCAACTAGCCGAATGTTGGCAAGTAACCAGGAGCTTGCTGTTGGTAAAAAGGACTAGCCGTTAGCAGCCATCCCCTTCTTATCAACAGCAATTCCTTTCATCATCTTGTAGAAATCACATTCCATGCAGCTGGCTAGTTTTTTTGCAAAAGTTCCTTGAACTTCACCCCCGCACATTGTTCCTGCAACACGCCAGCATTCATGGCCATGGTTTGGATATGCAGGGCAATCATTGGTTTTATCTCTTCCACATTTTTTAAATTCCCAGCAGTTCATCCGATTTCCTCCATTGCATATACTATCTAGCAGCTAAGATTCGTTGTTAAATATAGCAACCAATAGCAACCAGAGGTACTCCTAAACTTATCGAACCAAAACTAGGTAAACCAAATTCCCCAATATTGGTTATTTTTAATAACAATCTTTGTTATGCCTACTTCTCTGTTTGCGGGTTACTATAAAATTGATAAAATCTAAGTAGATTTCTAGCGTGGTGGTAATAATGCCTATTTATGAATTTAGTTGCGCAAAGTGTGGGTTGAGCTTCGAAAAACTGGTTATGGGTTTTGATAACGGGAGCATCACATGCCCTGATTGTGGAAGCAGTGATGTAAAGAAGCTCTTCTCATCCTTTGGTTTTTCTTCTAGCGGTAAAACGATATCAACCGGTGCTTGCAGCAGTTGCTCAACTACCAGCAACTGCGCCAGCTGCGGTAAATAGGTGAAAAAATGGTAAATCTTTTTAGCTTAGCCGAAACAGCCAAGGATTGTGAACTCTGCCCATTAGCAAAACAAGGCCGAACACAGGTTGTTTTTGGTGATGGAAATCCAAATGCTGAAATCATGTTTATTGGAGAGGGTCCAGGGTTTCATGAAGATAAGCAGGGTAAGCCTTTTGTTGGAGCAGCTGGAAAACTTCTAACGCAACTACTGGGGTCAATTGGCTTAAGGCGAGAAGATGTCTATATAGCAAATGTTGTAAAGTGCAGGCCTCCTCAGAATCGCGATCCAAAGCCCGAGGAAATTGAAATATGTACCAACCAGTACTTGTTTTCTCAAATCGAGGCAATTAAACCTAAAGTTATTGCAACGCTTGGGCGTTTTGCTTCCGCTGTTGTTCTTGGGCTGAAGGATGTTTCAATGGGGCGTGTTCATGGGCAAAAATTTAAGAGAGAAGGCCGTTACATAGTACCAATATATCATCCGGCTGCAGCTCTTCATTCAAGGGCAAATTTAGAGCCATTGTATGAGGACTTTAGAAAGCTAAAGGAATATCTTGAAGAGGAACCAGAGATAGTTCAGGAAATTGAAACCAAGGCTGAACAATTGGGGCTTTTTTAACCATGTTTACTGTAATTTCGCATTCTCCTGAAGAAACCTGGGAGCTAGCAAAAAGGCTGGCTCCCATGTTATCTAGAGGAGACGTAATAAACTTATGTGGCGACCTAGGCGCTGGTAAAACAGTTTTTGCAAAAGGTCTTGCCGATGGATTGGGCATCGATGAACCAGTCACAAGCCCAACTTTTACCATAGTAAAGGAGTACCAAGGAAATCCCCCCTTTTATCATTTTGACGTCTATCGTTTATCCTCGCCGGATGAATTGGAAGAGCTTGGCGCTGATGAATATTTTTACGGGGACGGTGTGACTGTTATCGAGTGGGGTGATAAAGTAGAGGAATTACTGCCGGACATTCGGCTTGAGATAAAGATGATAAGACTTGTTGATGATGATTTTCGTCGGCTTGAAGTGTTGCCGTATGGTAATGAATGGGAGCGGAAGGTAAAAGAATGGTTAGTAGCGGGATCATAAATAGGGTCAAAAATAGGAGCTTAAATTGATATCTCTTGCTTTTGATACATCGAGTCCTGTCTTGACAATAGCGCTTGGTGATGAAGAAAGTATAATAAATGAAGTTGACATGTGGCTTCCCAAGGGACACATGGCAAATTTAATTCCAGCTATAGACGATTTACTAAAGAACTCCAACTTGAAGATAGATGATGTCAACGTTATTGTTATTGGAAGCGGACCTGGTTCTTACACGGGTCTTAGGATTGGCATGGAGATGGCCCGCACTTTTGCTCAGCTTCTCGAAATACCCATCATCGGCATAGCAAGTATGGATGCAATTGCTTACCGCAATGCGTATAATAAAGCAATTATTTGCCCGGTCATCGATGCTAAACGCGGGGAAGTTTACACAGCGCTTTACAGGATTACTGATGGCAAGACTTACCATATTACAGGATATAAGGTGCTTAATCCGGAAGAGCTAGCTAGCATTTTAGTTCTAGAGGGATATGAACGAATTGTTTTTGCGGGAGATGCATTGAAGCTATATGCAGATGTTTTCAGGCAACTGCTGCAGGATAAAGCTGAATTTGCTCCTGAAGAGGACTGGTGGCCGAGAGCTTCAGATTTAATACGTTTGACTAGACAGCGGATTGTCCAGCGCGATTTTGATGAACTTTACCGGCTCACCCCAATTTACGTTCGGTTGTCTCAAGCCGAGGAGATGTGGGAAAAACGCCATCAGGGGTGATTTTATGCTGACAATGAAACCTGTCATCCGCCCGATGACGATGGCGGACGTTGACCAGGTATACGATATCGAAAGAAGGTCGCAGTCCAGTTACTGGAGTAAGCTCACCTTCCAGCGAGAAATCATAAGCGCTGATCATAACCTATGTTTAGTAGCAGAATATGGAGAGCGGATAGTTGGATTTATATGCCTATATCATGTTCTTGATGAAGGACATATAACCAACATAGCAGTGGATCCTCCTTATCAAAATAGAGGTATTGCAACAAGATTAATGCTTGCAGCAATTGATGCAATAAAGGAGAAGGGAATCAAACACATAACGCTCGAGGTACGAAAATCAAATACAAAAGCCCAGCATCTCTACATAAAATTTGGTTTTAGAATGAAAGGGCTCCGTAAGGCCTACTATACGGATAATAATGAAGATGCGCTTATTTTTTGGACTGGTGATATAATGAGTGATTATTATAAGCAACTTTTTGATGAAATAAGAAAGAGTGTTAATGGGCAAAGATAGAAATATCTACATACTAGGAATTGAGACTTCGTGCGATGAAACTGCAGCAGCAGTAGTTAGGGATGCTCATGATGTCATCTCGAGCGTTGTTGCATCCCAGGTAGAATTTCATCAAAAATTCGGGGGAGTAGTACCTGAAATAGCCTCAAGGAAGCATCTTGAGATGCTAAATCCTATTCTTGATGATGTCATGGCAAGGGCAGGTTTAAAATATGAGCAGCTGGACGCAGTAGCTGTAACTATTGGTCCTGGTCTTGTTGGGGCGTTACTTATGGGCCTTGGTGCTGCTAAGGTCGTATCTTATGTTAAAGGTTTGCCTCTTATTGGGGTTAATCATCTGGAAGGCCATATCTACGCCAATTTTGTGGAGCACCCTGATTTAAAACCACCTCTCATAGCTCTTATTGTCTCGGGTGGTCACACCATGATTGTATACATGAAAGGTCATGGAGAGTATGAATTGATGGGTCAAACGCTGGATGACGCAGTGGGTGAAGCTTACGACAAGGTAGCCGCATTTTTAGGACTAGGATACCCGGGAGGCCCAGTTATCGATAGAGAAGCAAGAGAGGGTAATCCTAATGCTATACAGTTTCCGCGTGCGATGATGAGAACCGGCAATTTTGATTTTAGTTTAAGTGGTCTTAAAACAGCCGTTCTTAATTATGTTTCGCATCTGAATCTCCAAGCAAGAGAACTTCCTCTTCATGATATTGCAGCAGGTTTTCAAGCGGCGGTAGTAGATGTGCTTGTTTCAAAAACGCTACTTGCAGCAAAAGAAAAAAATGTTGGCGTTGTTGTTCTGGCTGGTGGAGTTGCGGCCAACAGTTGCTTAAGAAAAAGGATGATCGAAGAAACTAATAAAGAAGGCCTGATGCTTTATTATCCTCATATAACTTTATGTACAGATAATGCCATTATGATTGCAGCTGCGGGTTACTATCGATATCTAGCAGGTGATAGAATGTCACTTAAGGCCAATCCAATCCCGAATTTACGACTTGGCCAGAAAGTTGAAGTTTGAATAGACGCAAGGTTGAAGCCTTGAAAGTTTTATTAAGACCGGCTTTTTTAAATTATGTTCTAGCTGCCCTGTCAGGGCTGTTGCTTGCATTGCCATTTCTTTTTCCGCCGTTAAGCATTCTGGTATGGATAGGGTTTATGCCTCTGCTTTATGTTTTAAGAAACACCAACCACAAGTCAGTCCTCCTTACTGGAATCGTTTTTGGGTTTACGTTTTTCTCAATAGTTCTTTACTGGATAAGAATATTTGGCTTTTTGGCGTGGTTTGCCTTGAGTATTTACCTCTCTATCTGGGTGGTTCTCTTTGCTGCTGGTGCATGGTGGATAATGAAGACCTACAGGGGCGCAGCTCAGTTTATTTTAATACCTTCTTTGTGGACTCTTTGTGAGCATGGGCGGGCTTTAGGTCCCTGGGGCTTTGGATGGGCACAAGTAGGCTCGGCAGTTGAAAATATAAGTTTGTTAGCGATTGCCTCCTATGTCGGCGAGCTTGGCCTTGGATTTGCAATAGTTCTAGTAAACCTAATAGTGCTATATACTGCAGAAACTATCGCACTGCGAAGAAAGCCGAATGCTTTATTCAAAGGAGCTTTAATCCTACTAATAATAGCTCTAGTATTTTCCGCCACAAATTTATCATCGGAACAAGCGTCAAGATCTATCAAAATGTTAGCAAAACCAATCAAGGTAGCTATTATTCAACCAAATCTGCCGAAAAGCTTAGAGGCAAGCAAATTTAATGGCAGGTTTATTGAAGATCGCTATTTCAGCATGACAATACAGGCATTAATGAAAAAGCCTGATTTAATTATTTGGCCGGAGAACATATTCATGGCATATCGCTATGATGAGAGCGAATTTTTAGAAAGGCTTAGAAAATTTACTAACTGGAGCAATACGCCGCTTATGTTTGGAAGGCTTGAGAGAGAAGATAGAAATATTTATAACAGCGCTTTTTACATTGATGAATCGGGGAAGACTCATGTTTATCGAAAAATACGCCCAGTTCCTTTTGGTGAATTTGTACCAATGCGTGGCCTTGTTGAGCGTTTGAATAGTATGGCCAAGTTGGTAAGTGATATAAAGCCAGGAAGAGACTTTAAGGTTTTCGATATAAGACATGGTGGTAAATTCTCGACCATTATTTGTTTTGAATCGTCTGATTCTATGCTGGTTGGGAAGATGATAAGGCGTGGTGCAAGGATGATAATTGTGCTTACAAATGATAGCTGGTTTGGTAAAACAGCGGCGGCTGAACAGCATTTTCGCATAACTCGTATGCGTGCTATTGAGTATAGGGTTCCTGTCATTCAAGCAGCAAGCACGGGTATTTCAGGAATTATCAACCAATACGGCGAAGTGATAAATAGAACAAAGATTAATGAGCAAAGGATACTTTACGGCAAGGTGGAATTTGCCCACAAGCCTAGCTTTTTCGCACGGTTTGGTTATTTAATGCCCTATCTTTATCTTGTGTTTATTTTCACAGCGATTCTTTTTAGGTTTTTAAGCAGACGTCCTACCCTGTCCTGAAAATTACTCTCAACTAGCTAGCCACACTTAAGCTTAAAGGGCATGGCTTTGCTTATTTTCATACCTTCTGCTGGTGGCACAGCATTAGCTTTAGTATGGATATCTACCTAGGTGTTTGGGAGTAATCATAGGTTTCTCCAAAAGATGGATGTTTAGCTTTATTATTTTTGGCAAAAAACTAATAAGATTAGTTGACTTTAGCAATAAGGCTATTGTATCATTCATTTAGCACTCTCGACTACAGAGTGCTAATATCACTGTTAGGAGGGTTGATTAATGAATCTAAAGCCGTTACGTGATCGTGTTGTGATTAAACCAGTGGAGGCGGAGGAGGTAACAAAGAGTGGTATAGTTATCCCAGATACCGCAAGAAAGGAAAGGCCTCAAGAAGGTGAAGTAGTTGCAGTAGGTGGTGGAAGGCTTGATGAAAAAGGCAAACCCATTCCAATGGAGATAAAGGTAGGTGATAGGGTCATCTTTTCAAAATACGGCGGTAGCGAAATAAAGATAGATGACCAGGAATATCTCATCATGCGTGAAGAGGACGTTCTCGCGATAATTACCAAATAACCCCAAATAACCTAGGTAACTGCATTTTAAATTACCTAATTAAGCATATTTAGTATTTTTAGAAGGAGGAAAGCGTTAAAATGGCAAAAGTCATTGAGTTTAACGAAGAGGCTCGGCGGAAGCTCGAGGCTGGCGTTAACAAGCTTGCTGATACCGTTAAAGTTACGCTTGGTCCGAAAGGTAGAAATGTTGTAATTGACAAGAAATTCGGGGCGCCCACAATAACTCACGATGGAGTTACCGTAGCAAAAGAGATTGAACTTGAGGATATTTATGAGAACATGGGGGCGCAGCTAGCAAAGGAGATAGCCACACAGACAAACGATGTCGCAGGTGATGGGACTACTACTGCAACAATTTTAGGACAGGCCATTGTTCGCGAAGGTATGAAGATTGTGGCTGCTGGATCAAACCCGATGTTTATCAAGAAGGGCATTGATAAGGCAGTTGAGGCAGCAGTAAACGAGATTAAAAATCTATCCAAGAGTATTGATACCAAAGAAGAAATTGCTTCAGTAGCTTCTATTTCTGCAGCCGATCCTGAGATTGGTAATCTGATTGCAGATGCTATGGATAAGGTAGGAAAAGACGGCGTTATAACTGTTGAGGAATCTCAAACAATTGGAACGCAGCTTGAGATTGTAGAAGGTCTACAGTTTGACAAAGGATATATATCACCGTATATGATTACTGATCCTGAGCGCATGGAGGCGGTCCTTGACGAGCCGCTAATCCTTATCGCCAATATGAAAATAGCCGCAATTGCCGACCTATTGCCACTTCTTGAGAAGGTAATGCAAACCGGAAAGCCGCTATTTATCATTGCGGAAGACGTTGAGGGCGAGGCTTTAGCAACTCTTATTGTCAACAAAATCCGTGGCACCTTTACCGGTATTGCTGTAAAAGCGCCGGGGTTTGGCGAGCGCCGTAAAGCAATGCTACAGGATATTGCTATTGTCACAGGTGGACAGGTTGTAACTGAAGAGCTTGGAATTAAGCTAGATAGCGTGACGCTTGATATGCTGGGTCGTGCTCAGCGCGTTAAGGTAACAAAAGAAAATACAGTCATTGTAGGTGGTGCTGGAAAGCCAGAGGATATACAGGCTAGAATTGGACAGATCAAGGCTGAGATAGAGCAGAGCGATTCAGAGTTTGACCGCGAGAAGCTTCAGGAGCGCCTTGCTAAGCTAGCAGGTGGTGTTGCAGTTATCCGTGTAGGTGCTGCAACTGAGACAGAAATGAAGGAAAAGAAGCACCGCATCGAAGATGCCCTTTCTGCAACGAAGGCTGCCGTTGAGGAAGGAATTGTAGCAGGTGGAGAAGTAACACTTATCAATATAATCCCAGCAGTCAGCAAGGTTGCGGAGGGCCTCAATGGTGAGGAGAGAGTTGGAGTTCAGATAATCGAGCGTGCGCTAGAGGCACCGCTACGCCAGCTAGCAATTAATGCTGGCTACGAAGGCTCGGTTGTTGTTGAGAAAGTCAAGACCTTAAAGAATGGGCAAGGCTTAAACGTTGTCACCGGCGAGTATGGCGACATGATGAAAGCAGGTATAATCGATCCTGCAAAGGTCGCCCGCTCAGCGCTCCAAAATGCCGCATCTATTGCAAGCCTAATTCTAACTACAGAGGCTGCAATTGCAGAGAAGCCGGAGAAAGAAGGCGCTGGCGCTGGCATGGCCGGTATGGGCGGAATGGGCGGCATGATGTAAGGATAAAAAACTTATAAAGATAGAAAACTTATTATATGCCGAAGGATTTATTAGAAGGACATCCCGCTTGCGTGCGGGATGTCTTGCTTTGCAGGCATAACATAGGTTTTGGTCTCAGTTCAGTCGCATTTTAATCGCATGAATGGCGATGTAAAAAACTTAATCTACTTAGTTTAGGATGTTAGTGGGCTAGGTATCAATTTGGCAGGATAAATAATACTTGATGTAATCGATATAAGGGGGCTGATATTGAATGGCATTAATTAAGCTAGTAGCCGAGGACCAGGCAAGCGGCGATGTGAAACAGGTATTTGATGAGATAAAAAGTCGTTACCAAATCGATTTTGTGCCAAATATTATGAAGGCCTGGGCGCATAATGCAGGCGCTCTAAGGAACAATTGGGAAAGAATTAAACATCATGAGGATGTATTAGGGATGGAATTAGCTCATGCTGTTGGTTTAAGTATTGCATCATCAAGCCCATGCAACTATTGCATGGATTTTCATACCATGGTATTAGAGCGACTAGGATGGAGCCCTGAGAAGCTGGAGAACCTCGTTTCGTGGGCAGCCCAAAATGTCGGTGGAAATGTCTATGCAAACGGTTTGCGCCTAGAAATTGATTCAGAAGCAGTACAAATGATAAAGAAAGCAGCATAACCGTGCTCTCTCTATTCTGCACCCTCGGTTTTCTTGACACAAGCAATCTCTGGGTGTAATA
>ENA-ORXB01001934-ORXB01001934.1-sediment-metagenome-genome-assembly--contig:-NODE-1934-length-20724-cov-4.247058_pt1 | contig 20724 bp, 17 predicted proteins | sample MGYA00237863_ERZ511475 | MGnify/ENA primary metagenome ERZ511475 (study PRJEB26305, sample SAMN06343858) | sediment metagenome | isolation source: hot spring sediment | place: Canada: British Columbia... | reverse complement strand
CCAGGCGGACGCCGCGGCGTCCGCCTGGGGGAGGGGGAAAAAGGGGGAGGGGGCTCCGCTACAAGGGACCGTTGGAGGCCCTCCCAAGGGCCTCTGCGCGACATCGAGACGCGCCCCGAGACCAGAGTCGAGGGGCGCGGGGTGGGGGTAGCGCCATGCCGGCAGCCCCGGCTGCCGGTGCGGGGCGGCCACCTGCAGGCGTCCGAACCGCGAGGAGAGGAGAGCGGGAGATGGCAGAGCCGGACACAGGTCACGACGCGGTGATCACCTCTCCGCAGCGCCTCGATGTGCGCCAGTCCCTTGAGGAACCCCTCACCGGCCTGTATCTGGCTACGAGCGTCCTCGGGCTGGTGCTCATCCTCCTCAACTATCTCTCCTCGGCGCTCTGGCGTGCGGGTGTGCTGGGGATGGTCCTGTTGCTCGTGCCGTGCCCTCTGTACTACCTCGTCGGTCCCCGCTATCTGCTGCGCGCATGGCTGCTCGTCATGCTGTGGCTGGGCGGAGCTATCGTGGCGCTGGTGTGGCTCCGTGCCGGGCCGGCGCTCGGCCTCTTCGGGCTGCCGGTAGCTGCGGCCACGCTCTTCATCGGCATCCCGGCCGGGCTCGTAACCGCTGCAGGCGGCACCCTGGCCCTGCTGGGGGCCGCTTTCTCCGGCGCCCCTGTCGGCATTGCCGGCGCCCTCGTGGCGGGCGGGGCCTCCTGGGGCATCCTCGGCGTGGCCTGGGCGGCGCTCCGGCCGGTGTACGCGAGCGCCGAGTGGTCGTGGTCCCGCTACGAGCAGGCTCGTCTTCAGGCAGAGCAGGCACGCACGGCCCACGCCGATCTGAAGCAGGCTCTCAAGGATCTGGCGGAGGCCGGTGTGCAGATGGCCCGCCTGAACCAGCTCCTGGGCGCGGCCCGCCGGGCGGCCGAGGAGGCCGAGCGGGCCAAGGCCGAGTTTGTCGCCAACGTCAGCCACGAGTTGCGCACACCCCTCAACATGATCATCGGGTTCAGCGAGATGATGCTCCGCAACCCGCAGGCCTATGGGCGCATTCCGGCTGCGCTCAAGGCCGACCTGGCGGTCATCCTGCGCAACAGCCAGCACCTGAGCGACCTCATCGACGATGTGCTGGACCTCAGTCAGATCGAGGCGGGGCGGATGGCACTGACCCGGGAGCGTGTGGCGCTCAGCGAGATCATCGAAGCGGCCTGCGAGGCGATCCGGCCCCTCTTTGCCTCCAAGAACCTGTATCTGACGACGGAGGTGCCGCCGGACCTGGTGGTCTACTGCGACCGAACGCGCATGCGGGAGGTTGTGCTGAACCTGCTCTCCAATGCGGGCCGCTTTACCGAGCAGGGCGGGGTGCGGGTGCGGGCGCGGGTGGAAGGGCCGGAGGTCGTCGTCAGTGTGGCCGATACCGGCCCGGGCATCGCCCCCGAGGAGCAGAGCAGACTCTTCCGGCCCTTCCAGCAGGCCGACGGCTCGATACGCCGGCGCTACGGCGGCAGCGGCCTTGGCCTGGCTATCAGCAAGCACTTTGTGGAGATGCACGGCGGGCGGATGTGGCTGGAGAGCCAGCCCGGCCGCGGCACGACCATCTCCTTCTCTCTCGCCCTCGAGCCGTCGGTGGCCTCTGACGGCACCTTCCAGCGCTGGCTGAGCGCCGAGTGGGAGTATCGGCAGCGCACGCGACGCACGGTAGCTCCGACGGTAACGGCGCGCCCGCGGCTCCTGGTGGTGGAGAGGGGCACGCTGCTGCAGCGCCTGCTGCGCCGTTACCTGGAGGACGTGGAGATTGAGGTCGCCAACACCCTCGAGGAGGCCGCCGAGCTCCTCGCGCGCCAGCCGGCGCAGGGGCTGCTGATTAACGACCTCTCGGTTGGCCAGGCGCTGGACCGCATCCGTCAATCGCCACTGTTGCCGTACGGCATACCCGCGCTTGTCTGCAGCCTGCCCGGCGAAATGGAGGCCGCCCAGTCTCTGGGTGTGGCAGGCTACCTCGTGAAGCCGATCTCTCAGGAGATGTTGCTCTCGGCCCTGGACCGCCTCCGGCTCAAGAGCGGCACCGTGCTGATCGTCGACGACGAGCAGGATGCGATCCAACTTTTCTGGCGCATGCTGACCTCGAGCGAGCGTGGCTACAGGGTGGTCACGGCCGCCAATGGGGAGCAGGCGCTGAGCATCCTGCGCAGCGAGCGCCCGGACGTCATCCTGCTGGACCTGGTGATGCCGGCCATGGACGGCTTTCGGCTCCTGGCGGTGCAGCGCGAGGAGCCGGGCTGGCGTGACGTGCCGGTGATCGTCATGTCCGCGCTCGATCCCGGTGGCCAACCCATTGTGGCCGACGCTATCGGCATCACCCGTGGCGGCGGGCTGTCGACGGGGCAACTCCTCGCCTACATCAGCGCGCTGACCAGCATCATTCCGGAGGGAATGACCCTCGCTTCTCAAGCAGCCCGTCCAGCGCCTCCAGAAAGGCCTCGCGACTGACCGGCTTGCGCAGGAAAGCTGCGGCGCCGAGGGTCAGGGCCAGCTGCCCGTGGGGCAGGATGGTGCTGACGATAACCGGCACACGTCGCGTGGCGGGATGCTCGCGCAGCCTGCCCAACACCTCCCAGCCATCCATGCCCGGCAGCATGACGTCGAGCACGATGACCTTGGGCGTAAGCTCGGTTGCCAGGGCCAGCGCCCGCTCGGGGTCTCGTGCACCCACAAAGGTGTAGCGGGTTCCCTCCAGGTAGCGCTGGCAAAGCTGCAGGGCGTCCACATTGTCGTCGATCACCAGCACCCCGAGCTGTCTGGCCGCCGGCAGGAGGAGGACGGCGGAAAGAGGACCCTGCTCGTCTGACGGGGATTCCAGCTCCAGGGAGCCGCCTGAGAGGGCCACCAGCTGGCAGGCCATGGCCAGGTTCTCGCCATCCTCCTCGCGCGTGGTGCGCGGGCTCAGCCGGCCTCCGCTCGTCTGGATCAGCACGCGCACCCGGGCCGCCTCCGCCGTGGCACTGATCAGCACCCTGCCTCCCGCGGCGCGATGGGCGGCGACGGTGAGGACGCTTACCAGCGCCTGACGCATGGGGATGGTCTGCACGGCGAGTCGGGGCAGGCCGTCCGGGAGGGAGGTCGCGACCTCGACCTTCGCTGTGGCAAGCAGAGGCGATACCGTCTTCAGAGCGGATCGGGCGACTTCGGCAATGGCTACGGCCTCACTGCCAAAGGTGGTGCGCAGCCGGTGTATCTCTTGACTGGCCGCGCCGACCCTGGCACCGGTAGCGGCGCTCCCCTCCGACGCTGGCAGAGGCGCCCGGAACTCGAGGCCATGGCGGGCCCACAGATAGTCGGCGAGTGCCTGCAGCGCCGCGCGCTCATGCCGCTGCAACTGGCGAACGCTGAAGCCGAGGCTGGTCGCGATCTCTCGTTGGGGTATCTGTTGCACGTAGCGGTGCAGGAGGATGCGGTAGGTGCGCCAGGGACCGGCCTGCGGCGGCAGGTTGTCAGGAGGCTTGAGACCGTCGATCCCTTCGAGGAGCAGACGCCGCAGCGCGGCCGGAGGATCGGGCTGCTCGTCGACGCCAAAGAGCGCGATCAAGGGGTTCCTCGCGAGCTCGCCCGGATCGTAGAGGTCGAGGAGGGCGCGGTGCAAGTGCCGAACCATCGACGCACTGCCCACACTGGCCAACTTGTCGTCTCCGTGTCACGTGAGTGACGGTTAACTGCGGTTTCGGCGCGCCCTTTATGCTAGAATAGAGTTGGCTCGACGCGGCGATTCCGATTTTACAAGAGTATACCATAGACGCCCGGCAACTCGCAAGGGTCCTTCCCCGTGATGCTGGCTTACTCTCCATACAGGCCTTCGGTAACCCCGCAGGTCACAGACCGAGCAGCGGCCCGATGAACCCGTGAGGGCAGGCAGGCACCGTGGGCAGGCCCTTGCTCCTCTGCGCGAGAGCACCCGTGGGGACTGCCACGGGAGGAGGTGCGATCCTCGGAGAGGAAGACGATGCGTGGGTCCACATGCGCCTATCCGTGCTCAGTCAGCAAAAGGAGGATTCCGAGATGTCTGTGACCTGGACACGCCGTGAGCTCCTCAGAGGAGCTGGAGCCACGGCAGCGGCGGCTGTGCTGGCAGCCTGCAAGCCGCAGGTTGTCGAAAAGGTCGTCAGGGAGACGGTTCCGGTCGAGGTCGAGAAGCAGGTCGAGAAGGTCGTTACCGTCCTTCCGACCGAGGCGCCGCGGCAGCCTACCGAGATCATCCTGATGTACCAGACGAACGAGATCAGCGACGAGCTGCTGGCACTGTTCAACCAAAAGTACGCGCCCTACCACGTTACGCGCATCGACGTGGACTTTACCAAGCTCTTCGCCATGCTTGCGGCGGGCGAGGCCGTCGACATGGTGCGGGTCTATGGCACCTTCATCCCGCGCTACGTCATCCAGCGCGTGTGCAAGGACCTCACCGACTACTTTGACATCTCGACGGTGCTCAAGCCCGATGACCTGCTGCCGGTGAACGAGCTCTACGTGGTCAACCGGCGCCGGTACGGTATGGTGAAGGACTGGTCCCCGGACGTCTCCATCTGGGCGAACAAGAGGATCTGGGAGGAGATGGGGGTGACGGTGCCCGATCCCAAGACACCGGTCAGCCTGCAAGAGTGGCGCGCACTCTCGCCCAAGCTGACGAAGAAAGAGGGCGATCGCACTCTCATCATGGGCACCGACTTTCAGCCTCACACGCACCACCTGTTGTGGATGACGACGACGTTCGATCCTCCCGCAACTCTGTTCAACGAGGACTTGACCAGGATCTCGCTGCGTGACAACCCCAAGACCATGGAAGCCATCCAGTTCTGGTTCGACTGGCAGCGCGAGAAGGGTCTGCCGACCACTGCGCTGAACCCCTTCCCGTCCGAGTCGTGGTCGGGGCAGGACTGGGTGCAGGGGCAGGCAGCCGCCGTCATGTGGGGCTACTGGTTCGGCGGCATGGCGGTGAGCGAGTTCGTCCAGCCCGAGGACATCGTGATGCTCTCCGCCGCCAAGTGGGGGCCGAACTATACGAACCCGTGCGTGTCGGGCTGCGGGGCGTTCATCACCAGCACGACGCGCGTGCCCGATGCCGCCTGGAAGCTCTTCGAGTGGTTCATGGGCGAGGAGCCCGCTCAGGAGCGCGCCAAGAGCGGTTGGGGTGTGCCCGGCCTCCGGAGCCTGATGCCGCTCATGCCGGTGGACGAGCCCTGGCGGCAGCACAACTTTGAGATGGTCAACTATGAGATCGAAAGGTCCAAGGTCGCCATCGCCAAGTGGAGCCCGTACATCGTGCCCGACACCTTCACGGTCACCTGGAGCAAGTATGAGGAGCCTGCGCTAAAGGGCGAGATCACGCTGGACGAGATGCTGAACAGCATCGAGACCGAGGTGAACGAGGCCCTGCAGGAGGGCGTCGATCGCGCTGGCGGCGCCTGAGCCAGTGCGAGAGGTGCGGGCAGGCGATGGCGCACCGGGCTGCAGCCGAGCGGGTGCCCGGGCGCTGGCTTACGATCAGGAGGGTCGCCGGGGGCGGGGCGAGACGCCTCGCTCCCGGCGACGAAGGCGGGCGCGATGGAACGAGTGCTTGAGACTACGGGAGCCATGCGATCTATCAGCCGCGGGCGGCGGGGGTACTCGAGACGAGAGCGCCAGGAGATCGCTGCCTTTCACCTCTTCACGCTGCCGTGGCTGCTGGGATTCCTCCTGCTGTCCGTCATGCCGCTCGTGCTGGGGCTGGCGACCTCGTTCACAAACTATGACGGGCTCAACCTGGCGACCATCAAGTTCGTGGGGATACGCAACTATACCCGCGCCTTTTCCTCGCAGGATTTCTACATCTCGCTGAGCAACACGGCCAAGTATGCGATCGTATCCGTCCCGGTCGGTCTGGTGCTCTCGATGCTCCTGGCCGTTGTCCTCAACCAGCCGATCCGCGGGCGCGAGCTCTTCCGCATGCTGTACTACATCCCGGCCATCCTGCCGACCTATGGCGCGATACAGGCCTGGAAGCTGTTCTTCGGTCTGCAGTCGGGCCTGGTGAACGCCTTCCTCAGCCTGTTCAGCCCGGGCACGGCCATCAACTGGATCAACGACCACTACATGACCACGCTGTACCTCTACTCCTGGTGGGGTATCGGTGGCCCCATGGTTCTGTTCCTGGCGGGGCTGCAGGGCATCCCGGTGGAGCTCTACGAGGCCGCGCGGCTCGACGGCGCGGGGCGATTTGGCCTGTTCAGGCATGTGACCCTGCCGCTGATCACGCCGGTCATCTTCTTCCAGCTCATCCTGGGCTTTATCGGCGCCTTGCAGATACTCGAGGTGCCGATCCTCCTCACAGGACGGGGCGGCCAGAGCGGCCAGGTGCAGATGGCGCAGGTCAAGTTCATGTACATGGTCTACACCTACAGCCAGGTCTTTGACTTTCAGCGCTTTGGCTACGGCGTGGCGCTGGCATGGATCTGCTTTGTGATTGTTCTGGTCCTGACCCTCATCATCATCCGCTCATCGCGGTACTGGGTCTACTATGAGGTGGCACAGGAGGGAGAGCGCAGGTGAGCGCAGTTTCGGCAGCAGCAAGCAGACGCGCGGGCCGCCGAGAGTTGGCAGGCGCACGCAGGATCGTGCGAGAGACCCTCAGCTACCTCCTGCTGATCATCGTCACCGTGATCGTGGTCACGCCGGTGGCCTGGATACTTCTCGTGTCGCTCCGCACGCAGGCGGAGTACACGAGCTATCCCATCAGGTTTCTGCCCTCGTCGGCGCACTGGGAGAACTATTACCGGGCGGTGTTCGAGTATGCCTTTCTGCCCAAGGCCTGGAACACGCTGCAGATTGCGGTACCCTCTACCATCCTTACGGTGCTATCGAGCGCGCTGGCCGGTTTTGGCTTCGCCCGGCACCGGGCCCCGCTCCGCAACCTGATGTTCATCCTGGTGCTGTCGATGCTGATGGTTCCCCGCATGGTCACCATCATCCCGACGTTCATGCTATTTGCCAAGCTGCGGCTGACCAACACCTACTGGCCCTGGATCCTGTGGGGGTTGACCGGCAGCTCCTATCACATCTTCCTCTTCCGCCAGTTCTTTGCGGCCATACCAAAGGACCTGGAGGACGCGGCGGAGGTCGATGGCTGCGGACGCTTCCGCATCTTCTGGCAGATCTTTATGCCCAACTCGGCGCCGGTGATCGCGACTGCCGCCATCTTTCACTTCCAGTGGGTCTGGGGCGACTGGGTGAACCCGCAGATATTCCTCACCGCTGCCAAGACGACGCTTTCGGTCTTTCTCCAGTCAGCCTATCAGGACCCCAAGGGGTTCCCGCTGGACACGCTCAGGCTGGCCGCTGTGGCCGTCTACATCACGCCGATGCTGGTCGTGTTCTTCGTCGCCCAGCGGTACATCATCCAGGGGATTGTGACGACGGGGATCAAGGGCTAGCGCGGTTGTACGTGCGGCCCCGGCGGGGCCATGGCGAAGGGGGTGTCGGGCTGCGCCGCGCCAGGCAGGGCGGCCCGACACCCCGTTTTTCATTGCCGACACCGTCCGCAGGCTGGCCGGAGCGCCTCACATCTCGAACAGCGTGTGCTTCCTCACCTTGAGATAGTGCTCGGAGAGGAAGGAGAGCGGCTTTTCGGCCAGCGGAAAGTCCCGCGCGAGGATGGCGAGGGGCGCCGAGAGGGGAGTCCCTCGCACGCTGCGGTGCTCTGCCGCGAGGGCGTAGAAGGCGCGCCCCTGCTGCTCATAGTCCTCGAGGGTGCGCTGCAGGCGCGCCGCGGCCAGGCTGCGGAAGCGATACTGCTGCCCGCTGATGTACTCGGGGAATACGCCGGCAAGGAACAGGCACACGTCCCCAATGCGCCTGTAGACCTCAAAGCGATACTCCTCGTCGATCGAGTTTGCGTAGCGTATGAGGCTGTCGACGTCGAGGTCGTGGAAGCGCTGCCGGTGCCAGACCCCCTTGCGGACGCGGACGCGTCGCGTGAACCCGTGCACCCGCGTGAAAGAGGCCAGCATCTCCGCCAGATAGTTGCGGACGGGCGAATCGGCGATCAGCCTCGCTGCCTGCCGCGCGTCAAAGATGGCAACGCGCTGATGCTGGCGCCGCTCAAAGGTGTAGGACGCAGCCTCGAGGTCCTTGCGCGCCCGGCTCAGCAGCACCGAGAAGAAGAGCTGCGGGGACACGCGCAGCACCATCTCCTCGTCGCCGATCAGTCGCTGGAAAACCCGCTCGTCGCCGATGAGCGCCTCGACAAAGCCCGGGTCGTCGCGCACCAGCGGGACGACATCCCTGTGGTCCTGCCGCTCGGGAAGCACGGTCTCGAGCAGGAAGAGGATGTCCGCATCGGTAAGAAGCCTGGGATTGGACTCCACATGCACCTCGCTGATCCAGCGCCGCGGGGCGGCGTGTCACACCACATATATAATCATTAATACACCCTGCGGGCGCGAGGTGCAAGGCCCGGGGTCGGGGTCCGCGTCTTGCTAGGTAGCCCCGGAGCGTGCACGGGGGTATCCTGGATGCGCGTACTTATCGCAGCGCAGACTTATCGGCCGGCAACCAACGGTGCGGCAGTCTTTACACTCAATCTGGCGGAGGGGTTGGCGCGGGCGGGGCATGAGGTCGTCGTCCTCGTCCCCTCTAGCCGTGTGCGCGCCTACCGCACTGTCAGCAATGGCGTGCACATCGAGGCGGTGCGCGCCGTGCCGCTGGTGCCCCTCTACTCGGACGTCTACGTCACCCTCATGGCCGGGCGTCAGGTGGCGCGCCTTGTGCGGGCGCTCGCACCCGACGTTGTGCACATACAGGACCACTATCCCCTGAGCCGGGCCGTGCTCAAGGCGGCACTGAGGTTTGGGCTGCCGGTCGTGGCCACCAACCACTTTCTGCCCGAGAACGTAGCCCACCATGTGCCGGTCTTTCGACGTGTGCGAGGGCTCCTGGATCCCGTGCTGTGGCGCATGGTGCTAGATGTGTTCGACCGGGCCGATGTGGTCACCTCGCCTACAGAGACGGCCGTCCACATCCTGCGCGAGCAGGGCCTGCGGCCTCCCGCCCAGGCGATCTCCTGCGGCGTTGACCTCGAGCGCTTCTGGCGGGCCAGCACGGTCGACCGCGCCGCCGTACGGCTCCGCTACGGGCTGGACCCGCGGCGGACGCTCTTCCTCTACCTTGGTCGGCTCGACCCCGAAAAGCGTCTGGACGTGCTGCTGCGCGGGCTGCAGCGCCTCGGAAGGAGCGATCTGCAGCTCGCGCTGGCCGGCCGTGGCAGGCGGGCCAGGTCGCTGCGGCGGCTGGCGTCGCGGCTGGGGCTGGATGGGCAGGTGGTCTTCACGGGCTATGTTCCCGGCGAGGACCTGCCGGCGCTGCTGACCAGCGCGGACGTTTTCGCCATGCCGAGCGAGGCCGAGCTTCAGAGCATCGCCACCCTTGAGGCCATGGCCACGGGCAAGCCGGTGCTCGCCGCCGACGCACGTGCGCTGCCTGAGCTGGTGTGGGAGGGGATCAACGGCCGGCTCTTCCGCTCCGGCGACCCCGACGACGCGGCGCGCTGCATGGCCCGGCTGCTGGACGAGCGAGACCGTTGGGCCGAGATGGGCGCCGCCAGCCGCATCCTCGCCTGCGGACACAGCATGGAGAGCACCGTCCGCCGCTACGAGGAGCTCTATCGCAGCCTCTGTAGCAGCAAGGCCCCCGGGCGCACCTGATCTGACCCCTGCAAGCCATCGAGCATAGGGAATCGGGCGAGGAGCGACCTGTGCACCCAGGACCGATCATCTTCGCCGCTGCAGCAGGAAGAGAAGCAGCCCCACGCCCAGCACAATGCCGACAACCAGCAGCGAGCTCAAGGGGAGTGACGCGGCCAGGACCAGGCAGGCGACCGCCCCGAGCGCAGACACGGCCCGCGGGTACAGCCGCTGCCCTCTCGGTAGGCGCAGTGCCGTCGCGTTGGTGATGGCGTAGTAGAGGAGCAGGCTGAGGCTGCTGGCTGCGAGCGCCGGTGTGAGGTCCACTGTAGCCGCCAGCACGATGACGATGCCTCCGAGGACGAGGAGGGCACGCAGTGGCACGCCACGCGAGGTCAGGATGCTCAGTCCCCGGGGCAGGTCGCCGCGGCGACCCATGGCGAACGCGAGCCGAGAGAGGCCCCAGAACTCGGTCAGCAGCACGGTAGCCGTGGTCAGGACCGCGCCGGCGGATATGAGGTTGGGCGCCCACGGGAAGGCGGTCGCGGTGATCGCCTCGCGGAGGGGGGCGCTGCTCGCCGCCAGCTCTGCCGCGCCGATAAGGCGCAGCGCCACGGTGGCTACAAGGAGGTAGAGGACGGTCGATGCGGCCAGCGCCGAGACCACCGCCCGCGGCAGGTCCCGCCTTGGGTCCCGAAGCTCCTCTACTACTGTGACCGGCCGCGCATAGCCGGTGAAGGCAAAGAAGAGCAGGGCCGTCGCCTGAAACAGACCCCGTGCTGCCGGCAGCCGGGAAGCCGGCACGCTGCCTGCGGGAGAGAGGATCCCAAGGACGACGAAGACGAGCAGCACTCCGACTTTGAGGGCGACCAGCAGGCTGTTGACGCGGCGCGAGATATCGACACCTGCGGCATTGACGGCCAGCACGCCAACGCCAAGACCTACCGAAAGGGCGCGCAGCGGCACGCCCGGCAGTATCGGCTGCAGGTAGCTGGCAAAGGTCAGTGCGTAGGTCGCGCCTGCGGCAATGGCGGCAAAGAGGAAGAGCCACCCGGCCATAAAGCCCACGACAGGCGTCGCAAACCGGTAGGCAAACTCGTAGGTACCCCCGGCGAGCGGGTCCGCGACTCCCAGCTCTGCCGAGCTCAGCCCATTGAGGGTTGCGACACCCGCGGCGAGGAGAATTGCCGCGGGCAGAGCCGCTCCGGCGGACTGGGCAGCTGCGCCAAGTGTGACGAACACGCCGGCGCCGATAATCGCCCCAAGAGCGAGCGCGGTCGCGTCTACAAGGCCGAGCCGCCGGCGCAGCCGGGGACCCTCGTTACCCATGCAAGCCTCCAGCCCACGTAAAGGAGCAAGACCTGTGCCCGAGCGGCGAGAAGCAAGGCCTCGGGCCTCCGGGCGTCAGGCCCTGCTGTGCAGGGACGGCCGAGACGGCCTCCAGGGGCGCTGGGTGCTGGGACCCTCCCCTGCTTCCCGGGCAAACAGTGCTCTTTGTCTGTAAGGGCGGGCGGCATCGCCCGCCGATGGGCCCCACCCCCGACCCCGCCCCAGGCCGGCACTCTACCCCAGGCATTGTGAGCTACGGCGCGAGGTCGCCAGGAAGGTCACATGGCCATCTCCGGCTACGATTTGCGGAATGCTGGGTCCGGGTATTGACGGATTTCGTAATCCGTGCTATACTTGAGATGCAGAATACAAAGAGGTTCTGCTGTATCGGGTCAGGCTCGCCCGGGCCGGGCAAAGGAGGGCCGTATGGCGACAATCCTGATTGTGGACGACGACCCGGACTTTTGCGAGATCACGCGCACCGTGCTCGAGCGGGAGGGGTACGAGGTTCGAACCGCTGCCAGCGCGGAGCAGGCTCTGTCCCAGATGCGCAATGATCCGCCTGACCTCGTGATCCTCGACGTCATGATGCGGTCTGTGCTGGACGGACTGGACCTGAGCGATCGCATGCAGACCGACCCTTCCCTCAAAAAGATCCCCATCATCATGGTCTCATCGATCGCCAGCAGTCAGTACGCCGGCATGTTCCCGACGGACGCCTACCTGCCCGTCGATGTGTGGATGTCCAAGCCGGTGTCGCCGCAGGCCCTGCTCGATCAGGTCCGCCGCTATCTGCCGCTGTAGCGGTCCGACACCGACCGCGGCGCCGAGCCCCTGGACGCCACCGGGCGCTCCGGGGCGGGCGCGCGTCCGGGGCGGGACGGCACGCGGCGGATGCGGCGGCACTGCGGGCCGGCGTTCCCTGCGCACCCATGTCCGCTCACATCAGGAGGAGGCTGGGATGACTCTGCGCGTGATGGAAAAGGGGGATCTGGCGGCCTTTGTCGGCCGCCTGATCGCCTCAGAGCCGGGGGTGGTGGGGCCCGTACGCAAGGACGGCAAGCATGTGTTCGCGAGGCTGACCGGAGTCGAGGACCTCGACCTCGCCTACACCACGACGCTCCTTCCACCCAAGAAGTACCTCTTCCCCCCGCAGGAGACGCTCCTGCGCTTTCGCCTCGGGGCACCGCCGGTGGTGGAGCCGGTGATCGAGGCCTCGCCCCTCGTCGTGATCGGCGTCCATCCCTGTGACCTGCGGGGTATCTGGGCGACCGACCGGGCGTTCGGTGACGACCACGTCGACACCCACTACCGGGCGCGGCGAGAGGCAATCACCCTCATCGGGGCCGACTGCCTTCCCGACGAGCACTGCTTCTGCACCAGCGTAGGGAGCCATCTCCCTGAGCCGGGCACCTTCGACCTGTTCCTCACCGATATCGGCGATGCCTTCACGGTGGAGATTGGGTCCGAGCGCGGACGCGCACTCCTCGGGCGCTATGGGCAGACGCGCGATGCCACGGCGGCCGACCTGGCCGAGCTGCAGAAGCGGCGCCATGCCAAGGAGGCTGCCGTAAGGGCCCGCCTCAACGTTGACGTGCAGATGCTGCCCCTGCTTCTGGAGAGCGTGTCGGGAAGCCCCGTCTGGGAGCAGCTGGGCTCCAAATGCCTGAGCTGCGGCAACTGCAACCTGGTGTGCCCGACCTGCTACTGCTTCGACGTGGGCGACCTGATGCAGCTCAACCTCGAGGAGGGGGAGCGGGTCCGGCGTTGGGATGGCTGCACCCTGGTCGACTTTGCCACGGTCGCCGGGGGTCACAACTTTCGCCGGGAGGCGAAAAGCCGCGTGCGACACCGCTACTACCGCAAGTTCCAGTACCTCATGACGCGCTACGGGCGGTCCTTCTGCACCGGATGCGGGCGGTGTAGCCGCTCCTGTCTGGCCCACATCAACCCGCCAGACACCATCAATGCCCTGGTGGCGGAGGCCGAGAGGGAGGAGGCATGAGATGAGCACACAGCTCGCACTCCAGACCGGGTCGCTCTACCTGGGCCGGCCGGCCACGGTGACTGCGGTTCGAGCGCTGACCGATAAGGAAAAGCTCTTTGATGTCGAGCTGGCAGACGGCCCGCTGGGCCACGAGCCGGGACAGTTCGTCGAGGTTTCGGTGTTCGGATATGGCGAGGCGCCCATCTCTGTCGCGTCATCGCCGACGGCGCCGGGCGGCTTTCAGCTCTGCGTCCGCAACGTTGGCCGCGTCACCGGCGCGCTGCATCGGCTGCAGCCGGGGGCGGCGATTGCCATCCGCGGGCCCTTCGGACGCGGCTTTCCCGTGGATAGGTTGCGCAACCGCGATATCCTGTTCGTGGCCGGCGGCCTTGGCCTCGCTCCCTTGCGCTCGCTGATCGGGTATGTGATGGACCGGCGCAGCGAGTTCGGCCATGTGACGATCCTCGTGGGTGCCCGCACCCCCGGCGAGCTGCTCTTCAACGACGAGTATGCCGCCTGGGCGCGCAGCCCCGATACCGAGGTGCACGTGACCGTCGACCGGGCGGCCGAGGGGTGGACCGGGCACGTAGGGGTCATCACGACCCTCTTCCCGCGCATCCAGGTCGATCCCAAGACGACTACGGCGGTGATCGTGGGACCCCCGGTGATGTACCGCTTTGCGCTGGCCGAGACCTTTGCCAAGGGGGTGCCGGAGGATCAGGTGTACGTCTCGCTCGAGCGCCGCATGAAGTGCGGCGTCGGCAAGTGCGGACACTGCCAGATCAACGGTGTCTACGTTTGCCAGAAGGGGCCGGTCTTTGCCTTTGCCGAGATTGCCGGGCTGGAGGAGGCGCTGTGATGAAGCCGAAGGTCGCCATCTTTGACTTTGGCTGCTGCGAGGGCTGCCAGCTGCAGCTCGTCAACCTGGAGGAGGCCCTCCTCGACCTGGTGGGGCTGGTCGACGTCCGGCAGTGGCGCGAGGCGATGAGCGAGCACGCCGACGACTATGAGATTGCGCTCGTGGAGGGCTCCATCACGCGCGAGAGCGAGATCCCGCGCCTTGAGGCAATCCGCCGGCAGGCGAAGGTGCTCGTGGCCCTCGGCGCCTGCGCGCACACCGGCGGCATCAACGCCATGAAGAACCACATGCCCATGGAGCGGGCGCTCGATATCGTGTACGGCGACAAGGCCGGGTGGTTCGACACCATCCCTGCCCGCCCCCTGAGCGCCTATGTCCCGGTCGATGCGGCCGTCCCGGGTTGCCCTGTGGACCGGCAGGAGTTGGTGGAGGTGGTCAAGGCGCTGCTCATGGGCGTCGCGCCCGTGCTGCCGACCTACCCGGTCTGCGTAGAATGCAAGATGGCCGAGAACATCTGCGTCTTCGATCTCGGCCTGACCTGCATGGGGCCGGTGACGCGGGCCGGCTGCCGCGCCAGGTGCCCGAGCAACGGCAACCGCTGCCTCGGCTGCCGTGGGCTCGTGCCCGAGCCCAACGCCAACGCCCACAAGGAGGTCCTTGCCGAGCATGGGCGGACGGTTGAGGACATCCTGGCCGAGTACCGGATGTTCGTCAGCAGTGCGGAGGTGGCCCAATGACCTCGTTTGACGTCAACGTTCACTATGTGACCCGGGTGGAGGGGCACGGCAACATCAGGGTCCGGGTTCGCGACGGGCAGCTTGAGGAGTGCCGGTGGGAGATCCCCGAAGCGCCGCGGTTCTTCGAGGCCATGATCCGTGGCCGGGCCTACCACGAGGCTCCGCCCATCACCTCGCGCATCTGTGGCATCTGCTCCATCGGGCACACCCTGGCCTCGATCCAGGGGATCGAGAACGCCATCGGGTTTGTGCCGAGCGAGCAGACGCTCCTCCTCCGGACGCTCCTAAAGCACGGGGAGACGGTGCAGAGCCACATCCTCCACGCCTGCTATCTGGCAGCTCCGGACCTCGTGGGGGCGCCGAGCGTGGTCCCGCTGGCGACCAGCCATCGCGAGGTCGTCCTGCGGGCCGTCCGCCTGCACCGGCTGGCCAACGAGTGGTGCGACCTGATCGGCGGGAGGACGACCCATCCGATCCGGGCCGTCGTCGGCGGATGGACCAGGCTGCCGACGGTCGAGGAGCTCCGAGGCCTGCGCCAGCGCATCAGCGAGGCCCTGCCCGACGTGGAGGCGACGGTCGAGCTCTTCCGGGCCCTGCCGTTCCCCGCCTTTGAGCGGGAGACGGAGTACCTGGCCCTGCGCAAGCCCGACGAGTATGCCTGGTACGGCGGCGACATCGCCTCTACCGATGGGGACGTCACGCCACTCCCTCAGTACAGGTCCAAGGTGAAAGAGTTCATCGTGCCGCACTCGACGGCCAAACGGGCGAGAGGCAACCGCAACTCGTACGCCGTCGGCGCGCTGGCGCGGGTGAATGTCAACTATGACATGCTTCGGCCACTTGCAAGGGAGGCAGCCGAAGCGCTGGGCATCCGGCCGGTCACCTGCAACCCCTACCTGAACACGGCAGCTCAGGTCGTCGAGGTGGCTCATGTCATGGAGGATTCGCTCGATGTGATCGACCGGCTGCTGGAGCGCGGCCTGCGCGAGGAGGGCTACGCCGTACAGGCCCGGCCGGGCACCGGGGTCGGCGGGGTCGAGGTGCCGCGGGGCACCCTGTACCACGAGTACACCGTCGATGCCGAGGGCAGGATCACCGATGCCAACCTGATCATCCCGACCGGGCAGAACCACCAGAACATCGAGGACGACCTGCGGGCGCTCGTGCCGACGCTGGAGGGCAAGAGCGAGGAAGAGATCACTCTGGCCATGGAGATGCTGGTGCGCGCCTACGACCCCTGCATCTCCTGCTCCACGCACCTCCTGGAGGTTGAGTTCGTGTGAGCGCAGCGGCCCTGGCGCAGAGAGCCGGCTCCCCGACGGGGGAGGCAGAGGACACGGTGCCCGTCCTGGTCGTGGGTGTGGGCAACGAGGCGCTCGGGGATGAAGGGGTTGGCGTCCGCGTGGCGCGCGCCCTCGCCGGGCGAGACCTGCCCAGGGACGTGCGCGTGCTGGAGGGTGGGACGGAAGGCTGGGCGCTTCTGGGCCGGCTCGAGGGGGTCCGGCGCCTGGTGCTGGTGGACGCTATGGCCATGGGGCGCCCGCCCGGGACGGTCGTGGCCGTCCGCCTCGATCAGGTGCGGCGTGCGGCCCCGCCCGAGCGGACATCGCTCCACGGCGTGGCCATCCTGGATGTGCTGGAGCTGGCCAGCGCCCTCGGGATCAGTCCGCCGGAGGTATACCTGGTAGGCATACAGCCGGCGCGGATCGCCCCAGGGTTCGGGCTTTCGCCGGAGGTTGAGCGCGCCCTCCCGGGCGCCGTTGAGGCGGCATGGAAAGCGGCGCACGGCGGTTGGGAGCAGCCGGCAGGGCCGGACGGGGTCACGGCAGATGCCCGCATGTTCGCGGAAGGAGAGAGATATGGGCAGGCCAAAGCGGATACTGATCGTTGATGATGACCCGGATATCGTCGAGGCGCTGCGGCTCACCCTGCAGGGCAACTATGCAGTGTTTACGGCATCGAGCGGACAGGAGGCGCTGCGCAAGGTCAAGGAGGTCAATCCGCACCTGATCATCCTCGACGTCATGATGGAGACGCAGACGGAGGGGTTCCAGGTGTCGCTGACGCTGCGCAACCCGGACCCCGCCTCCGAGTTTGCCGCCTATTCCAAGATCCCGATCCTGATGCTCACGGCAATCCACCAGAAGACGCCGCTCCGCTTTGCGCCCGACGCGGACTATTTGCCGGTCGACGACTTTGTGGAAAAGCCGGTCAAGCCGGGCGTGCTCCTCGCCAAGGTCAAGAAGCTGCTGGGGAACAACAAGGACTGAGCGGAGCCGCAAGCATCAGAGACGGAGCGTGGCCTGGCCGCGGGGAAGGAGCACCGTGAAGGTGCTGCCTTCCCCGAGGCGACTCTTGACCTCGACTCGCCCCTTGTAGAACTCGACGGTCCGCCGGACGATGGAGAGCCCGAGGCCGGTGCCGGGGATCGAGGCGGTCTCGGGTCTTTTGACCCGGTAGAACTCGCCGAACAGGCGCGGCAGCGCCTCCTCGGGGATGCCTATGCCCGTGTCGATGACCTCGATGCGGGCGTAGTAGCCCTCGTCATGGGCGCGGAGCGTCACCGTTCCGCCGGGCCGGTTGTACTTGATGCCGTTGCTGACCAGGTTGGTCAGGACTCGGACAAGGTCACTGCGGTCCATCTCGACCGTGAGGCCCTCAGGAGGGGCCTCGATCCGAAGCGATACCTGCCGCGCGTCGGCCTCCATCTGTGAAAGGGCAACCACCTCCCGCATGACCTCGCACACGTCGAGCGTGACGATCTGCCGCTCGACTCGTCCGCTCTCCAGCCGCGACACATCGAGCAGGTCATCCACGAGGTTCACGAGGGCGGTGAGCCGCTGGCTGCACCGCTCGAGAATCCCCCGCTGCTGGTCGGTCAGCTCGCCGGCAAAGCCTCCAAGCAGTGTGTCTATATAGGTCTGCACGGCCGCGAGGGGCGTGCGCAGCTCGTGGGAGGTCATGGAGACGAACTGGCTCTTGAGCTCGTCAAGGGCCTTGGCTGCGGTAATGTCGCGCAGCAGGGTCACGGTGCCGAGGCGCTCCTGCCGCTGATCGAACACCGGCGCCACGCTGGCAAGGAGGGTGAGCCGGTCCCGGGTCACCTCTCGCGCGACGGTTGCCGGGCGGCCCTGGGCATCCTGCGGCCCCTCGGCGATGAGCTGGGCCAGCCTGGGGTCCGGCAACAGGCCGGCAACGTCGGTGCCGATGGCAGGCGGCTCGGTCAGGCCGAGGAGGTGCAGCGCCGCCGGATTGAAGAGGGCCAGCCTGCCCTCGCGGTTGGCCACGAGCACGCCGTCGGAGAGGCTATCCAGCACGGTGCGGAGGCGTGAGCGCTCCTCGGCCAGGAGCATAAGGTCGCGCTCGCGCTCCTCGCGCAGACGGCGCATGTCCAGCACGAGCCGCCGGCGCTCCATCGCCTGGCGCACCGCGAGGAGGAGCTCGTCGGAGGTGAAGGGCTTGGGGAGCAGGTCATAGGCGCCGCGTTTGGTGGCCTGTATGGCGGTTTCGAGGGTGGCATAGCCGGTGATCACCAGGCACACGAGGTCCGGGTCAAGGTTCTGGATGCGCTCAAGCAGCTCGAGGCCATCGAGGCCGGGCAGGCGGATATCGACAAGGGCGAGGTCCCAGCCGCCTTCCTGCAGGCGCCGCCAGCCCTCCTCGCCATCGGCAGCGACGTCAACCTGATAGCCGACGGACGAGAGCGCCCTGCGGCACCCCTCGCGCATGCCCGGCTCATCGTCAATGACCAGGATCCGCCCGGTTTCGCTCATGGTACTCTCCACAACAGGGTCGTCCGGCCCCATCCCGCCTGCCTCTGCACGATATCGAGGGGCGCCTTCTGACCGGACCGTTTCCCCATCCCCCGCCCCCATAGGCGCTAACTCTAATGTGATCCACATATCCATTGCGGGCTTCAGGTCGCGGGGACCAGGTGCGACGAAGCCAGCGATTGAAATCGCGTTGCGCGCGCTTCGCGCGCTAGAGGCGCCTGCGGCGCCAACCGCCCGCCTGCGCGGGCGGGGCCCGTTCCCCGTCGACGCAGTCGACGGTTGGCCTTCGGGCTGCCTACGGGCAGCCCGAAGGCCCCGCAGCCCCGAATTCATTCGGTGGGTTGCTTGCGTCCCTTGCACCCCATTCCGCAGAACATCTATGGGTCACATTAGCAGCCGCGCTCCCGTCGATTTGACCCGACCAAGCCCGGTGGCGGGCCCTGCGCGCGGCTCACTCTCTTGTGCCGTCGCCCCATCCCCCTGGGGCATTCCTCGCGTTGCCGCCGGAGCGGCAAAGCAGGGAATGCCCCGAGGGGTGGGGGCACTTTTGGCGGAGAGCACGCTGGCGTCCCTTAAGTTAGCGCCTATGCCCCCAACCCCGCCCCCAGCCGGGCACAACTGTGCCCGGCTGGGGGCGGGGCCTTTTCTGATGGGTGTTTCGGGCTCCGCTGGCGCGCCGCGGCGCGCCAGCGGAGCCCGAAACACCCCATAATGTCTTCCCCCCTCCCCAAGGCGGGCGCCGCGGCGCCCGCCTTGGGGAGGGGGCAAGGGGGAGGGGCGTCCACAACGCAGCATCGCTCGAGGTCATCTCAGCGACCGGTAGACGACGCCGCGGGTTGCACCCCGAAGGGCCAGACTCGATGGCCCCAAGGCTGGGGCGCCTCTTGTGCCCCGATCAGCGCCCGAAAGGGCGCCTGTGCACCGCCCAGCTCGGCTCACTGCAGCGGCCAGGTGAACGAGAAGGTGCTTCCCTCGCCCACCTGCGACCGTACCTGGATCGTGCCCCCATACAGGTCGAGTATGCGCTTGACGATGGCCAGCCCGAGGCCGGTCCCCCGCACCTGGAGCGCCTTGGCCCGCTCCGTTCGGTAGAACTCGCGAAACAGGTTGGGAAGCTCCTCCGGTGCGATGCCGATGCCCGTATCCTCCACACTGCCTACCGCCCGGTCGCCGTCAAGGTCGAGGCGGACGTTCACCTTGCCACCGGGCAGGGTGTACTTGATGGCGTTGGAGATGAGGTTGCTCCAGAGCTGGCGGACATGGTCGGGGTTGGCGACGACGCGCGGGCGGGCCCGGATGTCCACGGTCAGGGCGATCGAGTGTCGCTCGGCCTCGACCTGGAAGAGGGAGGCGGTCTTTTCCAGGACCTCGGCCATATCCAGCTCTTGCTTCCGTGCCTCGGCAGGCTCCCCCTTGATGCGGGCGAGCTGCAGCAGCTCGTCGATCAGCTCCAAGAGCTCGGCAGAGCGCTCGGCGGCGCGCTCGAGCATCGGGCGCTGCTTGTCGGCCGAGACATAGCCTTCCAGGATGATGCGCAGGTAGCCGAGGATGGCGGTGACCGGCGCCTTTAGCTCGTGAGCGACGGTGAGCATGAACTCGCTCTTCAGCCGGTCGAGCTTTTCCAGCTCGGCTTTGGCCCGCGCCAGCTCTTCCGCCTGGATCTCCAGGGCGCGCAGCCTCTTGCCCTCCAGGGTCAGGCGCCGCTTCTCGAGCCCCTGGTTCACGGCCAGGATGAGCGTGTCGGTGTCGAAGGGCTTGGAGATAAAGTTGTAGGCCCCCTGCTTGATCGCCTGAATGGCCAGGTCGATGGAGGCATAGCCGGTGATGATAATGCAGACCGCATCCGGATCGTGGGCGCGGATCTTGGCGAGTAGCTCCATGCCGCTGATGCCGGGCATGCGCACGTCGAGGAGGATGAGGTCGTAGCGGTTCTCCAGGACGCGGCGCAGGCCCTCCTCGCCGTCCGCGGCCACGTCCACATGGTGGCCGAGGCCAGAGAGGGCCCGTCGGCATCCTTCGCGGATGCCAAGCTCATCGTCGACGACCAGTATTCTGGCGGGTTGTTCCATTCATCGCTCCTGAGTGCGGGCCGGTGTGATGCTCACAACTCTTGCAGGTTACCTGCAAGTGTCCGCACCTGTCCTCAGGCGGTTCGGTAATGGCCCCAAGGCCTGGGGGGGCTCCAATGAGCTGGATCTGGCCTTCTTGAAGGCCTCGTCCGTCATCACTCGTTCCGGCGCGCCTGAGGGAGTGTGTGGCACCTTGCGCCGTCGATGCCCCCACCCCGCGCCCCTTGTATAGAATGTCCCCTGCGGTCCAGTTGCCAGGATCGGGTGACCTGGCGACAATGG
>ENA-ORXB01001932-ORXB01001932.1-sediment-metagenome-genome-assembly--contig:-NODE-1932-length-20731-cov-3.627433_pt1 | contig 20731 bp, 18 predicted proteins | sample MGYA00237863_ERZ511475 | MGnify/ENA primary metagenome ERZ511475 (study PRJEB26305, sample SAMN06343858) | sediment metagenome | isolation source: hot spring sediment | place: Canada: British Columbia... | reverse complement strand
TCCCGCCGAAGTGATAAGAGTTGGCACCCTAAAAGGTTTGGATCTGACAAATCACCGCGCTCAGGAAGTAAATGAAGGGTTACTCAGCAGTCATAATCTCATACTGGTCATGGAACACGGCCATAAAGAATCCATCCAGCATGTCTTTCCAAATCTGGCGGAACGAATTTACCTGCTGAGCGAAATGAACGGCGAGAATAGAGAAATCAAAGATCCTGCTTCGATGGCTCAGGCTGAACTCGAATTTTTGATCGAGGATCTCAGCCGGCTCCTCGAAGCAGGACTGACACGCATTGTCTTTCTGGCTCACAACAAAAAATAGTCGGCTTATCCCTGATCCATCGTGCCGGCAAACCAGACCGTCTGGTAGGGCTGGAGAGTCAAACGGCCTGCATCGGCATGATATATCAGCGTTCCCTCAATGAGATCGCGAAAACTACCTTTAGCCTGAGGAAAGCACAGTTCAATCTCTTGAACCGCATCCAACAGATTATGCACCGCACACAGCCAGCGGTTCTTTTCGATTCTCAAAACCGCCGCAACCGAACGAGAACCTGTTTGCAGCCAGCGCATTTCACCGCTGGACAGTTCCGGGTGTGCCTTCCGTAAGATAATTAAGTGCTTCAAAAAATGATATAGCGAATCTGACCGCCCGGTTTGATCCGCAACGTTTACATGAGCGGGGTCAAACGGCGGCGTAGAGATCATCGGCGCATACCATAGCGAAGGCGAAGCAGTTGAAAAACCAGCGTTGGGTGAAGCGTCCCATTGCATGGGTGTTCGCACGCCGTTTCGATCGAACAACTCAATATTATCTCCCATGCCAATTTCATCCCCATAGTAAACAATGGGCGTGCCGGGAAAACTGAACAACATCGAATATAACAACCGTATCCGGCGCTGATCATTATCCAGCAGAGGTGCCAGCCGCCTGCGGATGCCCAGATTGAGCCGCATCCTGGGATCGGGTGCATATTCGCGCCACATATATTCCCGCTCCTCTGGCGTAACCATTTCCAGCGTCAGTTCATCATGGTTACGCAGGAAAGTGCACCACTGGCAGTTTTCGGGAATTGCCGGCGTTCGTTCAAACACCCATTCCAGCGGGGAAATATTCCCCTGTTTCAAGGCCATATACAGGCGGGGCATGAGGGGAAAGTGGAAGGCCATGTGACACTCGTCCCCGTCGCCGAAGTAAGCGGCGGCGTGTTCCGGCCACTGGTTGGCCTCGGCCAGCAGCATGCGGTGGGGGTAGCGGGCATCCACGTAGCGCCGCAGGTCCTTGAGGAACGCGTGGGTCTCCGGCAGGTTCTCGCACGGGGTGCCGTCGCGCTCGTACAGGTAGGGCACGGCGTCCAGGCGCAGCCCGTCCACGCCCAGCGCGCACCAGAAGTCCACGACGCGCAAAATCGCCCGCCGCACGGCCGGGTTGTCGTAGTTGAGATCGGGCTGGTGGCTGTAGAAACGGTGCCAGTAGTAGGCCCGTGCCACCGGGTCCCACGCCCAGTTGGACGTCTCGAAGTCCTTGAAGATGATCCGCGCCTCGGCGTAGCGGTCCGGCGTGTCGCTCCAGACGTAGAAGTCGCGCCACCGACTGCCCGCCGGCGCCCGCCGGGCCCGCTGGAACCACGGGTGCTGGTTCGAGGTGTGGTTGAGCACCAGCTCGGTGATGACGCGCAGCCCCCGGCGGTGGGCCTCGTGCAGGAACGTCTCGAAGTCCCGCAACGTGCCGTACTGGGGGTGGACCGCGGTGTAGTCGGCGATGTCGTACCCGTCGTCCCGCAGCGGCGAGGGGTAGAACGGCAGGAGCCAGACCGCCGTGATCCCCAGCGCTGCGAGGTAGGGGAGCTTCTGGGTGAGGCCGCGGAAGTCGCCGACGCCGTCGCCGTCGCTGTCGGCGAACGATCGCACGTGCACCTCGTAGATGATCGCGTCCCGGTACCAGGTGGGATCCGTGCCCTGGGAGCCGGCAGCCGCGCGTCCCGCCCGGGTCGTCATGCCGCCCTCCCCGCCTTAGCGGACGGACCCGGGGCGCTGCGGGCGCGCACCCGTGGCGCGCTCACGGTTGCGTGAACGGATGCTCCAGGTGGACGTCGCGCTGGACTGCCCCGCTGTTGGCCGCGTGCGGCACGGTCACCACCAGCCGGTCGGGACCCGCGCGCATGACGACCTGCACCACCAGCACCGTGTCCACCGGCACCATCACCGCCGTCACGGGGATCGGCACCAGGTAGAACAGGCGTCCCCGGACCTTGGCACCGGCCGGCGTCCCCAACCGCACCAGCTGCCCTGGCGGGATCATGGGCGGCCCCGGCGGCCCGAAGCCCAGGAACGCGCCGGCGCCGGTGCGGATCACGTAGAACGTGTAGCACCGGCCGCCCGCGACCACGACGCCCCCGAGCCGCACCGCGCCGTCGAGACACCAGCCGTGGTTCGCCTGCTTGACCTTGACGACCTTGACCACAGGTCCCTCCGACCGCGGCGGCCGGCCCGGCGGGCCGGCCAGCGCGCCGGCGGTGCACAGCGCCACCAGCGCCATCGTGGGTCCCAGGGCCCCGCCCCAGCGTCTCATGCGCCTCGCCTCCTCCACTGTGCGTCTCTGCTCTCTTCTCTGCCCGCTCCGCGCCAGGCGCAGTCGCGACGGAACCCGATGGGCCGCGGTGCCAGATGGCCACCAACGCCTGCGCACGACGCTCGACCGCGTCGGCACCGCCGCGACGGAACCCGATGGGCCACGGTACCAGAGGGTCCTGCCCCGCTCTTCCCTGTCCTCTCCCCGCCCTACGTAGTGGCCACGGCCGCGGTTCCGTACCCGGCCCCACGTCGTACGCAGCGGGCAGGTCGATGCCGCGCGCCACCGCGCACCTCTGCGGCTCAGCGGCCGCCGGCGGCCAGTAGGCGCTGCAGGTCCCGCGGGTTCACCAGCACGACGGCCACCACGGCCCCAGCCGCGGCCAGGCCGATCAGGAAGACCGACAGCGCCGCCACCACGGGGTCCTGCTGGCGCTGCAGGTAGTAGAACATGGCCACCGGCAGGGTCATGTTGTCGGTCTTGACCAGGAACAACGACGTCTCCACCTGGTCCCACGAGATGATGAACGCGAAGAACGCGCTCACGGCGAGCCCGGTGCGGATCTGCGGGAGCGTGACCTTCCAGAACGTCACCAGGGGCGTGGCGCCCAGATCCATGGCAGCTTCTTCCAGCGTGCGGTCGACGCCCACCAGCGCGGCCGACAGCACGGAGATGGCGAACGGCAGGGTCACCATCAGGTGGGCCAGGATCAGGCTGTCCAGGCCGCCGAAGCGGCGCAGGACGATGGCGTAGATCAGCATGGCCACGCCGAACGCGATGCGGGGCACGATCAACGGCGCCAGGAAGACGGCCCGCAGGATCTCGCGGCCCCGGAACCGGTACCGCACCAGGGCCAGCGCGGCCAGCGTGCCCGCCACCAGGCTGCCGGCCGTGGCCGCCAGCGCCACCACCAGCGAGTTCACCGCCGCCTGGAACAGCGCCGCCTGCTGGAACAGCTTGACGAACCACCGCAGCGACAGTCCGGGCGGCGGGAAGATGGCGTACGACACGCTGCTGAAGGCGTAGACCAGCACGAACGCCATCGGCGCCAGCATGAACAGCCAGACGCCGGCCAGGTGGACGCCCAGCGCCAGGCGCACCGGATCGCGCCGCCGACGGGGAGCGCGCGGCCGGGGATGGCTCACACCGGCACCTCGGCCCTCCGGTAGGTCCCCCGCACCAGCAGGTTGCTGGCCACGAGGATGGCCACGGCCAGCCCCAGCAGCACCAGCGCCACCACCGACGCGAACGCCAGGTTCACGGCCTCCATGTCACGGTAGATCAGTCCGGAGAGGATCTGCACCTTGCCGCCCCCCATGAGGAACGGGGTCACGAAGGCACTGATGGTCAGCGTGAAGACGATCTGGGCGGCCGCGACGACGCCGGGCAGGGTCAGGGGCAGCGTGACGCGCCGGAAGGTCTGCCAGCGGGTGGCGCCCAGGTCCATGGCCGCTTCCCGCAGGTCACCCCCCAGCTGCCCGATCACGCTCAAGATGGGGAAGACCGCGAAGGGCAGCAGGATGTGGACCATGGCGATCACGATCCCCGTGGTGTTGAAGATGAGCGGGATCGGCTCCCGGACGAGCCCCAGCGTGCGCAGCACCCAGTTCACGGCGCCGGTCGGCGACAGGAGGAGCAGCCAGCCGTAGGTGCGGACCACCACGCTGACGAGGATGGGCGCGAAGAGCACGACGTAGCACGCCAGCGCCCAGCCAGGCCGGCGGATCGTGTGGATGGCGTAGGCCGCGGGATACCCGAGCAGCAGGCACACGCCCGTGACGACCGCGGCCAGCCGCAAAGTCGTGCCCACCACGCCCCAGTAGTAGGCGTCCCCCAGGAACCGCCGCCAGGCCTCCAGCGTCACCCGGGGCGTCCCGGCGGCCAGGAACGGGTAGATGCTCATGACCACCAGCACGCCCATGCAGACCCAGAAGACCAGCACGAAAGCGCCGGTCGCCGGCGCCAGGAGCGGCACGACGGCGGTGCGGCGCGCCCGGCGTCGCACCGCCCGGGCGGGGCGCGCGCCCGCTCAGCGCCGACGGGCGCCCGCGGCCCGCGGACGGGCCGCCGTGACCCGGCCGCGCCGGCCTGCGCGGGTGCAGCCTGCGGCCCCGCAGCGGCCGGCACCGGCGCCGCCGGCGGAGGCCCCGCAGCCCGGAGCTCCTCGCCCCGAGCAGCCTTCCCTGCCTGAGGAGCCGATGGGGCGGGCCAGGGAGACCGGCAGCGGGATGTAGGGCGAAGGGGAGTCCGCCGGGTCATCGGGCCACGAGGCGTCGGGCAGCGGGCGTCGGGAACGCGCCTCGGGAGCGGACGTCGGGCAGCGCACGGCGTCGGCTGACGACCCGCTGCCCGCGGACCTCAGGTCCCGCCGCCCGCCTGCTGCGCCCGTTCGACCTCCCGCTGGAGCGCGGCGAAGAACTGGCCGGCGAGCTGCTTGGCCACGCCGCCGAAGAGCCGGTGACCGACGCTCATGAGGACGCCGGTCACCTGAGCATCCCCCACGTAGTGGACCACGGTGCGGCCGTCCTGGGGCTCCAGGCGCAGCTCACCCGAGGCCCGGACGGTGCCGGGCCGTCCGGCCCCTTCCACGCGCAGGGTGAGCCGCTCGGGCGGGGCTTTGTCGGTGATGCTCACCTGTCCCTCGAAGGTGCCGCGGACCGGGCCGACGGCCAGCTCGAGGACGGCGCGGTAGCGGTCGTCCCCCAGGGGGTGGAGCTCCCGGCAGCCGGGCGTGGCCCGCTGGAGCACCCCGGGGTCGTTCAACAGCGCCCAGACCCGGTCACGGGGGGCGTCGATGGTGTACTGTCCTTCGACCTTCATGGCACCTCCCGGGAGCCTGTGGCCACTGCAGGAACGGAGCCGGTTGCGGCGCCATTATAGCAGGGGGGGATCCCGGGGCCTCGCCGCAGGCCGGGAGGCTCGCCGCAGGCGGGGAGGCTCGCCGCAGGCGGGGGGCGGCGTGCAGCGGGGGCGTGCCGGGGGTAACACCCTCTCGGGGGAGGAGGCGGTGCATCAGGTGCCCAGACTCCGCACGTCGACGGTGATCGCGCTGGGGATCCTGGGGGCGGCCCTCGCAGCCGCTCCCTCCGCCTCGGGCGCGCCCGGCGACGTCGAGGTCCCGGCGCCTCCGCCGCAGGTCCTCGGCGACGGCCTCATCGTCCCCGGGCAGCGCGTGGGGACGATCCGCCTGGCCATGTCGCTGCAGCAGATCCTCGACGCCGCCGGGGACGGGTACAGGCGCGAGGTCTTCGAGGAGCACGGGATCATCCTCTACGAGTGGCGCGCCAAGGGGTTGTGGGTCTCGCTGGAGGCCCGGACGCGCGCCGTGCGCGTGATCAGCGTCTTCGGCACCACCGACCGCTTCCGCACGGACAAGGGGATCACGCTGATGATGCCCTTCCCCCGGGCGGAGACGGCCTACGGCAGGGAGTACCGCCGCTGGCTGTGCGCGGAGGACCGGATCCTGCTCGTGCGCTACCCGGGGCTGGGGCTGCAGTTCGGCGTGGTGAACGACCCGTCGAAGCCGATGATCCACCGCCGCATCTTCCAGATCGGCGTCTTCAAGCCCGGGCCGCTCCCCGCCGTCCAGGGCTGCCGCGAGACCTCCAGCCCGTAGGCGCCCGCCCTCACCCACCCGCGATGGCGCCGACGATCCGCAGCGGCTCGCTCCCCTCCTGCACCGACCGGGGCACCTCGGCCGCCACCCCCGCCGGGGTGAGGTCCTCGCCCGCGGCGAAGACGCGGATGAAGGGGCGCAGCGGGCCGCTCCCGTCGCGCAGCAGGCCCCGCAGCACCGGATAGGCCGCCTCCAGCGCGTCCAGGACCATCCCCACCGTGACCCGCCCGCCGGCCCCGCCCCGGGGGAGGGTCACCGGCACCGGCCCGGCGGCGCCGGCCAGCCGGCGGCAGTGCGGCGGCAGCACCACGGTGACCACCACCGCTCACCGCACCCGCTGGGCCTCCACCGACAGCACCGGCGGGAGGTGCGTGGCCAGCGCCTGCCAGGTCTCGCCGCCGTCGGTGGAGCCGTACACCTGGCCGCCGGTCGTCCCGACGTAGATCCCCGGCGGGTCGCCGCCCACGGTGGCCATGGCCTCGCGCAGGACGTTTACGTAGCAGTGGCGGTCCGGGAGCCCGCGGCCGGTCGCCTCCCAGGTGCCGCCGCCGTCCCGCGTCCGCCACACCCGCAGCTCGCCGTTGGGGGGATAGTGCTGGGTGTCGTCGGTGATGGGCACGACGTAGACGGTGTCGGGCTCCTCGGGGTGGACGGCGATGGGGTAGCCGAAGTCGCTGGGGAGGTTCCCGCTGATCCGCTGCCAGGACCGGCCCGCGTCGTCGCTGCGGTAGACGCCGAAGTGCTTCTGCATGAAGAGCACCTGCGGCCGCGCCGGGTGCAGGGCGATGCGGTGGACGCAGAACCCCACCTCGGGCTCGGGCTCCGGGGTGTAGGTGGCCCGCAGGCCGCGGTTGGCCGGCTGCCAGGTCTGCCCGCCGTCCTCGGAGCGGAAGACCCCTGCCGCCGAGATGGCCACGTACAGCCGCCCGGGGGCCACCGGGTCGAAGAGGATGGTGTGGAGGCACAGGCCGCCCGCGCCCGGCTGCCAGGCGGGCGTGCTGGGGTGGCGCCGCAAGCCGGGGACTTCCTCCCAGGTGGCGCCGCCGTCGGCGGAGCGGAAGAGGGCGGCGTCCTCCACGCCGGCGAACCACCGCCCGCCGTCTCCGCTGCCCGCTCCGCCGCTCCCGCGTGCCCCGCCGGCGCCGCGGACCGCCTCCCCGCCCGCCCCGCCAGGCGGGCCCCAGTGCGCCGGGACGGGCTCGAGGTGCCAGACCCGCTTGAAGCGCCAGGGCTGCGGCTCCCCCTCGAAGCCCTGGTGGACGGCGTCGCCGTCGGCGTAGGCGAAGGTATTGCCGACCGGCTCCCAGGTGCGGCCGCCGTCACGGCTGCGCTGGATGAGCGTGCCGTGCCAGGCGGTCCACAGCGCCGCGTAGAGGCGGTCGGGATCGGCAGGATCCCCCTGGACGTGGTAGGCCTCCCACCCGCCGTGGGCGGGACCGTCCAGCGCCCACCGCCGCTGCGCGCCGTCGCCGCGCAGGATGAACACACCCTTGCGGGTCCCCACGAGCAGCCGCACCTCGTCCATGTCCGCCCTCCTCTCCCCGGGGGGAGCGCTCCTCCTCTCCCCGGGGGGGACGCTCCTCAGGGGGAACGCTTCCCGGCTCCAGCGGGGGAACGCTCCTCGTGAGGGATTCGCGCTGGGCCCGGCGCGGCCTGCTGCCGGACCGGCGGGCAGGAAAGACCCGTGCGGCGTGCGAATCCGACCGATATTCCATGGCGACCCGCTGGTTCGGGGAGCGCGTCCCGCGCAACGAAGACGCCAGGCTGCTCACGGGCCGCGGCCTGTTCCTCGACGACATCCGCCGCCCCGGGATGGTGCACGCGGCGTTCTGGCGCAGTCCCCTGGCCCACGCGCGGATCCGCCGCATCGACGTCGAGGCGGCGCGCACGAGCCCCGGGGTGCTGGCCGTCTTCACGGCGGCCGATCTGCCCGCCGCCATCCGCGGCCCGCTGCCGCGCCTGATCCCCCATCCCGCCCTGGTCCACCACAAGACCCAGGTGGCGCTGGCCGGCGAGAAGGTGCGTCACGTGGGGGAGCCGGTGGTCATGGTGGTGGCGCAGACGCGCTACCTGGCGGAGGACGCGCTCGAGCGCGTGACGGTGGAGCTGGAGCCGCTGCCGCCGGTGGTGGACCTGGAAGCGGCGGTGCGACCGGACGCGCCGCTCGTCCACGAGGACGCCGGGACCAACGTGGCCGCCCACTACACGCAGCGCGTGGGGGACGTCGAGGCGGCCTTCGCCCGGGCGGCGCACGTCTTCCGCGAGCGGTTCGTCTTCGACCGCGGGGCGTCGTCCCCCATGGAGACCCGGGGGGTCCTGGCGGAGTGGGACGCCGCGGCGCGCCAGCTCACGGTGTGGGACACCACGCAGGCGCCCATCCGCATCCGCGACTTCCTCAGCCGGCTCTTCGCCCTGCCGCTGCACCACATCCGCGTGGTGGCGCCCGACATCGGCGGCGGGTTCGGGCCGAAGATCATGATGTGCTACCCGGAGGAGGTCCTCGTCCCCCACGCCGCCATGGTGCTCGGCCGGCCGGTGAAGTGGGTGGAGGACCGGCGGGAGCACTTCACCGCCACCAACCACGAGCGGCTGCAGGTCCACGACGCCGAGATCGCCGTCGACGGGGAGGGCCGCATCCTGGGGGTGCGCACCGTCTTCCTGCACGACGCCGGCGCCTACTGCGCCTACGGCCTCATTGTCCCCATCGTGGCCTCCTGCACGCTCCCCGGCCCCTACCGCATCCCCAACTACCACGCCGAGTTCAGGGCCGTCTTCACCACCAAGACCCAGACGAGCCCCTACCGCGGGGCCGGGCGGCCGCACGGGGTCTTCGTCATGGAGCGCCTGATCGAGCGGGTGGCCCGCGAGCTGGGGCTGGACCGGGCGGAGGTGCGCCGCCGCAACTTCATCCAGCCGCACGAGTTCCCCTATGACGTCGGGCTCATCTACCAGGACAACGCGCGCCTCGTCTACGACAGCGGCAACTACCCGGAGGTCCTGGAGCGGGCGCTCCGGGCCATCGACTACGACGGCTGGCCGGCCCGGCGGGCCGCCTACCGGCGGGCGGGGCGCGTCGTGGGGCTGGGTCTGGCCTGCTACGTGGAGGGGGGCGGCATCGGCCCCTACGAGGGGTGCCGCATCACCGTGGAGCCCTCGGGCAAGGTCTTCGTGGCCACCTCGGTGGGCACCCAGGGGCAGGGCCACTACACCGCCTTCGCCCAGATCGTGGCGGACGCGCTGGGGGTGCGGCCGGAGGACGTCACCGTCACCACGGGGGACAGCGGCGCCTTCGGGTGGGGCACGGGCACCTTCGCCAGCCGGGCGGCCGTGGTGGCCGGCAATGCGGTGGCGCTGGCGGCCCAGGCCGTGCGCGAGAAGACGCTGCAGGTGGCGGCCACACTGCTGGAGGCGCGCGCCGACGATCTGGAGCTGCGCGACGGGAGGGTGCAGGTGCGCGGCGTGCCCGGGCGGGCGGTGCCCCTGGGGGAGGTGGCGGTGGCGGCCAACCCGCTGCGCGGCACCATCCCCGCCTCCTGGGAGGGACCGGGGCTCGAGGCGACGCGCTACTTCGCCCCGCCGCGCGGCACCTTCGCGGCCGGCTGCCATGCCGCCGAGGTGGAGGTGGACGTGGAGACGGGGATGGTGCGCTTCCTGCGCTACGTGGTGGTGCACGACTGCGGCCGGGTGATCAACCCGCTGATCCTGGAGGGGCAGATCCGCGGCGGGATCGCCCAGGGGATCGGCAATGCCTTCTACGAACGCCTGGTCTACGACGAGGAGGGACAGCTGCTGACCCAGACCTTCATGGACTACCTGCTGCCGACGGTGGCGGAGGTGCCGCGCATCGAGATCGAGCACCTGGAGACGCCCTCGCCGCTCAACCCGCTGGGGGTGAAGGGCGCGGGCGAGGCCGGGACCATCCCCGTCCCGGCCCTGCTCGCCTCCGCGCTGGACGACGCCCTCCAGGCGTGGGGCGTGCGGATCACGGAGATGCCGCTCAGCCCGACGCGCCTGCGGGAGCTGATCGCCGCCGGGGCCGGCCGGACGCCGGCCGGGGTGGGCGCGTGAAGCCGCCGCCGTTCCGCTACGCCGCCCCGCGCTCGGTGGCCGAGGCGCTGGCCCTGCTCGCCGAGTACGGCCCGGAGGCGAAGGTGCTGGCCGGCGGGCAGAGCCTGGTGCCGCTTTTGAACATGCGCCTCGTGCGCCCCGAGGTCATCGTCGACATCAACCCCATCGGCCGGCTGGCCTACATCCGCCGGCGGGGCGACCGGCTGCTGGTGGGCGCGCTCACCCGCCAGCGGGACGTCGAGGCGTCCGCGCTGGTGGCCCGCGCCGTGCCCCTGCTGGCCGAGGCGATCCGCCTGGTGGGCCACCCGCAGATCCGCAACCGCGGCACGGTGGGCGGCTCGATCGCCCACGCCGACCCCGCGGCCGAGCTGCCGGCCGTGCTGGCGGCGCTCGACGGGGAGGTGGTCGTCGTGGGCCCGGCGGGCACGCGGGTGATCGGGTGGGAGCACTTCTTCACCGGCTACCTCACCACGGCGGTCGGTCCCGACGAGCTGGTCACCGAGGTGCGCTTCCCGCTGCCGCCGCCGCGCAGCGGCAGCGCCTTCCTGGAGGTCGCCCGCCGCCACGGCGACTTCGCCCTGGTGGGGGTGGCCGCGCTGGTGCAGCGCGAGGACGGGCGCATCGCCGCGGCCCGCCTGGCCTTCACCGGCGTGGGCCCGGGCCCGCTGCGCGCGCCGGAGGCCGAGGCCTTCCTGGCGGGCCGCGAGCCGACGCCCGAGGTGCTGGCCGAGGCCGGACGGCTCGCTGCGGCCCCGCTCGAGCCCCCCGACGACATCCACGCCACCTCGACCTACCGAAAGGAGGTCGCGGCCGTGCTGGTGCGCCGGGCGCTGGCGGCGGCGTGGGACCGCGCCGCGGCCCGCCGGCGTGCCGGGCGCCGTCCGAGGGACGCGGATGGGTGAGGGCACGGTCGCCCCGGCCCGCGTCGCCCCCGTGCGGCCCCGCCGGGTCCGCCCGCCGGCGGCGACGGCCACGGTCACCCTCACGGTGAACGGCCGTCCGGTCGAGGCCACGGTCGAGGTGCGCAAGACCCTGGCCGACTTCCTGCGGGAGGACCTGGGGCTGACCGGCACCCACCTGGGGTGCGAGCACGGGGTGTGCGGCGCGTGCACCGTGCTGCTCGACGGCGCGCCGGTGCGCTCCTGCCTGCTCTTCGCCGTGCAGGGAGCGGGACACACCGTCACCACGGTCGAGGCGCTGAGCACGGGGGAGACGCTCCATCCCCTGCAGGAGGCCTTCCGCCGCCACCACGGGTTGCAGTGCGGCTTCTGCACGCCGGGGATCCTGATGAGCGCCTACGCGCTGCTGCGCGATCACCCGCACCCCACCGACGCCCAGGTGCTGGAGACGCTGGGCGGCCACCTCTGTCGGTGCACGGGCTACCAGGGGATCGTAGACGCGGTCCTGGCCGCGGCAGGGACGGCCGCGGCGGGGACGGTGGGAGCCGAGCCGCCGACGGGGTGACCGCTCCCTTTCCCACCGAGCAAGTCGCATTGCACATTGCACACATGAAGCGGCTCACCGCCTCCGAGGCGCGTCGCGTCTGGTTCGGGCTCCTCGACGAGGTCGTCAGGGGCGAGGTCGTCGTCATCGAGCGGCGCGGGCGCCGCATCGTGCTCCGTGCCGAGCCCACCCCGCCGGACCGCGACGCTCCGGTCGCGTACGCCTCCCTCCTGCGGGTCCCCGACCTCGAGCAGGAGGTCCGGCTTCCCCGTCGGGGGTAGGATAGGGGCGTGCCCGCCTCCATCCCCGCCCTGGCCATCGCGCGGCCGGTCCAGCCGCTCCTCCAGTCGCCCGGCGTGGCCGGTCAGGTGCTGGCCGCCTTCGACCGGTCCTGCTACGTCGAGTCGCGCGAAGGCCGCATCATCGCGGTGCTCAGTGAGCCGCTGGGGCGGGGGGCGTTCGCCCTCACGGTGCGCGCCACCCCCTCCTTCCGGCACGTTCCGCCCGGTCACCCGGTGGAGGTGCGCGACGAGCACCTCCAGGTCGGCGACCTGCGCATCCACCTGACCCCCGCCGCCGTCTGGGACCCCGCCCTCCCCACCCTCGCCGCCCCGGCCGACCGGGGGATGCGGGCGGTGCGCATGTTCCTGCGGTGGGCCGCACCGGAGGAGGGACTGGCCCGCGTCCTCTACCTCGAGCACGAGAGTCCCCTGCTCACCCAGGCACGGCAGGGCCTGGGCCTGCTGCGCGAGGCGCTGCAGGAGGGCGATGTCGCCTCCCTCACCGCCGCCGCCAGCCGGCTGGCCGGCCTGGGGCCGGGTCTGACGCCATCGGGCGATGACCTGCTGGCCGGCGTGCTGCTGGCCTGTCACCTGTGGCCGGACCGGGCCGGGCCGCTCGGCACCCGGGCCGTCGGCCAGATCGTCCTGGAGACGGCACGGGTACGCACCGGGCGGGTGAGCCAGGCCTACCTGGAGGCGGCCTCCGCCGGACATGCACCCGACCGCTGGCACGACTTCGTACGGCGGCTGCCCGGGGACCCCCACCAGGCGGTCGACGCCGCCGCGCGCATCCTGGAGACGGGGGAGACCTCCGGGGCGGACATGCTGGCCGGCTTCCTCTACGCCTGGCAGATGGGCGAGACGGCCGCGCCGGCCAGGGCAGGCGTCTAAGCCGGCGACGCGGCGCTCGGCCCGGCCGGGCGCCGTGGTGCAGTCCCTACCCGGACGAAGGGACTGTCTGTCTGCCCGGGCCGTCCGGGGCAGGGGAGGGCGAGACCTCGGTCTCGCGGGCGTCGCGGCCGCGGCGCGGCAGGCGGGACTCGAGCGCGTCCAGCAGCTCCTGCATCTCCGTGCGCACGACCTCCCGCCAGTAGGTGCCGACCTGCCCCATGGCCCGGTAGCGCCGCTGGCGCGCACGCAGCAGCCGGCGCACGGGCAGGCGCTGCAGGTCGGCCAGTGCCGCGCCCACGTGCGCCCGCACCGCCGCCGCCGCGGCGTCCGGTGCGGCCTGGGCCCCGCCCGGCGGCTCCGGGACCACCACGTCGATGATGCCCAGCCGCAGCAGGTCGGGCGCGGTGAGCTTCAGCCGGGCCGCCACCTCCGCCGCGCGCCCCGGGTCCCGGTAAAGGATGGCCGCTGCGCCCTCGGGCGAGATCACCGAGTAGATGGCGTGCTCCAGCATCAGCACCCGGTCGGCCACGGCCAGGGCCAGGGCCCCGCCGCTCCCGCCCTCGCCGATGACCACGCTGACGATGGGCGTCGGCAGGACCGCCATCGCCTGCAGGTTCTGGGCGAGCGCCTGCCAGACGCCGTGCCGCTCCGCCTCGTAGCCCGGATAGGCCCCCGGCGTGTCCACGAAGGTAATGAGCGGCAGGTGAAACTTGGCCGCCAGGCGCATCAGGCGCAGGGCCTTGCGGTAGCCTTCGGGGAGCGCCATGCCGCGCCGGCGGAGCTGGCGCTCCTCCGCCGTGCGTCCCCGCTCGTGCCCCACGATCACCACGGTCTGGCCGTCCAGCTCCCCCACCCCGCCGATGACGGCGGGGTCGTCGCCCGACTGGCGGTCGCCGTGCAGCTCGACGAAGCGCACCAGCAGGCGGTCGAGGTAGTCGCGCGTGGTCGGCCGGTCGGGGTGGCGTGCCAGCAGGACTTCCTCCCACGGCGTCTCGCCGCCGCGCGTGACGGCGGGGGGGCGGTGGCGCCGCCCCTCGCGCCGGGCCGGGGGCCGCTCGGCCCGCGCCGGGCTGAGGTGGCGGACGAGGGAAGCCACCAGCTCGCGCAGGTGGGGGCGGTCCACCAGCAGGTCCACCAGCCCCGAGCGGAAGAGGGTCTCGGCCCGGTGGGAGTCCTCCGGCAGGTGCTCCCCCAGCGTGGCCTCGATCACGCGCGGCCCCACGAAGCCGACCAGCGCCCCCGGCTCGGCGACGAGGACGTCGCCCAGGGCGGCGAAGGAGGCGGCCACGCCGCCGAAGGTGGGGTGGGCCAGCACGGAGAGGTAGGCTAATCCGGCCTGGTCGTGGCGGGCGCGGGCCGCGGCGGTCTTGGCCATCTGCATGAGGGAGAGCATACCCTCCTGCATGCGGGCCCCCCCGCTGGCGGTGACACTCACCACCGGCAGGCGGCGGCGCGTGGCGTGGTCGAAGGCGTCCGCCACCTTCTCCCCCACCACCGAGCCCATCGTCCCGCCCATGAAGTCGAAGTCGAAGCAGATGAGCATCACCGGCAGGCCGTCGATGCGGGCCTCGCCGGTGAGGACCGCCTCCCGCAATCCGGTGCGCCGCCGCGCCTCCAGGAGGCGGTCGCGGTAGGTGCGCTGGTCGGCGAAGGCCAGCGGGTCGACGGAGACCAGGCCGCGGGCGCGCTCCCGGAAGGTGCCCGGGTCGGCGAGCATGGCCACGCGCTCCCGGGCGGGCATGGGCAGGTGGGTACGGCAGGACGGACAGACGTAGAGCGCCTCCCGCAGCGCCGGCTCGCTCAGGGGGCTGCGGCAGGCGGGGCAGGTGGTGGCGGTCTCGACGGCCATCGATGGTGAGCGGCCGCGCCCGACGCGAACGCCAGCGCCGCGCCGGTGCGGGCTCCAGAGAATAGGATACCGCGCGCGGCCCTCCCTCAGACGCGCGCGGCCCTCCCTCAGGCCGTTCGCCGCCAGGTCGGCCTCAGACCACCCGCTCCCGGCGCAGGGTGGCGACGGCTTCGGCGTCGTAGCCCAGCTCGGCCAGGATGCGGTCGGTGTGCTCGCCCAACAGCGGCGGTGGACGGCGCACCGCGCCGGGCGTCTCGGAGAGCTTCACCGGCACCCCGGTCTGGCGCAGCCGGCCGATGCGCGGGTGCTCCACTTCCACCACCATCTGCCGCACCGCCACCTGCGGGTCGGCGAAGAGGTCGCTCATCAGGTAGATGGGGCCGTTCGGCACCCCGGCGGCGTCGAGGAGCTCGCGCCAGTGGGCGGTGGGCCGGGTGGCGAAGAGCGCCTCCAGCAGGGGCACGAGCACGGCGCGGTGCGCCACCCGGTCGGCGTTGGTGCGGAAGCGCGGGTCCTCCCGCCACTCCGGGCGGCCGATGGCCTGGCAGAAGCGCTCCCAGATGGCCTCGCTGCCCACGGCCAGGTTGAGGTAGCCGTCGGCGGTGCGGAAGGCCTGGTAGGGCACGATGGAGGGATGCGCCGAGCCCAGGCGGCGCGGGTTCTCCCCCGTGGCGAAGTAGGCCGCCGCCTGGTAGGTCATCCAGGCCACCTGCCCGTCCAGCATGGCCGCGTCCACCCACTGTCCCCGCCCGGTGCGCTCCCGGGCGCGCAGCGCCGCCAGGATGCCGAAGGCCGCGAACATCCCCGCGCAGATGTCGGCCACGGCCACCCCCACCTTCACCGGCGGTCCGCCCTCCTCGCCGGTGATGCCCATGAGCCCGCCCATCCCCTGGAGGATCAGGTCGTAGGCGGTGCGTTCGCGGTAGGGGCCGTCCTGGCCGAAGCCGGAGATGCTGGCGTAGATCAGGCGCGGGTAGCGGGCGTGCACGGCGGCGTAGCCGAAGCCCAGCCGGTCCATCGTCCCCGGGCGGAAGTTCTCCACCAGGACGTCGGCGCGGGCCAGCAGGCGGTGGAGGACCTCCGCTCCGCGCGGGTCCTTGAGGTTGAGGGTGAGGCTCTCCTTGTTGCGGTTCACGCTGAGGAAGTAGGTGGCCTCGCCGTCGAGGAAGGGCGGCCCCCACCCGCGCGTGTCGTCCCCGCCCTCGGGCGTCTCCACCTTGATGACGCGCGCGCCCAGGTCGGCCAGCATCAGCGTGCAGTAGGGGCCGGCCAGCGCGCGGCTGAGGTCGACGACCAGCAGGTCCTCGAGGGGGAACATGGTCCTCAGGTCCGCTCCTCGCGGTCGTAGGGGCGGGCCAGCGCCGCCGGCGCCTGCGCGCCCCGGTAGACCCGGATCAACACCAGGATGGCCAGCAGGTAGGGCAGCATCAACAGCACCTGGGAGGGGACCGCCCGGGTCAGCAGCGCCAGGCGGAACTGCAGCGCTTCCACGTAGGCGAAGAGCAGGGCCCCCAGCGGCACCACGTGCGGCAGCCAGCGCCCGAAGATCACGAGCATGAGCGCGATCCACCCGCGCCCGGCCACCATCCCCTCCGTGTAGGCCCCGGTGATCGTCAGCGGCAGGGCCGCGCCGGCCAGCCCGATCAGCGCCCCGCCCGCCACCGTGGCCAGGTAGCGGACCGCGAAGACGTCCACCCCCACCGTATCGGCGGCGCGCGGGTTCTCCCCCAGGGCCCGCAGCCGCAACCCCGCCGGCGTGTGGAACAGGAAGACGGTCAGGGCCGGGACGAGCAGCAGCGTCAGGTAGACGAGCCCGTGCTGCCGGAAGAGCACGGGACCGAGCACCGGCAGGGACTGCAGGCCGGGGAGCGGCAGGTCGGGCAGCGTGGGGACGCGGGGCGGGGAGAAGCGCACCCCCACGACGATGCGGTAGAGGAGCGAGGCCAGCCCCACGCATAGGACGAAGAGGGTGAGCCCCACCGTGATCTGGTCGCGGCGCAGCGTGACGGCGTACCAGGCCAGGACCAGGCTGAGGAGCGCCCCCGCCGCCATCGCCAACCCCATCCCCACCAGCACGTGCCCGCTGGCGAAGACCCCCAGGAACCCGACCACGGCCCCCAGCAGCATCTGCCCCTCGATGGCCACGTTGAGGATGCCCGCGCGCTCGGTCACGAGCTCGCCCAGGGCCGCCAGGAGCAGGGGGACGGCCATCGTCACCATCAGCCGCAGCAGGGCGGGGTCGACGAGCGTCGTCACGCCCGCAGCCTCCTCCCGGCTGCCCTCCCGCCAGCGGTCGTCCGGCCGCGACCGCGTCTGACCCCCACCGCCCGCCTCACGAGCGCGGCACCTCCAGGGCCCGACGCGTCCAGAACGCCCGGCGCGCGCGGGCCCGCGGCACGCCCGGCCGGACCGCGTCTGCCAGCAGCACCACGAGCAGGATCACCGCCTGGAAGACGAAGACCGCGCTGGCCGGCAGGCCGATGCTGCGCTGCAGCGAGTCCGAACCGACCAGCAGCACGGCGAAGCCGAAGGCAGCCGCCATCGCCCCCAGCACGTGGCGGCGGCTCAGCACCGCCACGAGGATCGCCATCACCCCGTACCCCGGCGAGAGCCCCAGGATCAGCCGGTAGTGGAAGCCGCTCACCTCGATGGCCCCGGCCAGCCCGCCGAGCGCACCGCTCGTGATCAGGGCCACAAGTGTCATCCCGGCCAGGGGGATGCCGGCGGCCCGGGCGGCCCGGGGGTTGTCCCCCACCGCGCGGATCTGGTAGCCGAGCACCGTGCGGTCCAGCACCCAGGCCACGAGCAGGCCCGCCGCCACCGCCAGCACGATTCCGGCGTGCAGCCCCGCCCGGGGCGCCAGCATGGGCAGGGTGGCGCCGGCGGGGATGGGGCGGCTGATCGCCTCCCCGGCGATCGGGTCGTTCCAGGGCCCGGTAGCCAGGTACTCGGTGAGGAGGAGGGCGACGAAGTTCAGCATCACCGTGACGAAGATCTCGTTCACGCCGGCGGCGGCCCGCAGGATAGCTGGCACGGCCGCGAGCGCCGCACCCCCCAGGATCCCGGCCAGCACGACCACGGGCAGGGCGAGCACGCGGGGGGCTGCCCCGAGCGCGAAGGCCGCCCCCGTGGCGGCGATCGCCCCCAGGTAGATCTGGCCGTCGACGCCGATGTTGAAGAGGCCGGCGCGCATCCCCAGGACGACGGCCACGCTGCCCAGCAGCAGGGGTGACGTCTTGTTGAGGGTCTGGGCGATGCCGGCGGCCGACCCGAGGGAGGTGCGGAACATCGTGCGGTAGGCCGTGGCGGCGTCCCCCTGCGCCAGGGCGATGAGCGCCGCCCCCACGAGGAGGGCCACGGCGACGGCCAGGGCGTAGACGCCGGCGGCGGCCAGCGCCGGCCGCAGCGTCCGGGGACGTGCCGCCCTCATCCGGCGGCAGCCGCCGCGGCTCCCACCATGGCCGCGCCGATGGCGTAGGGGTCGTAGGCGGCCCGCGGGAACAGCCCGGCCAGGCGGCCCGCCCGCAGGACGGCGATGCGGTCGGCCAGGGTCATCAGCTCGTCCAGGTCCTCCGAGCAGAGGAGGACCGCCCCGCCGCGCGCCCGCACCTCGCGCAGCCGCTCGTGGATCAGGCGCGTGGCCGGGACGTCGAGACCGCGGGCGGGGTTCATGGCCACGAGCAGCCGGTGACCCGTGAGGGCGGCCAGGCGGAAGGCCCGGCCGGCCACCACGCGCTGGATGTTGCCGCCCGAGAGCGTGGCGGTGCGCACCGCCGGGTCGGGGCAGACGATGCGGTACTCGGCGATCACCTCCTCGGCCAGCGCCCGCGCGCGCCGCGCGTCGAGGCGGATCCCGCGGAAGAGGAGGTGGTGCAGCCCCAAGAGCAGCGAGTCGGTGACGCTGAGGGTGGGCAGGATGCCGTCCCCGAGGCGGTCCTCGGGGATGTAGGCGATCCCGCGCGCCAGGCGCTCCCGTCCCGGCAGGGCCTCGATGGGGCTGCCGTCCAGGAGGATGCGGCCGCGGCGGGCGGGGCGCAGCCCCACGATGGCCTCGGCCAGCTCCCGCTGCCCGTTGCCGGCGACACCGGCCACGCCCAGGATCTCCCCGGGGTGCACCGTGAGCGACACCTCCTCCACCAGGGGCCGGTGGCGCTCGTCGGTCACGGTGAGTCCCTCCAGGACCAGCCGGGGGACCGCCGCGTCCGTCGGCGCGGCCGGCCGGGCGGCTGGGCCCGCCGCGGGCAGCGGGGTGGCTTCCGGCTCCGATGTGGGATGGCGCTCGAGCGCCGGCTCCTCGCCGCCCAGGCCCAGCGCGGCGGCCATCGTGGCGTCGGCGGCGCGGGGCAGGCGCTCGCCGATCATCAGCTCCACCAGGCGCCCCTCGTCGGCGGCCGCCGTGGGCAGCGTGGCGACGACGCGGCCCCGCCGCATCACCGTCAGGCGGTCGGTCACGGCCAGCGCCTCGCGGATCTTGTGGGTGATGAAGATGACGAGCAGCCCGCTGCGGGTCAGCGCCCGCAGCGTGGCGAAGAGGGTCTCCACCTCCTGCGGCGTGAGGAGCGTGGTGGGCTCGTCCAGGATGAGGATCTCCACCCCGCGGTGGAGGGCCTTGAGGATCTCCACCTTCTGCTGCACGCCCACGCCCAGGCGAGCCACGGGGACGTCGAGCGGGACGGTCAGCCCGTAGCGCGCCGCCAGCGCCTCCACCTGCCCGCGCAGGGCCGAGCGGCGGAGCCGCCACCCCCCGCCTTCCCGCCCCAGGACGATGTTCTCCAGGGCGGTGAAGTGGCCCACCAGCTCGACGTGCTGGTGGACCATGGCGATGCCGCGGGCCACGGCGTCCCGGGGCTCGCGGATGGCGGCCGGCTGCCCGTCCAGGAGGATGCGCCCGGCGTCGGGGCGGTAGAGGCCGCTCAGGACGTTCATCAGCGTCGTCTTGCCGGCGCCGTTCTCGCCGAGCAGCCCGTGGATCTCCCCCCGCTCCGCGCGGAAGTCCACCCCGGCGAGGGCGGTCACCTCGCCGAAGCGCTTGACGATCCCGTCCATCGCCAGCAGAGTCACGCTGAGAGGTTGGCCGCACGCCCCGCCCATCCCTGCGCCGCGACCGGGGCCGTCCCGCGGCGCGCCGCCGGCCGTCCCGCGCCGCGGCAGCGGCCCGCCGGGCAGGAGCGCCGGGCGGGGACGCGAATCACCCAGTGTCGTCCTGCGGGTGAACGCCTCCGGCATGGACCTCATCGTCCGCCACGCCGCCATCCCGGGCCGCGAGGGGCTCTGCGACATCGCCGTCCAGGACGGGCGCATCGCCGCCATCGAGCCCCACCTGCCGCAGCGCGCCGCCCGGGAGCTGGACGCGGAGGGCAACCTGGTCACCCCCGCCCTGGTGGAGACGCACATCCACCTGGACGCCGCCCTCACCGTGGGCCAGCCCCGGCACAACCGCAGCGGCTCCCTCTTCGAGGGCATCGAGATCTGGGCGGAGCGGGTGCGCACCCTCACCGCGGAGGACGTGCGGACGCGGGCGCTGGCGGCGCTGCGGTGGATGCTGGCGCACGGGGTCACCCGGGTGCGCACCCATGTGGACATCTGCGACCCGCAGCTCACCGCCCTGCGGGCCCTGCTCGAGGTCCGGGAGGAGGTGGCCGACCGGATCACCCTGCAGCTCGTGGCCTTCCCGCAGCAGGGGATCTACTCGTTCCCCGACGGGGAGCGCCTGCTGGTCCAGGCGCTGGAGATGGGCGCCGACGTGGTAGGCGGCATCCCCCACTACGAGTGGACGCGCGAGTACGGCGAGCGCGACGTGAAGACGGCCCTGCGCCTGGCCGCCGAGTACGACCGCCCGGCCGACCTGCACTGCGACGAGACCGACGACGACCAGAGCCGCTTCCTGGAGGTGGTGGCGGCGGAGACGATCCGCCTGGGGCTGCAGGGGCGGGTGACGGCCAGCCACACGACCGCCATGCACTCCTACCACCACGCCTACGCCTACCGCCTGATCCGCTGGCTGCGCCGCG
>ENA-ORXB01001929-ORXB01001929.1-sediment-metagenome-genome-assembly--contig:-NODE-1929-length-20744-cov-4.540814_pt1 | contig 20744 bp, 16 predicted proteins | sample MGYA00237863_ERZ511475 | MGnify/ENA primary metagenome ERZ511475 (study PRJEB26305, sample SAMN06343858) | sediment metagenome | isolation source: hot spring sediment | place: Canada: British Columbia... | reverse complement strand
GATGACGATCTCCTTGAGAGTAAAATCTCTCCGTTTAGATAGGTCCTCCCATACAAAGAGACCAACCGGTCGGAGATTCTCGTTTATATAGACGTCCTGGACGTCTACTACAAAAAAACCGCCCGGAGATAGGACCTCTCTACTCTGATCCATAATCCTCCTTACTGCGGCCCGGTATCCAGCAATTGCCCCTACATCTGCCAATTTTGTCGGTGGAGGCAAGTATACAAGAGATACTTGATCACCAACTTTATCTTGTAAAAATGGCGGCTCATCCTCAAATGTGACTTCTAAAAATGAAGTATTCTGTGCAGAAAACCGCCCAAGGAGATTCCGCTTTATCTCCATATCTAGCTGTTCTTGCGGGAAGATCCAGACGGTGGTGGTTTCTAGATTTCCACGCTCAACTAGCTCCTGTCTCCTAGGGGTCAATCGGTGAGGTAGACTATATTCCAAAAGGACCCTTTCCTCAAAAACTTGATTGATCACTGGTTTTTCAAAGATTGGAAGATATTCATGGGCGAGAAGAAGAAAGTTATGTTGAATGCTGCGGGTGTACCAAAAACCAGTAGTCTTACAATTATGTTGGCGCTTGATGACCAACTCCCTCAATTTAAACCCAACATCAAGAAAAACGCGAATAGTTTGAAAGCCGATAGGGACAACGTATTTAGATTTTCGCGCATCGCCAATAAGAATAGCACACTTGCCACCAGGTTTGAGAACGCGTAAACTCTCTCGTGCAACCTTGCCCATCTCCGACAAGAAGTCTTGAACAGAAAGGCACGAGAGATCCCCCTTTATTCCAGCCCCATATTTAATGATGCCAGCATAGGGAGGGTGCGCACAGATCAGGTCGATACTATTATCGGGAATCTCAGAGAGATCTCTAGCATCCCCCACTGAAACTCTAGGCTCATAAAATATCAAACTTTCATTACCGAAAAGTCGACGCGGTGGCGAAAAGTTCAAATTCTCCAATGTAATTCTTACTGCATCCGGATTAATGTCCTTAGCAATGCATCTTCGCCCTAACAACTTGGCCTCAATTGCAGTGGTACCTCCACCAACAAAATAATCCAGGACTACATCGCCACGTTTAGAATACTTAAGAATGATATTACGGGGGATATAGGGTGACCAGTTTCCCCTATATCGTCCATCGTGAGTCGCCCAATCGCCACGTTGCCTGAAACTCCAGACCGTGGTGGTCTCTTCGTGAAAGCCTTGCGGTTCCCAGCGCTTAATACGCTTAGGTGGTTTTAGCACGCTAACATTAGCCCCATAACTCTCAGTAATGACCCGCTCGAGATAATGAAAAGAAATCCCATAGCGAACACCTATCTCTAGGTCGGGCATTCCGCTCTCCTTCGCAGCTAAAACCACCTCGCGCAATCTTTCCTCCCCGTGCACCCGGCGGATATGGATCCCCAGATTACCCTCAATAGTCTTCTCGCATAAGGGGCATTTAAGTGACGACGCGGTTTCCGGACCTAAACCTGTGGGATGGTTTCCCAAAGCTTACCCTCCCTTCAACTCCGTCACTAACCTAGCTACCGTGTTGGCCTTCATAAGAATTCCCCACCATCGTTGTTTCGCTAACATAGCGGCATTCGCCCGCGAGCAGGCATTCCTCGCATTTAGGCCACCGGGGTTTACAAAGACGCCTCCCGTGGAGGATCATATTTACATGGAGTTCATAAGTGAGGTGGGGCGGCACCAAGGCGCCCAAGATCTCGTGAGCCTCATCGGCATCTACATCCCGGCCTACAAGCCCGAGTCGCTTGCTCACCCTCAAAATATGGGTATCTACAGGGAAGACAGGCTTTCCACACCCGAAGAGAAGCACACACGCGGCCGTCTTGGGGCCCACCCCTTCGAAGGATTTCAGATATGACAGGGCGTCCTTTGTGTCCAAACCTTCGAGGAAATCCAGAGAGAGGCGGCCATATTCCGCCCTGATCGCCTCCAAAACGGCCTTGATCCTTCGCGCCTTCTGGTGAGCCAGGCCGCCTACTTGAATAGCTTCCGCAATAGCGTCAACATCGGCCAATCGCACCTCATCCCAGGAACCAAAGCGTTCTCTTAACCTTTCAAAGGCCCGATGCGAGTTTACGTCTGTAGTATTCTGAGAGAGAATCGTGAGGATGAGGACTTCAAGAGGGTCCTCGCACTCTAGCTCCTTAGGCCCATACATCTCCCGCAGGGCCTCGACGATGGCCTGCCAGTAGGGAATCTGGCGCATGGTCTTGTCCTCACGGACCCGCCGCCGCAGCGCGCGCTCGGCCTCCACCATCTCCGGCGTCCAGAAATCGGGCGCGTACACGTCATGCGCCACTTCGGAGGCCGGAGGCATGGGCGAGCTGAGGGCAAACTCCGTGGCCTTAGCGATGGCCTCCTGAGCTTTCGCGAGGACCGCATCGACCTCCTCCTGGGTGGCAACGCCCGCCTCGACCATGCGTCCGGCAAGCCGGGGGATGGGGTCGCGCTCGCGCCAGGCCTTTTCCTCCTCCCGGGTGCGGTAGACGCGCGGGTCGGAGCGGGAGTGGCCATACCAGCGGTAGGTCTTGCACTCGATGAGCGAGGGGCCCTCGCCCCGGCGGGCGCGCGCGACCGCGCGCGACACCGCGTCGTGCACGGCGAGGACGTCCATGCCGTCCACGATCTCGCCGGGCATGCCATAGGCGACGGCGCGGTCGGCCACGTTGGGCACGCAGCTCGCCTTGCTAAAGGGCACCGACATGCCGTACAGGTTGTTCTCGACCACATAGACGACCGGCAGCTTCCACAGGGAGGCCATGTTCAGGGACTCATGAAAGTTGCCGGTCTGCGAGGCCCCATCGCCAAAGAAACAGAGGGCAACCTGGTCGGTCTTGCGCATGGAGATGGAGAGGCCGGCCCCCGTGGCGACTGGGATGTTCCCGCCGACGATGCCGGTCGCGCCGAGGTTGCCGTTGGCCACGTCGGCGATGTGCATGGAGCCGCCCCGGCCCTTGCAGTACCCCGTGGCCCGGCCGCACAGCTCGGCCATCATCTTGTTCAGGTGCTCCTGCTTCGCCTCGGGGGTAGGGGCGTGCTTGTCCCCATGGGCGTGGCAGTGGCCGTGGCCGCGGTGAGTGCTGGTGATGATGTCATCCTCGCGGATTGCCGCGATGGCGCCGACGGCGACCGCCTCTTCTCCAGCGTAGAGGTGCGAGGCGCCCTTGATGACGTTGCGGCCGAGAAGGTCGTAGACCGTCTCCTCGAAGGCGCGAATCTCGGCCATCTGCCGTAGCATGGTGAGCAGGTCTTCCTTCGTCAGGCCCTGCCGCTCCATGATTGAAGCCAGGTCTTCCATGGTTGTACCGTCCTTTGGTTATTACCTCAGCGGGCCACGTACTTGGCGTTGGGCATCTGTGGGTCGTCCGCCTTCTCCGAATCCAGCATCAGCCTGGCGGGTTGTCGGGCGAGTGCTCCAACCCTCCCTACTCGCGGCGAGAGCCGAACCTCCCTGGCGGACGCCGCGGCGTCCGCCAGGGAGGGGCCGGGGGAGGGGTGCAGGGCGGCGGCAGGCCGCTCCCCCTACGAGAATTGTCCCATGAACTCTATGGTCTCCTCCAGGGAACGGACGCCGGCGGTCGCGCCGACGGCGGTGACGCACAGCGCCCCGACGGCGTTCGCAAGGCGGGCGGTCCGCTCCAGGGGCCAGCCGAGCGCCACACCGGCCAGGAACCCTCCGGCAAAGGCGTCGCCGGCGCCGGTCGCGTCGACCGCCTTCACCGGATAGACCGGCAGCCGGATCTCCTCATCCCGCGTCCGGACGTAGCAGCCCTGGCTGCCCATCTTGAGGGCCACAATGCGGATGCCATAGTCCAGGAAAAACTCGGCCACCTCGGCGGGGTCCTCACGGCCGGCGATCTGGCGGGCCTCTTCGATGGAGGGCACAAAGAGATCCAGATGCCTCAAACAGGGCTCGATCAGCTTCAGCCACCGCCCGGAAAAGTCCCACGCCGTGTCCAGCGAGGTGACGACGCCCTCGGCACGCGCCCGCTCGAGCACCCGCGCCGCGACCTCCCCGTCGAGCCCGGGCATCAGGTTGTGCCCGGCAATATGGAGAATCCCCGTCTGTCGCACGAGGTCGAAATCGATATCCTCCTCGCGCAGCGCCCCGTTTGCACCGACATAGTGGATGAAGGTGCGCTCGCCGTCCCGGTCGACCATGACCATCGTGCCCGAGGTGTTATTCACCGGGTCGCGGACCACCCCCTGCACGTCGACCCCGTGGCTCCGCAGGACGCTAAGGACATAGTCGCCAAAGCCATCCATGCCGACCTTGCCGATGACCGCCGTCCGCAGGCCGAGCCTGGCCAGGGAGATGCCGGTGTTGACGGCGCAGCCGCCTGTGTGCAGCTCCATACGTTCCACGGTCGCCAGAGTTCCCTTGGGCGGCAGGCCGCTGACCGGCAGCGCCACCACATCGGCGACCATGATACCCAGACACAGAACGTCGAACACCTTCCCTTCCTGCCCCGCAGCCACCCTGTGCTTCCCTCCTGAACCCAACGCAGCCCCTGAGCGCATGCTCTGGCGCTAGAGCACGCGGACCTGCACACGGCGCTCTACGTCCCGCACCTGCGTCAGCGAGGCGATGCCGGTGCCTTCGACCTGTGCTGTCGCCGTCCCGGCGGCGACGGCCAGGCGTGCCATTTCCGGGAGCGGCAGGCCCTCCAAGACCGCCCAGGCCAGCGCCGCCATGAGGGCATCGCCCGAGCCGACCGGACCGGCGACCTCAACCTCCGGCGGCGCCGCCGCCACAATGGTTCCCTCGTATCCCACGATGGCGCCCTCGGCGCCGCGCGTGAGGGCTACGACGCCGATGCCCCGCGCCCACAGCTCTTTGATCAGGCACACCGCGTCCGCCTCGCTCTCGACCGGGCGGCCGGTCAGGTCCTGCGCCTCCTCCCGGTTCGGCTTGAGGAGGAATGGCCGCGCTGCTGCCCCCAGCACAAGGGGGCGGCCGCTCGTATCCAGGAGCGCCCGTGCACCGCGCGACTGCACGATGTGGATGAGGCGGGCGTAGGTGTCCAGGGGCGCCCCGATGGGAAGCCGCCCGGAAAAGATCCACAGATCGTGCTTCTCGACCCGCGCCGTGATGCGCTCCTCGAGAGCATCCAGCTCCTCGAGCATGACCACCGGCCCGGGCTCGTTGACCTTGATATAGGTGCCGGCCGCGGAGTCGATGAGGGTGACGTTGCTGCGCGTCTCGCCCTCGATCTGCACCGCCTCGCAGGGCACCTGCGCCTCCTCGAGCAGGCGCAGGAGCGTGGCGCCGGTCCCTCCGCCGACGAGCGCCATGGCCTGCACCGGCAGGCCCCAGGCGCTGAGGGCGCGCGCTACGTTCAGTCCCTTGCCGCCCGCATCCAGCCGCACCGACTGGGCCCGGTTGACGGCTCCCAGCTCGAGCCGGGCGACCGTGAGGGTGCGATCGAGGGAAGGATTGAGGTCTACCGCAACGATCATGGCCACTCTCCTCTGCTGAGGCGTGCGTAATGGTCGAGCACCCTTTGGCCGAGCGGCTCGCCGGGCTGTATGTGCGACACCGCCTCCAGGGCCCCGGCAAGGCCGAGGGTCGCGACGCGCTCCTGCAGCTGAGCTGCAATGAGGTCTTCCAGGCTATCAAAGCGGTAGGCCGCCGCAATAGCCCAGGCCAGGGCGTCGGGCGCGAGCCCGGCGCGCTCCGCCAGCCGCGCTGCACCGACGAGGCGGTCCTCCGGCGCCAGCTTGCGCAGGGGGTCGCGGGCCAGGCGGATGATGGTGTCGCCGAGGGCCCGGTTGGCGAAGCGGCGGCGCAGGTCCGTGGCGTGCGCCTCCAGCCACTCCCGCGGCACGCCGTAAGCCTCGGCAACTCCGGCCTCAGCCTCCCGCCAGGCCGCCAGGAGCAGGCGCTCTACCGCCGGGTCCTCGAGCGCCTCGTAGCCGTAGACATGGCCTCGCAGGTAGCCCAGGTACGCCAGCACGGCATGGCCGCCGTTGTGGATATACAGCTTGCGCGCCACATAGGCCGGGAAGTGATCGCAGGCCTCTAGGCCGACGACCGCGGGCACCTCCCCTACAAAACCGGCCCGGTCAACCGGCAGCTCTTTGTAGGGCTCGGCCACGATAAAGGCCGGGTCCGCGGCGCGTTGCTCGGGCGTGAGGAGCGGCACCATGCGGCCGATCACCGTGTCCACAAAGCCCACGCGTTCCGAGAGCCGTCCATGCAGGCTGGCAGGAAGCTCTGCCGTCACCAGGTCGCGGAAGCGTCGGGCGGCGTCCTTCAGGTTCTCACAGATGATGATGTTGAGCGGCGGGCCGTCGGGCTGCGCCAGGCGCCGCGCCAGGCCCGCCGCCACCATCCGGGCCAGCGAAGGCAGGGCGCGCACGCCCGCCGAGGTCGCCATCAGGTCGGCTCCGGCGACCGCCTCGGCCACGCCATCCTTATCCTCGGCATGCAGCGCCCGCACCGGACCGACCCACAGCTCCAGCGCCCCGGCGTTATCCACCAGGCGCAGGCGGTAGCCGCGGCGCGCGTTCAGCGCCTCGAGGAGGGGCCGGTCGATATCGACGAAGGCGACCTCATAGCCCGACTCGCTGAAGAGCTGCCCGAGAAAGCCCCGCCCCACGTTTCCCGCGCCCAAGACGACGGCGCGCCGCCCGGATCCGCCCATGCTAGTCCATCACCTGCCCGCCGGTCACATTGATGGCCTGCCCCGTCATGTAGGCTGCCTGATCCGAGGCGAGAAAGACGACCACATTCGTCACATCGTCGTAGGTGCAGCCACGGCCGAGTGGCACCTGCGACTCGTACTTGGCCCGCACCTGCTCCACGCTGATCCCCCAGCGCTTGGCATACTGGGCGTAAAGCGAATCGACCCACAGCGGCGAGTCGAGCAGATTCCCCGGGCAGATGGCGTTCACGCGGATGCCGTAGGGGGCCAGCTCCAGCGCCAGGCTCTGCGTCAGGCCGATGCCGCCGAACTTGCTCGCCGCATAGGCCGAGTTGCGAAAGCTGCCCCGCTTGCCGGACTTGGAGTTGATCTGCAGGATGACGCCCCGCTTCTGCGGGATCATCACCCGGGCGGCGGCGCGGGCACAGAGGAAGTAGCCGTACAGGTTCACGTCGATGACCTTGCGCCAGGCGGCCGGATCGAACTCGAGGATATCCCCGGAGATCAGAATCCCGGCGTTACAGACGATGAGGTCCAGCCCGCCGAAGGCCCTCACCGTCGCATCGACCATGGCCTCGGCATCCTCCGTGCGCGTCACATCGACCCGCACCGCGAGGGCGCGGCCGGCTCCCTGCTCGGCCTCGATGGCCCGCGCGACCTCCGTAGCCTTTTCGGCCTGGAGGTCGGCTACGGTGACAAAAGCCCCCTCCCGTGCCAGCCGCCAGGCGATGGCCTCGCCGAGGCCCTGCGCGGCCCCGGTCACAATGGTGCGCCAGTCTTTGAGATGTTGCTCCATGGGGCAATCCTCCGCGCTTGCCCGTAGGCTACAAGGCTACACAGGCGCGCAGCAGCGCCTCCTCCGCCTCGTTCGTCCAGACCGGTCCCTCCGCCAGCCTCTCGGCAACCTCCGGCATGGCCGCCGGCATCTCCTCCAGTCGGGTCAGGGGGAGGTTGACGGCCTGCGGATAGACAACCACCTTCCCCGGGAAAAGCTGCGCCGCCATGCCCTCCAGGGCCTCGCGGGCCGCCTCGAGACCGCAGACCGCGGCGAGGGCCTGCCCCGGCGAGAGCAGCCCCTGCTCCGCCTTTTCCAGCACCCGGCGCAGGTCGGCGATGGCCGACCCGCTCGAGCCGACGACGCGGAGCTGCCGTTCATCGCGAACTGCGTTCAGGTCGAGGGTCGCCAGGGTGCCCCGGTTGAGCCCGGCGAAGACGTTGAGCACGCCTCGAGGCGCCAGGTACCCGTAGGCCCGGGCCACAACCTCGGCTACGGGCGCCAGCACCACGATGCAGTCTGCACCACGGCCGTCGGTCAACTCGAAGATCTTCTCGCGGAAGGCCTCGGGGCTGAGCTGTGGCTCGGCCAGGCACACCAGGTCGACCCCGTTGCGCCGCGCCAGCGCGCCGAACTTGCGCTCGACAATGGCCAGCCGGTCGGCGAGCAGGTCGGAGGCGATCACCCGGCGCGGCCCCTGCGGACCCATCTGCAGGGCGCGCTGCACGTGCATCTGCCCCATGGGGCCGGCTGCACCGATGGCCCACATCACGCTTCCCGGGCGCAGCTCGATGTCAAAGGCCGCATAGGCCGCCGAGGGGTCGGGCGAAGCCGTGCCTCCGAGCAGGATCCGATCGTAGTGCAACCGTCCGACATCGACCGGTACCGGCTCGGGCAGCGGCTCGACCGAGGCCACGATCAGGGCGCCGCCCATGGCTACAAGGCCCATGGCCGCCGCGACCGTTGCCGCCCGGTGCGGCCCAACGAGGATCACATCGTCAAAGGCGGGTACATCCGCGAGCACCGCCGCGCGTCGCATCTCCTCGGGTGGCAGGGTGTCGATCTCCACTACCCTCGTACCGCGCACGGCCGCCTGCTCCCGAAGCCCAGCCGCGAGATCGGCAGGCAGCCCGCTCAGCGCGAGGGCCTGCGGATAGCCACCGACGAAGAGCTCCCCCAGGCGGTACCGCCCGGCGGAAGGGGCGCCCAGGATCAGCATCGCGCCGCCCGCCTTGGGGGCGCGGCGGTAGCGGATCGCATAGGCCGCCTCGACGCAGGCCCACGGCTCGGAGAGCGCCGCCTCGGCGTATCCCCGCTCCGGCGGGAGCGGCAGGAGGTAGCAGCCCTCGTCGCCGTCAAGAATCTCCTTGCCCATGACGTTGTACTGCTGCAGCCCGCCGGGGAGCGCATAGCCGACCGCGAGCCCCCGCCCCTTGTAGATCACGTCGGCCTGCACCACGAACCGGTCGCCCACGTGGAACGCGTGCCGCCGGTTCTCGCCGACGCCGACTACGGTCAGCGCGATCTCATGGCCAAGGATGACGGGTTTGGTGCGCATGTCTTCGTAGATGCGGGGGTGGCTCTGCCCGGCCTTGATGACCTTGAGGTCGGAGAAGCACAGGCCTACCGCGTCGTGCCGCACCAGTATCTCATCGGGGCCAAAGGCCGGGAGTGGCGCTTCAATCGGTCGCCCCCCAACGCCAAGGTTCTCGAAACCTGCACCGTAGAGGGGCCACACCTTGTGCGTTGAGGGCAGCGGGCCACTGCCACAGCGGTAGCGCTCCAGCCTGTCATCGCCCATCGGTACACCTCCCATGCCGCCCGGCCGGACCTCAAGGAGAGGTGCGGTACGCGGCAACCAATGGTCTCGGACCATCCGGGCAGGCCTTGACCCGGCCCACCCCGACGCAACGACACCTCTACACCAGCAGGACCTCGATCCCTCGCTCCCGCAGCGCAGCGACCATGTCCGCAGGCGCCGCCCGGTCGGTGATGACCCGGTGCACGGTGCTCCACGGCACCAGCGACACCAGCGCCACCCGTCCCCACTTGCTCGAGTCCGCGACGATGATCACCTCCCGGGAGGAGCCGATCAGCGCCCGTTTGAGCTCCACCTCATACGAACTGACGTCCGTCAGGCCATCGAGGGTAAGGCCGCGCACCCCGAAGAACCCCTTGCCGGCGTTGCACTTGGCAAGGGTCTCGGTGCCCAGCCCGCCCACGAGGGAGATGGTGTTCAGGTCCAGCACGCCGCCCGGCATGACCACGGTGATCCCGGGCGAGTCGATCAGGTGCAGGGCGACCATGAGCGAGCTCGTGATCACCGTCAGCTCGCGCCGGTTGCGGATATGGCGGGCGATCTCCAGGGCAGTCGTAGAGGCATCGAGGGCAATGGCATCGCCATCGGCGATCATCTCGGCGGCCGCGGCGCCGATGCGCCGCTTCTCCTCGACTTGCGCCCTCTCGCGGGTGTAGAAGGAGAACTCGCGGCCGTTCCGCTCCACGCGGACCGCCCCGCCGTGTGTGCGCATCACCAGTCCGCGGCGCTCGAGCTCGTCGAGGTCGGCGCGGATCGTCACCGGCGAGACGTCAAAGCGCTCGGAGAGCTCGGCGACCGACACGGCGTGATACTCGGCCACCAGGGCCGCAATGCGGGCCAGTCGCTCCTCGGGGAGAAGCCTGCGCGGGCGGAGTTCTGTCATTCGCTTGCGCTTTCTTGCCTTTGCTGTGCTTTGCTGGCGTCTATTTACGATTCTAGCAGAGAATCGGCAGAGTGTCAAGGTTGTGAGAGGGGGAAAGGCTGCACGGCCGCGTTTGGGCCACCCGTCCGGCCGGTAGTATACTGCTGTTGCACACATGCCGTACCCGGGACCTCGGCCGCACCGGTCCCCCACAAACCACCTGGAGGCAAGCTATGGTCCAGCTTTCCGTCTGCGTGGAGATGTTCTGGCACGACCTCCCCTACGAGGAGCGGGTCCGCCGCGTCGCCCGGCTCGGGTTCAAGGCCTTCGAGTTCTGGGGCTGGAAGGGCAAGGACCTGCAAAAGATCAAGGCTGCCGCGTTGGATACGGGCCTTACCGTCGCCGCCATGACCCTCGAGCCCGGGTTCGCCCTGCTGCGCCGTGCCTACGAGGCCGAGCTCGTTCAGGGCATGAAGGAGACCGCGCGTGTCGCCCGCGACCTCGGCTGTCGCACCATCATCGTCACCACCGGCAACACCTACGACGACGAGACCTACGAGATCACGCGCCGGCGCGTGGTGCGGCACTATAGAGCGATCGCCCGCGTCGCCGAGGACAACGGCCTGACCCTCGTCCTCGAGCCGCTGAACACCCTCGTCGACCATCACGGCTACTGGCTCACGAAGATGGCCCAGGCCGTCGACATCGTCGAGGAGGTCGGCTCCCCCGCCGCCAAGATTCTGGACGACATCTACCATCAGCAGATTACCGAGGGCAACATCATCCCCAACCTGACGGCCTACATCCGCTACATCGGCCACTTTCACACCGCGGGGCACCCCGGCCGCCACGAGTTGGTCGGCGGCGAGCTCGACTATCGCGCCATATTCAAGGCGATCGATGCGACGGGCTACACCGGCTACGTCGGCCTGGAGTACAGCCCGACGATCGACACCGAGGAATCGCTCAAGCAGGCGCTGAGCCTGGCCTGACGCAGGGATGCCGCAGGCACCCTGGACTGTGACCCCATCGGAGGAAACCATGCGGATCGTCTTCATCGGCACCGGGGGCATCGCCCGATCCCACGCGGACGGGCTGGTCAAGCGCAGCGACGTGACCTTTGCCGGCGCCTACGACGCCGCGCCCGAGCGTGCGCAGAGCTTTGTCCGGCAGTACGGGGGGACGGCCTACGCCAGCCTCGAGGAGATGCTGGACGCGGTGAAGCCCGATGCGGCCTGGGTATGCATTCCGCCCTTTGCCCACGGCGAGCCCGAGCTGGCGCTGGCCGAGCGCCGTATCCCGTTCCTGGTGGAAAAGCCCATCGCCAATTCGATGGACGTCGCCCGGCGCATACTCGATAGCGTGCAGCGCACCGGCACCCTGGCTGCTGCCGCCTACATGACCCGCTACCGGCGCAGCGTCAACCGCGTCCGGGAGGTCCTTGCGGCCGATCCGGCGCTGCTGGTGCAGGGGGGATGGATCGGCGGCACGCCGGGCGTGCCCTGGTGGCGGGTCAAGGCCCAGTCCGGCGGTCAGATCGTCGAGCAGACGACCCACACCTTCGACCTCGTCCGCTACCTGGTCGGAGAGCCGCGGACGGTCTACGCCTACGGAGCCCGGGGGTTCGTCACCGACCTGCCGGGCTATGACGTCGAGGATGCTTCGGCCGTTGCCATCCAGTTCGAGAGCGGGGCGGTCGGCAGCCTGGTGAGCTGCTGCGGGTCGACGGCAGGAGGCGGCGTGCACCTGACGCTGGCAGCAAGGAAGCACTTTATCAGCTTCACCGGCTGGGAGCACACCGCGGTGATCCGCCGCTCCTCCCTCGAGGAGGAGCAAATCCGCGGCGAGCCCAACATCTTTGAGCTGGAGGATGCCGCCTTCATCGAGGCGGTCCGCACCGGCAACGCCGAACTGGTCCGCTCCCCCTACGCGGATGCGCTCAAGACCCTTGCCTTCTGCCTGGCCGCCAACCGGTCTCTGGAGACCGGCCAGCCGGTCGAGGTTGCTACCCTGGGAGGATAAGCGATGAGCAGCGACGGAATCGGCTCGAGCACCGTTGTGCAGATCGGGATTGTGGTTCGCAACATCGAGGAGAGGGCCCGCGCCTGGGCAGAGGTCCTCGGCCTGCCGGTGCCGGAGATCGTCATCACCGACCCGCCTGAAAAGGCGCAGACGCAGTACTGCGGTCAGCCGACGCCGGCCCGCGCCAGGCTCGCCTTCCTCAAGGCCGGGCAGGTCTCCATCGAGCTGATCGAGCCGGTCGGCGAGCCGAGCACCTGGAAGGATCAGCTCGACGAGCACGGCGAGAGCCTGCACCACATCGCCTTTGTGATCAAGGGCATGAAGGAGAAGACGGCCTACCTGGAGGCGCAGGGGATACCCCTGGTGCAGCGCGGGGAGTACACCGGCGGCCGCTACGCCTACTTTGACGGCATCGCCCGGCTCGGCGCCGTCCTCGAGCTGCTGGAGAACGACTGATCTCGCCGGAGCAGATCAGAGGGGGTCACAGGCTCCTCTGGCGCGCCGCGGAACGCCAGGAGCCCGTGACCCCCATGCGGATTAGCCCCCGCCCGGCAAACTCGATCGGTGCTGAGGGACCCCCTCGGCAGCGCGGCACCGGCAGAACCCCGCGAGGCAAGAGCGAAAGTGCGTAGCGCTCGCCGGAATGGGCAGGCCCATCCGGGCCGCGCGTCTATGGGCCGCTATTGCACCTCTACCAGCTCGTACTGCCGCGTGCCGAGCCCATAGCGCTCCAGCGCCCGAACCTGCACAAAGGGGTCCTTGCCATGTATGCGCTGGAACAGGTGCCCCTCCGATCCGATCCGCTTCCCCTTGGGCAACCCCTGCCAGATGAGGTCCTCGACGCGGATCAGGTCCAGGCTCGCCTGCTCGACGGCCACGATATCCTCCGAGACGACGAGGCCGATATCGGGCAGCAGGGCCGGCGTGGTGAGCCCCCAGCAGTCGCACAGATAGGTCATGTGCAGCAAAAAGTTGATAAAGAGCACCCGCCCCGGGGCAAAGGAGGAGAGCACCGCCCTGGTTGAGAGCGCCATCCCCTCCTGGAAATCGGCAAAGGCCTCGGCATCGATGGAGATCGCTCCCTCGGGGCAGGCGTTGGCGCAGTGCTGGCAGTAGTGGCAGGCCTCATAGTCGATGTGATAGGTGCCCTGCTCGTCAAAGCGGTTGGCACCGTAGCGGCAGGCCTCGAGGCAGGACTCACAGTGGGTGCATCGGTCTTCCTGCCAGGTGAGCCCTCCCTGCAGCGCATGGATTTGCGAGCGCGTCGCCGCCGTCACACACCCCATCGCCAGGTTCTTGCAGGCGCCACCATAGCCGCAGGCGCCATGGCCCTTGACGTGTGAGAGGTCGATCAGCACGTCAGAATCCCGTATCTCCCCGGCGACCTGTATCTCCCGCAGACTCTTGTACTCGACCGGGACCGGGTAGAAGTAGCGGTCCGCCCTTCCGGTAGCCGGGAGGATCGGCGCTCCCAGGACCTCTGCCGTGTAGCCCCGGGCGACGGCCTCCGTCGTGGCCCAGGGCACATCGGTGACAAAGACATCCCCGCCCGCCTCCTTCAACTTTTGGATCAGCAGGCGCACGAACAGGGGTGGTATAGTGCTGTAGCCCAGGTTTCCGCCGAGGTGCATCTTGACGGCGACCCGCCGGCCTTTCACCATATCCGTCAGCGGATACCGCTCCAGCACGCGGAGAAACCTGGCGGGAAGCGTGGCATCGGGATCGATGCGGTCAAAGGCGACCGAGGCAAAGTAGACCGTGGCAGACATGAGGACCTCCATAGATGACAGACAACGGACCGCAAGTGGCCGAAAGGCTCGGCCCGCTCACCGGCGCGTGCCGCGGACCAAGCGCCCGCGGAGTATGCCCCGAGGAGAGATACCTGTCAACCTTCGGGAGGTTGACGGATGCAGCTCAAGCTCGGCGCAGCTTGCGCCTGGCTGCGCTGTCACCAGCCCCTCCCCCTAGCCCCCTCCCCGAGGCGGGCGCCGCGGCGCCCGCCTCGGGGAGGGGGAAGACATTTCAGGGTGTTTCGGGCTCCGCTGGCGCGCCGCGGCGCGCCAGCGGAGCCCGAAACACCCATTAAGAGTGGCCCCGCCCCCCAGGCGGGCACGGCGTGCCCGCCTGGGGGCGGGGTTAGGGGTGGGGGCATTACCACGCCTGGCACGCTACACGACCGCTAACGAGCGACAGAGCCAGTCGTCAGTAACGACCGGAAAAGGCCAAACTCCACCCCATAGAAAAAGGCCCCCAAGGCGGGCCGCCTTGGGGGAGCGGGTCACGGGGGTGGGGGGGCTCCTGGCAGCAGCACAGATGAGCGTGCCTCCAGGGTGAACTGCACCCCGCAGATCCCCTCTTTTGACTAACAAACAAAAACGTGCTATCCTATGGTCGAAACTGAGCAATCCGGTGGGACTACCATGCTCAAATCCGAGCGCCAGGACGAGATCCTCCGCGTCGTCTGGCAGCAGGGCACGGCCTCCTCAAGCGACCTGGCCAGCTACCTGGGCGTCAGCGAGATCACCATCCGTCGCGACCTGGACGAGCTCGCCCGGTCCGGCAGGCTGGAGCGGGTCCGCGGCGGTGCGCGCCGCATCCTGCCCCAGGGGCCGGAGCCGCCCGTGATCCAGCGCCAAGCCGAGCAGGCCCGCGAAAAGCGCGCCATCGGGCTGGCGGCCGTCGCAATGGTCGAGGATGGCTCGGTCATCGGCATCGAGTCCGGCTCGACCGGCCTGGAGTTGGCGCGGGCCATTGCCGCGCGCTGCTGGCAGTCGCTCCACGTCATCACCAACAGCTTTGGTGTGGCCGACCTCCTCATGCGCACACCCGGCGTGCACCTCGTGTTCGTCGGTGGCAGCGTCAACGCCGACGAGATGGGCACCTTCGGCAGCCTGGCGGCCGAGATGCTGGCGCGCATCAACATCGACCGGCTCTTCATGACCTGCCGGGGCATCGACGCGCGTGCCGGAGTCACCAATGACGCTTCGGCCGAGGGCACCTTCACAGCCGAGCGGGCCCTCGTGCGGGCATCGCGCGAGGTGATCGTCCTGGCCGATCACACCAAGCTCGGCCGAGTCTTTCCGCTGCAGAGCATACCGATCAGTGACGTCGACGGCGTGGTGACCGACGCCCTCGCCCCGGCCGAGCAGGTCGAGGAGCTTCGCGCGCAGGGGGTGCGCGTCACCATCGCCCCCTTGCCAGAGCCAACCTTCAACTCAGCTCCGATGGAGGCCCGATGAACCCTAGAGGCGAAAACACCTACCGGGAGATCGTACATCAGCCCGAGGCCTGGTCACAGGCCGTCGAGGTAGCCCGCTCGCAGGCCGAAAGCCTGCGCGACCTGTGGCAGCGCGCCGGCGCTGGCCCGCTCCTCTTTATCGGCTGTGGCTCAACCTATTACCTGAGCCAGGCCGCTGCCGCCATGGCCCGCGAGGCGGGGCTCCGTGCCGATGCCATGCCCGCATCGGAGCTCTGGCTATCTCCGCGGCTCGCTGGCGACCTCGCCGGCACCCTGCTGGTGGCCGTCTCTCGCTCCGGCGAGACTTCCGAGACGGTACACGCCGTACAGACCTTCCGGCAGGCAGGCGGCCGTGCCGTCCTGCACGTCGGTTGCTACCCCGAGTCGCTGCTGGCCCGATCCTCCGACCTGGCGCTGACCGTCCCCAGGGCGCAGGAGGTCAGCGTCGCTCAGACCCGATCCTTCGCCAGCATGTTCATTCTGTGCCGGGCCCTGGTGGCAGGCCTCGTCGATGGTCCGGGCGCGATCGCTCAGCTCGCCCCGCTGCCCGACCTTGGCCGGCGGCTCCTGGAGCGCTATGCCGGGCTGGCCGAAAGCCTCGGCACTCACTCATCGCTCCAGCGCTTCTTCTTCCTCGGGAGTGGCCCACGTTACGGGCTGGCCTGTGAGGCGATGCTGAAGATGAAGGAGATGTCCCTCTCCTACAGCGAGGCTTACCATCCCCTCGAGTTCCGGCACGGCCCCAAGTCGGTCGTCAACACCGAGTCGCTGGTTGTTGGGCTCCTCACCGACGAGGCCCGGGCACAGGAAACCGCCGTCCTCTCGGACATGAAGGAGCTTGGTGCGCGAACGCTCGCCGTCGCCGAGGGTGGCAGCCCGAAGGAGATGGGGGGAGCCGATTACGCCATCGACCTCGGCTCGGGCCTCTCCATGGCGGACCGGCTCGTCCTCTACCTCCCGGTGCTGCAGCTCATGGCCTACCATCGCGCCCTGGCCAACGGGCAGGACCCGGACCGGCCGCGAAACCTCACGGCGGTGGTGACACTGCCAGAGGGGCGGTGAAGACGTGCGCCTGAGGCTCCCTGGGTTGGCGGGCTGAGGGGGGCCCAGTCGGCACCCAGACCAGCGCCCAGAGCCGACGTAGGTGGTTCTGCTTCACAGGTACATCTCGTAGCCGGGATCGCAGAGGACAGCAGGAGAGAAGTGGAGTATGACCACGTCGTTGACATCGCGGGAGCGCCTGCTCCGCGCCATGAGGCACGAGCCGACCGACCATGTGCCGTGCGCCTTTATGAGCTTCACGGCGCTGCGGGGGCGCTGCCAGGACGCCTACGAGCTGGCCGAGCTGGAGTTGGCCATGGGCCTGGATAGCTGGGTGATGGTCCCTTCCGCCTGGCGCAACCTGCGCCCGAACCATCCCGACCTGCGGGGCCTGCCGGTACGGCTGCCCCGGTCGGTAGAGACGCGGCTATGGCTGGAGCGCGTCCCGGGAGAGACCTTCCCCATCCTGCACAAGGAGTATCACACCCCTGCCGGGGTCCTGAGCACCCGCGTCAGAAAAACGGACGACTGGCCGCACGGCAACTTTGTGCCCTTTCTGGATGACTATCAGATCCCCCGCGCCGTCAAGCCGCTGGTGACCTGCCGGGAGGACCTCGAGCCCCTGCGCGCCATGCTGCAGGTGCCGAGCGAGCAGGATGCTGCCGCCTTCCGTGCCGAGCTGGAGCAGGCCCGCGCCTTCAGCGCCCGCCATGGGGTGCTCGTCGCCGGGGGGTGGGGCGTCGGCGCCGATATGGTCGGGTGGCTGTGCGGCCTGGAGAACATGATGCTTCTCGCGGTGGACGATCCACAGCTCCTCGAGGACCTCCTTGCCATCATCGCCGCCTGGAACGAGTCGCGCATGCGGGTGGTGCTCGAGGGCGGCGTCGACCTCTACGTGCGGCGCGGCTGGTACGAGGGGGCGGATTTCTGGTCGCCTGCGCTGTATCGTCGCTTCCTGCTGCCGCACGTGCGGCGAGAGGTGGCGCTGGCCCACGAGTACGGGGCGCTCTTCGGCTACAACATGACCACAGGCGCGCTGCCCATGCTCGATAGTATCCTCGAGGCGGGGGTGGACGTCCTCATTGGTGTCGATCCCTTGCAGCGGGGCGAGCGCCCCCTGCAGACCATGCGCGACCGGCTGGGCGGGCGAGTGTGCCTGTGGGGAGGGGTCAACGGTGCCATCACCGTCGAGCAGGGTACGGCCGAGGACGTGCGCCGCGCCGTACACGAAGCCCTCGACACGATGCGGGGCGTCAACGGCTTTATCCTCTCGCCGGTAGACAATATCACCGACATCAGCCTGCAGACCTGGCAGAACGTGCAGGTGTTCATAGATGCCTGGAAGGAGCATGAGGGGATCCGCCCCTGATGGGCGCCTGCCACTGCGTGGCAGGCGCGCTACCGGGCTGCATGCTCCGCACCCGCCCGGTACCGAACCGTTTTTCACCTGGCGAGACACGAATGCACATGCCATGACACGAGCACGACCACTCTATGACATCATCACCATCGCCGACACTTGCGTCGACCTCCTGATCGACCTCGGGGACACGCTCCCGCGATTCGGACAGGTCGAGCAGTGGGTCGATGACTATTTCCTCGAGATGGGCGGCTCAGCCTGCATCTTTGCCTGCCAGGCCGCCAAGCTCGGCCTGCGAGTCGGCATCCTCGGCCGCGTCGGCGCCGACGCCTATGGCGAGCTCGTGCTCCGCCGCCTGCAGGAGAGTGGCGTCGATACGCGCTGGCTCTTCGTCGACAGGGTGCTCAAGACCGGCCTCGGCGTCGCGCTCTGTCGGACGGGCGGCGACCGGGCCATCCTGACCTACGGCGGGTCGCTGAACGCGGTGTATCCGGAGGACGTCTCCGACGAGTTTCTCTCCTCCGGCAGGCACCTGCACTATTGCAGCTACTACCTGCAGACCAACCTGCTCCCGGCGGCGCCGGCGGTCCTGCGCCGGGCGAAGGAGCTGGGACTCACCGTCTCACTGGACACGAACTGGGACCCCGCCGGAACGTGGCAGGGACGTGTGCAGGAGGCGCTCGAGGCTGCGGATGTTTTCCTGCCCAACGAGCAAGAGGCCATGGCCATCGCCGGGGCGCCAGATGTCGAAAGCGCGCTGACCTCCCTCCTCGCGCGGGTTCCGATCGTCGCCGTCAAGGCCGGCGAGCGAGGGGCAATCGTAGGGACTGCCAGGGAGCGGGCGAGCGTGCCTGTCGAGCCCGTCTCTCAGATTGTGGACACCGTCGGCGCCGGCGATAGCTTTGATGCGGGCTTCCTGGCCGGGTGGCTGCGCGGGCTCCCCCTCGCCGACTGTGCCCGCATCGCCAACGCCTGTGGGCGGGCGACGACGCAAGCCCGCGGCGGGGTCATGGGGCAGCTGACTGCGGCCAGCTTTCCTGAGCTGGCTGGGCCGGCCCGCTGAGGCAACTGCACCATCGCGCGGTCCCCAGCGAAGGGTCGTGCGGTGCGAAGAACACTCTCAGTGTTTTCCCCGCTTGGATGGCTTGCGCGGGAGCGGGGCCAGGGATAAGGGGGCGCGACGGCCCCTCCAGACCCACGTTTCCAGGCTCTGAACAGGAGGAATCGAATCTATGGAGCGCCGCAAGATCGTCATCATCGGCGCAGGGAGCGCCATGTTCACCCAGGGGCTGCTGGCCGACCTCATCCTCTCAGGCAGGCCCTGGAAGGTCGGGCTCGTGGACATCGCGCCACAGGCCCTCGCGGTAGCCGAGGGCCTTGCCAGGCGTATGGTCGCCGCGAGGGAGGCCGACATCCTCCTCGAAGCCTCGACCGACAGGCGAGAGGTCCTGCCGGGCGCCGACATAGTCGTCACGACCATCGGAGTGGGCGGGCGCAAGGCGTGGCTGGCAGACGTCGTCATCCCCCGCAAGTATGGCGTCTACCAGCCGGTCGGCGATAGCGTCATGGCCGGCGGCATTTCGCGGGCGCTGCGTATGGTCCCGGCCATGGTCGATATCGCCCGGGATGTGCTCAGGCTTGCCCCGCAGGCCCACTTCTACAACTATGCCAACCCCCTCACGGTGAACTGCTGGGCCGTCCGCAAGGCCACGGGCGCCGACATCGTCGGGCTCTGCATCGGCACGTATCACGTCGTACAGGAGCTGGCCGCCTTCATCGGCGTGCCTTCCTCCGAGGTGACGGCGCTGGCCTGCGGCCTGAACCACTTTACCTGGATCTGGGACCTGCGCTGGCGCGGGCAGGATGCCTGGCCACTGGTCCGCAAGAAGCTGGCCGCCGAGAAGGCCAGGCTCGGTTCCGAAGGCCGCCCGGAGGACCTCGCCCCCGGCGGCGACACCACGCTCATGGACGAGGACGCCGTCGCCCGCACCTTTGTGGCGAGCAACCCCTTCTCCTGGTCGCTGTTCGAGGCCTACGGCGCCTACCCGGCCGTCAACGACCGGCATGTCATCGAGTTCTTCCCCGAGCGCTTCCCGCAGGGGAGCTACCACGGGAAGGTTCTCGGGCTGAGCGCCTTCTCGGTCGAGCAGGTCATCGAGCACGGCGACCGCATCTATGAGAGCATGCGCGCGCAGGCCATGGGCGAGGTCCCGCTGGACGAGCAAGTATTCGAGCGGGCCGCCGGCGAGCACTCGCAGCTCGTCGAGATCACTCAGGCCATCGAAGAGGACAGCCGCAAGTGCTACTTCGCCGACCTGCCCAACCGCGGCACGGTGCCCAACCTGCCCCAGGACGCGGTGCTGGAGATGAGCTGCGTGGCGACCGCGCGTGGCCTGCGCCCGATCGCCATGCCCGACTTTCCGGACCTGCTGGCCGCGCCGCTTCTGCGCAAGATCGCGGCCCAGGCCCTTACGGTCGAGGCGGCACTCACCGGCAGCCGGAGACTCTTTGTCGAGGCGATCCTTGCCGATGGATGTGTTGCCGACCCGACGACCGCCGGCAAGCTAGCTGATGAGCTCTTGCGCGAGCAGAAGGAGTACCTCCCGCAGTTCTCGTGATCGGTATGGCGTGACCTTTCGTCCCTTGTGCTGGATGGGCGAACCCCCACCCCCGTCCCCTCCCCCGCGGAGGCCGCGGCCTCCGCGGGGGAGGGGAGAACAATTCATGTTGTCTCGGGCTGCTGGCGCGCTGCGGCGCGCCAGCAGCCCGAGACATCCATAGAGAGTGGCCCCTCCCCCGGGCGCGCGTGCGCGCCCGGGGGAGAGTGCGGTGGAGGTCAAATTGGTTTGAGGCACTGTTGGTGGGGCATCGTGGCCGGAACGGAGGCGCACTCAAACAGACCTGGGCGCACTGTCCTTTTTGACAGGGCTCAAGCCTGAAG
>ENA-ORXB01001928-ORXB01001928.1-sediment-metagenome-genome-assembly--contig:-NODE-1928-length-20752-cov-4.185973_pt1 | contig 20752 bp, 17 predicted proteins | sample MGYA00237863_ERZ511475 | MGnify/ENA primary metagenome ERZ511475 (study PRJEB26305, sample SAMN06343858) | sediment metagenome | isolation source: hot spring sediment | place: Canada: British Columbia... | reverse complement strand
AGGGGGAAAGGGGGAGGGGTCCGCGAACACAGGGTCGCTGGGGGCCATTGCGGCGGCTTCTGCGTGATGTTGGGGGGGGGCGAGCGGCGAAAGGCCAAAGTCGAGCCCCTAGAAGAGGGACAACTCGGCCTGCGGGCCGACTTCAGGGAGCCGCAGGTGGTCACCCCGAGGCGAGAAAGCAGGCCTGTGGGTCAGGCGGGGACACGGCAGTGCCGTGCCCCCTACCCTGCCCTTGACAAGTTACGCCTTCCGGTGCAGACTCTTGCTCCATGAATCGACGGCCCTTGGCCGGTCGCCATGGCGGGCCGTCGCTTTCGAGGAGCTATTATGACCGAAAAGTACATCCCACAGACCATCGAAGCCAAGTGGCAGAAGCGCTGGGAGGAGACGCGGCTGTACCACGTCGATGATGACGTCCCGAACCCGTACTTCTTCCTGACCATGTTCCCCTACCCCTCCGGCGACCTGCACATCGGCCACTGGTACGCCTACACGCCCTCCGATGCCAGGGCTCGCTACCTGCGCATGAAGGGCTACGACGTCATGCTGCCGATCGGCTTTGACGCCTTTGGCCTGCCCGCCGAGAACGCCGCCATCAAGCACGGAATCCATCCCTACCAGTGGACGATGCGCAACATCGAGCGCATGCGTCAGCAACTGCGCTCCATGGGCGCCATGTGGGACTGGGAGCGGGAGGTCGTCACCTGCCAGCCCGAGTACTACCGCTGGACGCAGTGGTTCTTCCTGCAGTTCTACAAGCACGGCCTCGCCTACCGGACCCGCTCGGCGGTGGACTGGTGCCCAACCTGCAATACCACCCTCGCCCGCGAGCAGGTCTGGGGGGAGGACCGCCACTGCGAGCGCTGCGGCACGCCGGTGACCAAGAAAGAGCTCGAGCAGTGGTACCTGCGCATCACCCGCTACGCCGAAGAGCTGCTGCGCCATGACGGCATCAACTGGCCGGAGCGCGTGATCACGATGCAGCGGAACTGGATCGGGCGCAGCGAGGGCGCGGAGCTCATCTTCCGCAGCGAGCAAGGCGACGATATCGTGGTCTTTACCACCCGGCCCGACACGGTCTACGGCGCGACCTTTATGGTCCTTGCGCCGGAGCACCCGCTGGTCAGCAAGCTGACCACGCCGGGTCAGCGCGCAGCGGTTGAGGAGTACATCGCCACGGCACAGCGCCGCACCGAGATCGAGCGGCTCGCCGTCGAGAAGGACAAGACGGGCGTCTTTATCGGCACCTACGCCATCAACCCGGCCAACGGGGAGCGCATCCCCATCTGGATCGCCGACTATGTCCTCATGGGGTACGGCACGGGCGCCATCATGGGCGTGCCGGCGCACGACGAGCGGGACTTTGCTTTTGCCAAGAAGTATGGCCTGCCCATCCCCGTCGTCATCCGGCCGCCGGACTGGAACGGCGAGCCCCTGACCGAGGCCTACACCGGCGAGGGCCCGATGGTGAACTCGGGTCCCTTCGACGGGATGAACAGCCGGGAAGGAATCAAGGCGGTGACGGCCTATCTCGAGGCGCGGGGCCTGGGCCGCCCGGCAGTGACCTACCGCCTGCGGGACTGGCTCATCTCCCGCCAGCGCTACTGGGGCGCGCCGATCCCGATCATCTACTGCCCGCAGTGCGGCACGGTGCCGGTTCCCGAGGAGGACCTGCCCGTCCTCCTGCCCGAGGATGCCGAGTTCCTGCCGACGGGCGAGTCGCCGCTCAAGTACCACGAGGGCTTTCGGCGGACGACCTGCCCACAGTGCGGCGGTCCGGCGGAGCGCGAGACGGATACCATGGATACCTTCATCTGCTCCTCCTGGTACCAGATGCGCTACGTCAGCCCGCACTATGACAAGGGTCCCTTCGACCCCAAGGCGGCTAAGGTCTGGCTGCCGGTGAAGCAGTACACGGGCGGCATCGAGCATGCCTGCATGCACCTCCTGTACACGCGCTTTTTCACCAAAGCATGCCGGGACATGGGGCTGCTCGACCACGACGAGCCGATGCTGAACCTGTTCAACCAGGGGATCGTCCTCGGCGAGGACAACGAGAAGATGAGCAAGTCCCGGGGCAATGTGGTCAACCCCGACGACTATGTGCGCACGCTGGGCGCCGACGCGGTGCGCGCGTACCTCATGTTCATCGGCCCCTGGGAGCTGGGCGGAAGCTGGAACTCACGCGGCATCGAGGGGATCTCCCGCTTCCTGAACCGGGTGTGGGGCCTGGTGCTGGACCCGGCACCCCGGCAGGGCTCGGCAACGGGCGAGGAGCGGGAGCGGCGGATTGCCGAGCTGCGGCGGGCGACGCACAAGACGATCCGTACCTGCACCGAGCATATGGAGGGCTTTCGCTTCAACGTCTACATCGCCGCCCTCATGGAGTACACCAATACCCTCCTGCGCCTGCGCGAGGCCGGCCTCGGCGGTACCGAGGCCTGGAGCGAGGCCATTCGCACGCTGGTGCTGCTCCTCGCGCCGATCACGCCACACCTGGCGGAAGAGCTGTGGGAGCGCATCGGCGGGGCCTATAGCGTCCATCAGCAGCGCTGGCCCGAGTGGGATGAGCGGCTGGCCGCCGACGAGATGATCACCCTGGTCGTGCAGGTCAACGGCAAGGTGCGCGACCGGCTGCAGGTCCCGGCCGACATTGCCGCGGACGACGCCAAGGCCCTTGCCCTGGCTTCCGCCGGCGCCAAGCGGCACATGGACGGCAAGACGGTCAGGGATGTCATCTACGTCCCCGGCAAGCTCGTGAACATCGTCGTGCGGTAGGGGGCGCTGTAAGCGCCCTCTACCGGCGCTGCCGCGTCCGCTTCCGCCTTGCCGGACAGCGGGTCCGCTCAAGGAGGGCGCCCCATGGCCGATGGCTTGCACGCCCAGCTGCTGCTCGAGCTCCGGCAACTCGCCGGCTGCGGGCCGGAGGCGTGCCCCATGCCCGGCAACCCCTACCTCGGCACCACCAAGCCCTTCTACCCCGTAAGGACAACGACCGGTCGCAGCGCCGTGCGCGCCTTCCGGGCCCGCCACCCGGACCTCCTCCTCTCCGACTACCTCGCGCTCCTCGACGACCTCTTCCTCGGCCGCAGCTGCAACGACATCCTGCTGGGAAGCTTCCTGCTCGCCCTCTGGCCGGCGCAGCGGCGCCAGATCGAGCCTGAGAGGATCGACCGCTGGCTCGATCACGTCGAGGGGTGGGCGGAGGCGGATTCGATCTGCCAGTCCGCTTTTGGTGCCGCCGAGCTTCTCGCCCGGTGGGAGGCGTGGCAGGCCCTCCTCGAAAAGCTGGTCGGCGACGGGAACATTCACAAGCGCCGTGCCAGCCTCGTCCTCCTCACCCGGCCCGTGCGCGAGTCCGCCGACGAGCGGCTCCTCCGGCAGGCCCTTGCCAATATCGACCGGCTCAAGGGCGAGCGGCACATCCTCATCACCAGGGCCGTGTCGTGGCTTCTGCGCGACCTCATCAAGCTGCACCGCGAGACGGTCGAGGCCTACCTGAGCGAAAACGCCGACTCCCTCCCCGCGATAGCCCTTCGGGAGACGAGGAACAAGCTGCTGACGGGGAGGAAGTAGCACCCAAACCCGCAGGCACCCGCGCAGGGCACGCCATTTGCCCGGGACGCTTCGCCCGGTATAGAATCCCCCACGCTGCCTGTGCCCCTGCGAAAGGATGGTCTGAGATGGGCCCCGACTTTCGCCGCTTCCGCACCGCCGTCCTCTGTGAGGGCGAGCCGGACCGTGTCCCCCTCGCCGAGGCCTCGATCGACACCGGCATCAAGGAGGCCGTCCTCGGGCGCCCGATCCGGAGCGCGCAGGACGAGGTCGATTTCTGGGCTATAGCCGGCTATGACTTTGTACCCGTGCAGACCGGTCTCCGCCTCATGACGGCCTACGGCCTCGCAGGGGAGAAGGAGGCGACCGACGAGCGGCAGGCCCTCCTCCTCAGAGACCGGCGCATCGGGCGGGCCCGCTACGGGGTGCTCTCGGATGCCGAGCTGCGCCGCGATTGGGCGGAGGAGGGGCGGGGCATCATCACCAGCCGGGAGGCGCTGGAGCGTTTCCCCTGGCCCGAGCCGGAAGAGTTCGACAACGCCGCCGCCTTCCAAGAGATCGCCGCCGTGCTGCCTCCTGGAATGAAGATCGTCGCCTACCAGGGGCACATCTTTACCCCGGTGTGGGAGCTCATGGGGTTCGAGACCTTTTGCTTTGCCCTGCGCGATGATCCCGCCCTGGTCGAGGCCCTGTTCGAGCGCATCGGCACGATCCAGCTGGCCATCTTTCGCCGAGTGCTCGCCCTTCCGCAACTGGGGGCCGTCTGGTGGCCCGACGACATTGCCTACACCGGCGGCCTCATGATCGCGCCCGAGCACCTCCGGCGCTACCTCTTCCCCTGGCTGCGCCGCATGGGGGAGGAGTGCGCCGCCCGCGGCCTGCCCTGGATCTTTCACTCCGATGGCGACGTGACCGAGGTGATCGAGGACCTCATCGGCTGCGGCTTCAATGCCTTGCACCCGATCGAGGCCAAGGCCATGGACATCGTGGCCCTGAAGCGCCGCTACGGCGGGCGCCTGGCCCTCATGGGCAACCTCGACCTTGCCTATCCGCTGTCCCTGGGGACTCCCGAGGAAGTGGCCGCGGAGGTCAGGCGGCTGCTGCGCGAGGTCGCCCCGGGCGGTGGCTACTGCCTCGGCAGCGGGAACTCGGTGCCAGAGTATGTGCCGCTCGCCAACTACCAGGCCATGCGGCTGACCTGCCTGGAGTGGGGCACCTATCCCATAGCAGTGTGAGGCAAGGCCGTTTCAGGCGGTCGGACGTGCCCCGGCACTCCCGACCGCCCGAGAGAGTGTGCGCTCCGAGTCTGGCCCTTCGGCGCGGAACTCGTGGTGCCGTGCAGAGGTCGCCGAGATGACCCCCTGCTTCGCTGGGCAGGCGACGCCCCTCCCCCTCGCCCCCTCCCCGAGGCGGACGCCGCGGCGTCCGCCTCGGGGAGGGGGAAGACACTACAAGGGGTTTCGGGCTCTGCGGGCGCGCCGCGGCGCGCCCGCAGAGCCCGAAACCCCAATGAAAATGGTCCCGCCCCCAGGCGGGCACAGCGTGCCCGCCTGGGGGCGGGGGGCACGCCTCGTGGCGCGAGGCCAACACACATTCGGAGGACACCATGAATCCACCAGAGGTTATCTCCCTCGGCAACATGCTGGTCGAGATCATGAGGGTGAACCTCGACGAGCCCCTCGACCGGCCGGGCACCTTTGTGGGACCCTTCCCCTCGGGCGATACGCCGATCTATATCGACACCGTCGCCCGGCTCGGGCGGTCGGCCGGGTTCATCGGCGCCGTCGGCGCCGATGACTTTGGCCGCTGCCTGCTGGACCGCTTCGCCCGAGATGGGGTGGACTTTGCCGGGCGGGTGTTGCCCGATCATACGACCGGGGTGGCTTTTGTCGCCTACTTTACCGGCGGAAGCCGCAAGTTCATCTACCACTGGCGACACGCCGCCGCGGGACAGCTCGGCCCGGAGTACCTCGAACCGGAGTACTTTCGCGCCGCCCGCTGGCTGCACCTGACCGGCTGCAACCTGGCCGTCACCGAGCGCTCGCGGGAGGCCTGCTACCACGCCATGACCCTCTTGCCGCCGGGTGCTCAGGTGAGCTTTGACCCCAATATCCGCCCTGAGGTCCTGAGCGTGGAGGAGGTACGCGCGCTCTGTCGGCCGGTCATCGAGCGCGCCGATGTGATCCTGCCCAGCCTAGGCGAGGCCGCCATGCTCACCGGCGCCCCGACCGACGAGGAGGGCTGCCGGCTCTGGGCCGCGCAGGGCAAAACCGTCGTCCTCAAGCAGGGCCCGGCGGGGTGCCGCGTCTTCCGCGGGACGGAGGACCTCTCCATTGCCGGCTTCCGGGTGGAGGAGGTCGATCCGACCGGCGCCGGCGACTGCTTCTGCGCCGGCTTTACCGTCGCCATGCTTGAGGGACTCGGGCTGCGCGAGGCCGCGCGCTTTGCCAACGCCGTCGGCGCGCTGGCGGTGACGCGGAAGGGCCCCATGGAGGGCGCGCCGACCCGCGAAGAGGTCCGCGCCCTCATGGCCGCGCAGGGCGCGGCCTGACGCCCCGTGCCCTACCCCTTGAGGACTGCGATGCAGGTAATCTCGACGGCAGCGCCCATCGGCAACGAGGCCACGCCGACGGTGGTGCGCGCCGGCGGGTCCTGCGGGAAGAACTCGCCGTAGACCTCGTTCATGGCCGCAAAGTCGGCCATATTGACCAGGTACACCGTGCTCGAGACGACGTCCTCGAGGCCGCACCCGGCCGCTTCGAGGATGTTGCGAATGTTCTCGAGGGTCTGGCGGGTCTGGGCGGCGATGCCGCCCGGCACAAGCTGGCCGGTCTTGGGGTCGACGCCGGCCTGCCCGGCGGCAAAGACAAAGCCATTGGCGACGACTCCCTGGGAGTAGGGGCCGATCGGCGGGGCATTCTTGGGGGTGCGGACGGTCTTCTTCATCGTGTGCTCCTTGCGCTGTGATTGCGGGCCCGGGTGCCGTGCCCGCAACCTCTAGCTTAGCGAGCTTGAGTGGTTCGCGCAAGTTGCACGCATGGGATATGCCAGACCCCCTGACCCCATAGGCGCTAACTCAAGGGACGCCAGCGTGCTCTCCTCCAAGAGCGCCCCCACCCCTCGCCCCGCCCCCGCCGCGGCGGGGGCGGGGAATCCAGATAAAGGGGGTGTCCGCGGGCGGCGAAGCCGCCCGCGGACACCCCCTACAGGAAAAAACGCCCGCTTCCCCGCCGCCAAGCGGCGGGGAAGCGGGCCGGGGGCTTAACCCCGCTTTGCCCTGTGGGCAAAGCGGGGAATGCCCCGGGGGGATGGGGCCAAGGTTCAGGAGAGTGGCCCGTGCACAGGGCCCGCCACCGGACTTCATCGTGGCGAATCCGCAGGCGCGGCAGCTGCCAAAGTTAGCGCCTGTGCCCCCTTCTCCCCTCCCCCAGGCGGACGCCGCGGCGTCCGCCTGGGGGAGGGGAGATACGTGAAGTGGGGTGTTTGGCGGCGGGAGCGCGCTATGCGCGCCCCCGCCGCCAAACACCCCACGGAAAAACGGCCCCCTCCCCCAAGCCGGCCCGCAGGCCGACTTGGGGGAGGGGGATAGGGGGTAGGGGTCTTCGCATCAGCAGCACAGGCAGCCCTGCCCCGAGGGTGAACTACGGCCGGGCGACGGGGTGCAGTTCACCGATGGGCTGACAGGCCATCTTGGCCGCTACCAAGGCTTCCTACCCCGTAGGGACTGTTCACCCTCGACCACATTGCAGGATGGAAGGGAGCACGCTGTGTGAGCGGGTGCCGCGCGAGCCCGCACCCTTCGCCCCCATCAAGTGTTTGCATTTGTTAGAGCAGGTGTCGTCCTGCAGCCTACGAGTCTCAGGCCCGCGCCCGCACTCGGGGCGCGAGCGCTGCCGAAAGGATGGGGGGATGAGCAGCATACCTGAGCATTGGGCCCCGCAGTCGGAGACCTACAACTTTGTCTCCTTTGCCAGCGACAGCGCGTATCGTGAGGCGAACCGTGCGCTGGTCCGCCGGGCCTTTGCCTTTCTCCCCGACACCTTCTTCCACGTCGACGTGGCGACGGGGACCGGCCTGGTAGCCCAGGAGGTCTGTGCGCTGTGCCGCGAGCAGGGCAAGAAGGGGACGATCATCGGCGTTGACCCCGACCGCTTTGCCCTGGAGAACGCTCGCCGCAGCACGCAGCCCGCGCCGGGCTGCACCGTCGAGTTCGTGCAGGGCACAGGGCAGGACCTCGAGCGCCTGCTCGCCGGCAGGATACCGCCGGAGGGCGTCGACTATGTCAGCATCCACGACGCCATCCATGAGATCCGCGGCGAGGAAAGCAAGCGAGGGGTCCTCGCGGCCATGGGGCGTATCCTCAAGCCCGGCGGCGTGTTCACCTACAACAGCGCCTTCACGACCGCGGCGCTGGAGGAGGCAGCCCTGGAGTGGGGCCGCTTGAAGGCCAAAGCCTTCGCCCTCGTCGGGGGCCGGCGCGACCGGCAGGTCGTGGCCCTCAAGGTCCACACTCCCGAGGAGTACGCCAGGATGATCGCCGAGGCGGGGCTGTCGGTGGTCCACGAGGCCAAGCGCGTGGTCAGGATCTCCCGCGCGGCCATGGAGGCTATTTGCCGCTATCCCGCTTTCATCGAGGGCGTGTTTGGGGACATGATCGGCAGGGAGCGGCTGTCGCTCGAGGAGAAGAGCCGGGCCCTCCTCGAGGCCATCGCGAGCCTGGGCGTCGTCGAGATGCCGCGGGTGTGGCACGAGATTCTGGCGCAGAAGGCAGGCTAGAGCGGGGCTTGCCGGGCTGCCTGATGATGGGAAAGCTCTGCACAGTGCAGAGGGTTCGGTAGGGCTGCGCGCCTAGCCGAGCTCTCGGCTCGGGGTTCGAGCAGCCACAAATGCACATCACACTGACCTTCTGCCCCCCGCCGCTCACACGAGGGACGGCCCATGTGCGGGCCATGGCCGAGCAAGGCGGGCGGGACACGGAGCGTGACCTCTTCGGGCAGCCCGGCGGGTATTGCACGGTTCTGAGCAGGAACACGGCAGGCACACCCTGCCCGGCCTGCGGCTCCACCATCCTGAAAGAGGCCTACCTCGGCGGCAGCATCTACTACTGCCCGCGCTGCCAGGCGGTGTGAGGCCGCTGCGGACGTCGCCCCCGCGTGCCGGCCTCACCGTCGCGGCGGCACGTCGAGGGTCGGGAGGTAGGCGACCTGCTCGCCGGTCTCTTGCACGGTGAGGTTGCGCCAGCCGCCGCCCTCGAGCGCCGTGTACAGGATGATGCCTATGCGGTAGCGACCTGCAGGCAGCGTGCGCGGGAATGGCACCTCGAAATAGTCGGCCACGACCTCGCCGGGCGCCCAGCGCGAGGTTGGGTACAGGCCGAGGACGGGGTGTTGCCGGTCTTCTGCCCACACCTGTGTCCCGTCCTCCCTCCAAAGGCGGACCGAGAGGGAGTAGTCGGTGTTCAGGGGCCGGGCCGTGCGGAAGTACAGGCTCACGGGCCAGACATATCCCTGCTCCAAGTCGGTCCGATGGTACTCATACCCCGCGAGCTCGATCCCCTCCTCCCAGTGAATGCCTGCAGGCGTTGCGCCTGCCGGGAGTTCGTCCGTGGGGCCGGCGCCGATGCGCACGAGCGGGCCGGCGGTGCTCAGATGGTAGGGCTCGCCGATCCCCGGGAGCGTGCGGGCCAGGTAGGTCGGCCGGCCCGTGGCCAGCGCCTCCGGCCAGCGGTTGATGGGGTAGAGCACGCGGACATCGGCGCGCCAGCCCTCGACCTGCTGGTAGTACCACAGCGGCGTGGCCTGCTCCCAATCGCAGACGATGATGGCCCCGGGCTCGACAGTGGATAGGCTGAGCGTGGCCAGGCGCTCGGCGCGGTAGCCGCTCTTCAGGTCCTGCCGCCAGAGGTCCAGTGCGCCCCCATCGAGATGAGCCTCGCGAAAGGCCGGGTAATGCTCCCGCACCGTCACGGCGACAAGCAGGCAGGCGAGGAGCGCAAGCGGCGCGCCGAGGGCCAGGCCGAGGGGTTTTGACCGCCGGAGAAGCGCCGTGGCCCCCGACCAGAGCGAGGCAAAGCCCTCGCCGATCCACAGGGTAAAGAGCACAAAGGAGGGCAGGAAGAAGATCCAGAAGCGGGGCACATTGTAGCCAGCGCTCAGCACGGCTTCGAGCGCAAAGCCGATGGCAACGAAGGCACCGAGGGGCTTGCGCTCTCCCGCCTGGGAGGCCGCGCCGAGGAGCCCGAGCCCAACACCGGCGACGCCGAACTGGGCCAGCAGCGTCCTCCAGTAGAAGGCCAGGTTGGAGCCCAGGTTGGCGAAGGGGCGTATCTCGCCCAGATAACCCCGGTCGAGGAGGTATTCGACCCAGTCGCTGACGGACTCCATCGGCCAGGAGCCGGGTGGCAGGTGGCGGCCTGCCCCGATCGGCAGCCACGCAAAGAGCGCGAGGGGTGCAAGCAGAAGCGCCGCGATCCGGGCGGCGTAGCGACGGTCGCGCAGCAGGCGGCGGTCGCGCCACAGCCAGTAGCCGACCACGGCGGGCACGAGGAGCGCCAGCGAGCGGTGCTGCGTCACGCCCAGCCCGCACAGGAGGGCGCACCACCGCAGGGCACGCTCCTCCGGTGCCGCGGACCATCGGACCAGCGCGTAGAGGAGCGCTGCCAGCATCAGGTTGGTCAGCGCATACTTGTCGGCGGTGAGCGACTGCTCCCAGAAGAGAGGGGAGACGCCCAGCAGCAGGGCCGCGGCCAGCCCCCCGAACCTCGACCCGGTCGACACCCGGATGGCCCCGTAGACAAGCCCGACCGCCCCAGCCCCGGCCACGGCCGAGAGCAGGTTCATGCTATAGGCTACCGAGCCGATGGGCACGAGTGCGGCCCAGAGCCTGCCAAACAGCGTGTGAAGGGGGTAGCCCGTGGGGTGGGCCAGGCTCAGGATGTAGGGGACGAACTGCAGTTCGCCTGCATCACCCCCGAGGACGCCGGGCGCGATCGTCCTGAGGTAGAGCGCCAGGCACGCCGCACTCGCAACTACGCCGAGGGCCACATCGGCCCACCACGTCTCGCCCGCAAGCCGAAGCCGCTTGAGCATAGTCTCTCCCTGCGCAGGCTGGAATGGAACCGCCCGAGGCTCGCTGCGCCGCGTATCATAGGGCAGATCGGCGAGGGGGTCAAAGAACGGCGACTTTGCGGGGGCTAGTGCGAACTGATGCTTTGTGCGCAACTGAGCTTCAGCCTCGCCCCGATGTGACCCATGGATGTTCTGCGGGATGCGGCGCATGGGACGCAAGCAACCCACCGAATGAATTCGGGGCTATGGGGCCTTCGGGCTGCCCGCGGGCAGCCCGAAGGCCAAGCGTCGACGGGGGAGCGGGCCCCGTCCGCGAAGGCGGACGGTTGGCGCCGCAGGCGCCCCTGAGGCGCGATTTCAATCGCCGGAGTGATCTCGCGTGGCCCTGCGGCCCTCAACCCGCAAGGGATATGTGGGTCACATTAGACTTGCCACCTGGAGTCTGGCGATAATCGGCTGTAAAGTTGGGGCCAGCCTCCGGTAACCGAATAGACTTGAGCATGGGACGCTCCTCAAGTAGGATGTTGCCACCCTACCCTGTTCGAAGAGGAGTTGGTCCCATGCTCACCCGTATTCTACACCTGAATGAGCGATTATGCACGCTGATTGCCTTGCTGAAGCCAACCCTGAGCGCGCCACAACTACGCCACGTGACCCGCATCGCGGATGCCTTGTTGGTCACCGATGCACCCAAGACGTTGGCCGAACTCGATCGCCAGTTCGTGGACGGCGTCGATCCATCGAACATAGCCGATGCGCTGCGCATCGCTCCTTGGACGGCACAGGACATTCGCCAGCCTTTGATGGCTTTCATGATGCGCACCGCTCTCGAACGGATGCGGCAGCAGGGCCAAAAGCCATATGTCTTCATCAACCTGGACGACTCCCTGGCGATCAAGGATCCTGGCACCCGCTGCCTGGAAGCGGTCGATTGGCACTTCTACCATTCCCACAAGGGCAAGAAACGGGACCGCATCCAGAACGGGATGGAATACATCGAATGCAACGTCGTTGTGGGCGATTGCAGCTTCACCTTTGCCGTCCAGCCCTACCTGCGGAAACGCACGGTACGACGCCTCAACCGCCAGCGTCCAGCCGACCGGCGCCTGCACTTTGTGAGCAAGCCTCGCTTAGCCCGTCGCATTCTGGAACAGTGTCGTGCCCTGATTCCCACCGGCGTGCCCGTTCGTGTGCACTTCGATTCGTGGTACGCCTCGGCCGATCTCATCCAGTACATCCGGCGTCAGGACTGGCACGCCGTTTTTCGCATCGAGCCCAATCGCAGACTGAGTGGTCAGCGTGTCGACCAGCGCGCATCGGCCCAACGGCACCGGCGGTATGTCCCCGTGGACATCACCGTTGCAGACGGATCGAAGAGAACCTATCTGGTGCGCTCCATGATCGGGCGCTTCCACAAGGTTCCTTTCGACGTCTGTGTGTTGGTATCGAGAAGGCACTACCGGGACCCCTTCCCGGTGTACTTCGCCAGTACGGATCTCACCCTGTCGCCTCAACAGGCGCTGCAGGGTTACGCCAAGCGCTGGAACTGCGAAGTCGACAACTGGTATCTCAAAGAACGGCTCGGGCTCGGCGGTTTTCGCGTTCACTCCTACGAAGCCATCGACAAGTTCTGCGCCATCGTACTCCTGTCACTGAACTATTTGCAATGGCGACTGATAACCGCCACGGACGGCAAGGCGCGGAACTGCGCCGATGTGATCCGGCAACACCGAGACGAGCATGCCCAAGACTGGCTGCGAGGTGCCTGTCAGGAAGTCCTAGCCTCCGGCGACATCGAGGCCGTACTGCAACGCTACCTACCACCCGCAGCCTGATCGCACGCTGCCTATCACCACTCGCTCGTAATCAGCAGTCGTTCTCTTCCTCTCGAACGTCTGCTGCTCGACGCTGCCACCCTACGTTGAGTGTTCGTAGGTCAGTTATCTCTCCCTGGACTGATTTCGCCAATGTCCAGTTCTGACCACTGACTTGGAGCGCTTCAGGGCATGGCTGCGATCACTGTTCGGCATACGGTCTTGAGTTTTGCGCCCGAGCCCCAATCAGCAGTAGCGAAGTTGCGCGACAGGGGCGAGAGAAGCCGACCTACATGGCCTGGCCTCTGATGCGTACACGCTCCTCGTCGACGATCCAGAGGTGCCCCGCAAGGGGCTCCCGGGGAAGCAGGTTCATGAGGCGCGCGAGGGTGCGCACGACAGTCTGCTTGTCCTGGCGCTGAAGGCGGAATACGATGAGGCTGGAGTGTGATCCGGGCGGGTAGGCGCGTATGTCGGCAGAGCCGAGGTCGAGCGTCACGAGTATCCGGTCCTCCGCGTGACAAGCCGAAAGCACTTGGCCATCGGCTGCGCCCTGGAGACCCTGCCCAGCTACCGTGACCGCGTCGTGGCCGGCGCGGAGCAGTATCTCTGCCGTTTCAGCCGGAAGGTTCTCATCGACCTTGAACTTCATCCGACCTACGTGGGGATGGCGACGACACGCTCGCGTGCCAGCTCAGCAGCGTAGGCAATCGCCGCATGCACCGCCTCGCGCGTCAGTGTGGGGTAGCTGCGTACGACCTCTTCCGGCGTGAGCCCCGCCGCGAGGTTGTCCAGCACTACAGACACCATCACCCGTGTGCCCTTGATGTGCGCCTTTCCATGACATACAGCAGAGTCGACAACGACATACTCTCGCCAATCCATCGCGATGTCCCTCCTCTCCCCCACGACATAACCAGTATAGGCCATTCCTTGTGCCCTGTCCAGAGATTGCGGTCTCAGGGCCTAGTTCACCGGTGGGGACAGTCCCATCCCTGCTGTGAGGACCCCTACACCCGTGCCCCCTAGTCTGCAGGCCGGCTTGGGGGAGCGTCGGTCACAGCGTGGCTCGCCACGAGTTGCCTGGGGCCTGACCTAACGGCGATTGAGAAGGTCCCAGAACTCTCGGACAGTGATGATTCTGGTGTCCCCAACCTGTCCCAAGGCTAGGAGATCGTGGTCACCGGTGACCAAAAAGTCCGCCTGCCCAACGAGGCTGTAGGCAAGCAGGTAGTCGTCTTTGGGGTCGCGGGTTACGGCGGGGATCACGTCCGTTATTCTGGGAATTGTCTCGGCAACGTCAGTGAGAATGGCGGCCAATTGGGCAAGGCTCTCTGGGGCGATCTTGCCCACGAGGTACGGCTTGTTGCGGGCCTTCCTGGCCAGTTCCTCCAGGAGTTCCTCCGGAAGCAGCAACGTGAACTGACCCAGCACGCCCGCCCGGACAATACCCACGAGGGCGCTGTCTTCGTCCGCCAGAAGGTAACTGATAAGGATGTTAGCATCAAGGAGTACGCGCATGGGGGTCAGTCACTTTGGTAGTCGACCTTGCCCTCTTGCGCCATCTCCGCGATGACCTCTCGGGCAAAGCGGTCGGTTATGCTTTCCGCCTGCTCCTTGCTGAGGCCGCTGGACCGTGCCCTGACCTCTTCCCGCAGACGCTCAAGCCGGGCCAGTGCCTCTTGCCGCCGAGCAGCCTCCCGGAGAGTGCGCAGTCGCTCGTACTCCTCAAAGGGTATGATGACGACTTTGGGCCGGCCACGGCTCTCGACAATGACGTCATCCTGGCGCTCGACGCTCCAGTTCATGATTGAGCCAAACTGACTCTTGGCCTCGCTGGCGGAAACCGTCTTGGGCATGTTTTCACCCCCTGATTGCCGTCCGACACAACACTTATGTGTTCAATATATTGACCATTTCACTGACCAGTATATCGGTCCAAACGCTGTCTGTCAATTGTGTCCTGTCTTCGGGTGCATCCAAGATCGGTCAGCAGATTCGCAGCCAGGCAGCCAGCGGGGGTGCCCTGTCGGCAACCGGGCTCAACGCTTCGCTGGAGCCCGGTGCAAGACCTTTTCTCAGGGGTTTGGGGGTTGGCGCCTGGCCGCCCACAGGGCGGCCAGGCGCCAACCCCCAAACCCCATCCTGGGCTAGGGCCGGGCTGCCGCACAGCAAGATACCCGGCTGCAGCCCACGCATTGACGCATCTTGGATGCACCCCTGTCTTCGGGCGTCGTTCAGCTTCACGGCATCTCGCACTCTGGCACCCGTCATCAGCCCCTCCTGCGTCCCCTCCTCAGGCGGACGCCGCGGCGTCCGCCTGAGGAGGGGAGAGGCGTAGAGCGGGGTGTTTTGCGGCGGCGCGCGCAGCGCGCCGCCGCAAAACACCCCATGAAAAAGGGCCCCCTCCCCCGGGGCGGCCCGCAGGCCGACCCGGGGGAGGGGGCGCCGGGGGTGGGGGCCCCGCCAGCAGCGCAGAAGAGCCTGCCTCGAAACCGACCTACATCCCTGTCTTCCACAGTACCTCCCGCCTTCAGGTGACAGTATCATTCCTGACCCGTCGCGGCGCCCCGTGGCTCCCGGGCCTTACTGCCCGCTACAGGCAGGACCGGCTTTGCCGGTCCTCACCCACAGCTGCTCCCCATCCGTTACGATCTCCACGTCCCCGCACTGGTCCGTCCGCCAGACCTGTGCGCCGACGGCCTCGAGCCGCTCGAGGACCTCGGGCGCGGGATGGCCGAACCGGTTGCCCGCCCCGACGGAGATGACGGCGACCTGCGGGCTGACCGCCTCGAGGAAGCGCACGGTGGTCCCTTCCTTGGCGCCGTGGTGCCCGACCTTGAGGACGGTGCTGTCGAGCGGCAGGCCCTCCTGGCGCAGGAGATACGCCTCGCCCTCGGCGGAGAGGTCGCCGACGAGCAGAAAGCTGGCCTTGCCCCAGCTGACGCGCAGGACGAGCCCATTGTCGTTGCCGGGTGAGCGGGCCGCGATGGGCGTCGCCGGCGGATGGAGGACGTCCAGCCGGGCGCCGTAGCCAAGGTCCAGCCGGGTGCCGGCGACGGGGTGGACGAGGCGTGATGCGGGAGGCGTGATGCGCGAGGCGAGAAGGCCCTGCCACGCCAGGCCACTCGGGGTGTCCCGGGGTAGGGTGGTGTCGAGGACGATGCCGACGCGGTAGCGGCGGAGCACCTCGACGAGGCCGGCCAGATGGTCCTCGTCCGGATGGGTGAGGGCGACGAGATCGAGGCTGCGCTGCCACGGCGGCAGCCTGCGCCCGAGGGCAGCGAGGACGCGGGTGGGATCGGGCCCACCGTCGATGAGCAGGTGCTTGCCGTCGGGAGTGGTGATGAGCACGGCATCGCCCTGCCCGACGTCGAGGAAGGTGACGTGCAGCCGGCTGTCGGGTCCGCGGGCGACGCCCCCGATCCAGATGAGGCAGGTCAGGGCGGCCAGCCCCGTGAGGAGCGCCTTGGTCGGGAACTCGGGCGCCAGGCGCTGCCAGAGGGCGCGGCGGCGGGCGCGGTCGCGCAGGTAGAGCCAGGCGCCCATGAGGCCGTAGAGACCCCAGGGGAGGAGCTCGCCCGCGGTGCCGAGCTCGACGGCGGCGAAGGGCAGCCCGCCCAGCGCCTCGACCGCGCCGATGGTGTAGGCGATAAAGGGCCAGGCCAACCAGGCCAGGAGCTGCCCGGCGGGCCGGAACAGCAGGCCGAGGAGCGCGGCCAGGGCACCGAGCTCCATAACCGCAGGCTGAACCGGCAGGATGAGCAGGTTGGCCAGGGGTGCGACGAGGGAGAGCCTGCCAAAGGTGCCCAGGGTGACGGGAAGCGTGGCTATCTGCGCGGCGAACGAGACGAGCACCGCCTCGCGCAGCCAGCCCGGGATGCGCAAGGCCGGCGCGCGCGCCGCGACCCATGCCTCGATCCCGGGCAGGAGGAGGATCAGCCCCAGCGTAGCGGCGAAAGAGAGCTGGAAGGAGGGCTCCCAGAGCTGCCAGGGGCTGAGCAAAGTCATGAGCATGGCGGAGGCCCCCAGTCCGGTGAGGGCGTGGCCGGGGCGCCCGGCGAGCAGGGCGAGGAGCGTCAGGCCGCCCATCAGCGCGGCGCGGACGACGGCCGGGTCGGCGCCGACGAGTAGGGTATAGGCGGCGAGGAGGAGGATGACGATGGGCGCCGCCCTGCGGCGGTTGACGATCCTGACCAGCACGGCACTGAGGGCGCCGGCGAGGAGGGTGATGTTAAAGCCGGAGATGGCGATAATGTGCCGCGTGCCGCTGTCGTCAAAGGCGGCCAGCAAGGGCTCGGGGAGTGCGCTCTCGCGACCGAGGAGAATGCCGGCCATGAGCGCCGATTCCGGCGCCGGCCACAGGGTGCCGATGACGGCCTCGGCCCGGTCGGCGAGGGCGACGAGCCCCGCCGCGAAGGCCGGGCCCTGCCCCCGTGCCACGAGCTCGACCTCGGGCCGGTCTGCCAGGGCATGGATGCCGCGGCGGGCCAGGTAGGCGCGGTACGAGAAACCGCCGTCCTCCGGCGGGGTGTGCAGCCGCCCCGTCACCCGCAGGCGGTCGCCGTAGCGGTAGGGGCTCTCCCGAGGCAGGCGCAGGAGGATGGAGTCCCGCACCTCCGAGGGCGCCCCGCCCGCGGCGGAGACGCTATCGACCGAGAGGATGATCTCGGTTCGCGTCGCGCGCACCTCGGGGGCTGCGGCGACGGTGCCGGTCAGGGTTACGGCCGGACCGTCCAGGTAGGGCTGCAGCGGGCCGGGGTAGAGGGGGCTCAGGCTCAGACGGAGGGCACCGAGCCCGGCAAGGGCCAGCATCGCTCCGCCGCGGCGGGAGGTACGGTCGCGGCGCAACAGGAGGGCGACCAGGGTGCCTCCCAGGGCGATCGCCAGCCAGGCGGGCCAGGGCCAGGCGATGCGCTCCGCCAGAGCGATCCCCAGGAGCCAGGCGAGGGCGAGGTAGACGAGGGCCAAGGCGCAGCCTCCGCTTGAGCCGCTGGACCCGGGCCAGAGTCCGGAGCCGGCTCGCATTCCCCGCAGGGGAACGCAGCCCGTCCCTGCAGGCTATCGTGCCCGTCGAAAGCGCACCGCGAGGTAGGGCCTGCCGGGCAGGTCGAGGCGGAAGCGCCCCTCCCAGGTCCCCGGTACCGGCATGATGGTCATCTCCCAGGGGTCGATGATCTCGGCGACATAGGGTCCCCCCGGGAGGTCAAAGGTATGCACGGCGGGCTGGTGCACGCCAAAGTAGAAGAGGTAATACTCGCCTTCACGGCCGGCGGCTTGCTCGCGCCAGCTGGCGATGACGGGCTCGAGGCCATCCTCGGGCCCCTCCTCGAGTATCCGCCGCAGGAAGGCGATGCGCAAGGGGCTCTCGCCGTGGAGCACGCCGCCCTTGGACCACCAGAGGATGTCCTCTGGATGCCGGTAGGTCTCGCCGTGCCCGACGTAGCCGCCGCCGACGGTCCCCAGCCAGAAGCGGTGGACGAGCTCCCGGGCGGAGATGTTCCCCCAGTTCTCCTCGATGTTCCCTTCGTAGCAGCACTCGTCAACGACGACCGGCTTGCGGTAGGTGCTGCGCCACTCGCGCACCCGGCCGAGGTCTGAGTGCTGGATGCTGCAATGGGTCACCCAGGGCTTGGCGTGGTCGTAGAAGGAGTGGCAGTTGTGCACAGAGCGGAGGTGCTGGTAGGGGTCGCTCTCCTGGACGATGCGGAAGAACCTGTCCCAGTCGGCGAGGGTCTTGCCCTCCATGATGTCGAACTCGTTAGCGAGCGACCACCAGACGTTGCGGAAGGCGCTCAGGCGGGCGACGACGTAGCGCAGGTATCGGTCGTCGGCCTCGGCGCCCATCCTGCTGAAGCCCCAGCGGTCGTAGGGGTGGAAGAGGATGACATCGGCCTCGATGCCCAGGTCGCGGAGTTGCGCGATGCGCTGCTCCAGATGCCGGAAGAAGGGCGGGCTGAAGCGGGCCAGGTCCCATCCGCCCGAGGCATTGCGCTCGAAGGGGTAATAGACCGGCTCGTTCTTGTTGTAGGCATAGTCCTTGGGAAAGACGCACATGCGCAGCTTGTTGAAGGGTGAGTCCTTCAGGGTGCGCAGGGTCTGCTCCTCGAGGGCGTCGCCCTGGTGTACCCAGGCGTAGCAGGTGGTGCCGATGGGGAAATAGGGCGAGCCGTCGGCGTAGGCAAAGTGATAGGTGCCCCTCACGTAGACCGGCCCATGGTTGCCGCCCGTGGGCTCGACGCAGACGAGCTCTCCCATGTGGCCATCGAGCTCGGAGGCGTTGCTGCGCGTGACGTAGCGCCAGGTCCCCAACGTATCGGGCATGAAGCGGATGCGGTAGGTGCCCTCGCCGTCGTAAAACCCGTCGACCGACACGGTGCGGTGCCGGTGAGTGAAGTCGGCGCTCAGGCTCACATCGAGGAAGGGGTTGCCGTGCTGCGGACCCTGAAGGGTGATCTCGTGGATTCCCCAGCGCTCAACGAGCGGCGGCTGCGTCATGGTATCTCTACCTCCGGGTCTGGGCGGCCAGCGAAGAGGGCCACGTCGGGAGCTAACTATGGCCGAATGTCAGCGTCGACGGCGAGCCACACTTGTCATCCGGTGCCTGCTTTGCCTCGGCCCGGCCTAGCACAGGCGCCGCCGAAGATGCGCCCGGGGCTGGGGCGCTGCACCCGAGCACAAGCAGGGTATCACGAGATGGGTGGTATGTCAATAGGGCAGGTGCTGCACGTTTGCTCAGACCTGGCCATCGTGCGAAGGCAGGCGGTTGGCAATCGTGCCCCTCCTGCCCGGGCGCGAGGCTGTCGCCCGCCGGCACCGTTCGTCATCCGTCGTAATGGCGGTCGGGGCACGGCAAAGCCGTGCTCCTACCGCTCGCCCAGCCGCGAGAGCGTCTGCAGGGCCCTCTCCATGGCGGTGAGGTCGGCCTCGTCGAGGTGTGTGCGCAGGAGGCCCTCGATCTCGGCCAGCACCTCCTGGGCGACGAGGGGAAAGGCGCGTCCCCGCGGGGCTAGGTGCACGCGGATGACGCGGCTATCCTGCTCATCGCGGCAGGTGCGCACGAGCCCGCGTTTCTCCATCAGCCGCACGATCTCGGTCATCGCCTGCTTGCTGAGGCCGCTCCGCCGGCCCAGCTCGCCAATGGGCAGGCCATCCTCGCGGCTGAGGGGCAGGAGCACGGGGGCGAAGGAAGGGCGTATGTCGCCATAGCCGTAGCGCTTCAGGCCACGGATCATGAGCTTGCGCCAGCGCCGCGACGCGCGCTGCAGGTTCTCTCCCAGGGAGAGCCGGGATTCCAGGGCAGCGTGGTCGGTCATCCGTCCCTCCCCGCCGGGACGCTTCCCGCCCGACAGCCGGGCAGCAGGCGGCTGCGTGGCGTCCCGGACGTTCTGCACGGCGTAGTAAAGCAGCCTGACTGCGCGGCGCAGTGTAGCGTCGGGGAAGGGGAGTGTCAAGGCGATTCCTGATGGTCCAGCAAGTGGACGGATATGGTACACTGGGTTGACTCTGAAGAAAGGCGGACTCGAGCGGGCGGGGATGACCCCGTTCGGCAACCGGGCTCTACGCTTCGCACGAGCCCGGTGCAGGACCTCTTGTTGGGGGGGGGTAGGGCCGGGCTGCGGCCCAGCAAGCCACCCGGCTGCAGCCCGGACAGTAACGCATCTTGGATGCACCCCAATGTTTTGCGTACTTGACATCAGTGCGCGCGTCGGCTATACTCACGCATGCAACTGTCCTAACTGGGGCGGGCGTGCGTCAGGCGCTGCTGCGCCCCAGTTTGACGTCAGGGCTCGTTATGGTATAATGTACCGGTGCCATGCCGACGTAGCTCAACAGGCAGAGCAGCGGTTTTGTAAACCGCTTGTTGCGGGTTCGAGTCCCACCGTCGGCTTTGGCCGGTACGGCCAGCGGGCCAGGGAACTGGCCCGCAACTTGTGACGTGGGCAGGTACCCAAGTGGCCAAAGGGGACTGACTGTAAATCAGTTGGCTCAGCCTTCGGAGGTTCGAATCCTTCCCTGCCCACCTGGATCGGCGCGTGCACCGGGACACGAGCAGCGTCCCGGCCGCACGCATCAGGTTGTGATTGCCCACGTAGCTCAGCAGGTAGAGCACGTTCTTGGTAAGAACGGGGTCATGGGTTCGAGTCCCATCGTGGGCTTCAGGAACGCCCCGTAGGGCGTCGTTGCCGACTGCCAAGGAGGACTCAGCAGCATGGCCAAGGCCAAGTTTGAGCGGACCAAGCCGCATGTGAACGTGGGTACGATTGGGCACATCGACCACGGCAAGACGACGTTGACGGCAGCGATCACCAAGGT
>ENA-ORXB01001926-ORXB01001926.1-sediment-metagenome-genome-assembly--contig:-NODE-1926-length-20766-cov-8.801199_pt1 | contig 20766 bp, 18 predicted proteins | sample MGYA00237863_ERZ511475 | MGnify/ENA primary metagenome ERZ511475 (study PRJEB26305, sample SAMN06343858) | sediment metagenome | isolation source: hot spring sediment | place: Canada: British Columbia... | reverse complement strand
AGGTCGTACACCTGTAGGTTGGGTGTGGTTTCCATCCCAAAATCCTAAGGCCAAGGGAGAGGGGTGCGGAATGTCGGGAGTAAGGCCAACAGCAGAAAAGCTCCCTGCCAGCCCACGCCTTCGGTTACGTAAGCCATAGGCGAGGTAGCCAGAAGCCCGCCCAAGCCTCCCAGGGCCACGGTAAACCCGCTTAAAGCGCCCATATGAGCGGGAATGTGCAACTGGTAAGCCCTCACGGCACCCACCAACGCCAAGGCCACACCGGCCCCCATGAGGGCGCGTCCAATCAGCAGAAGGGCAAACCCTAGGCCCAGGGCAAAGAGAAGGGAACCAAGACCCGCAACAAACAGGAGGGGGAAAAGCACCCTGCGTGGACCGTACCTGTCCAAGAGCCAACCCAAGGGAAGTTGGGCCAGGGCAAAGGCCAGGTAAAAGGAGGCCGTTAGACTTCCTAGAGCTGCCGGGGAGAGCCCGAGGTCCCCAGCCAATGGGCCCGCCAAAACAGCATTGGCAGAACGCAGTAGGTACGAAAGGGCATAGCCCAGGGCATAAGGCAGTAGCCGGAAGGCTAACCGCCCCATAGGACGCGCCGCAAGAAGGGCCAGTAGGCCAGCAGGAGGAGGCCCACCGCCGAGGCCAGGACGAAAGGCCAGATCTCCCGCCAGATCTTCTCGATGGGCAATCCGCTAATCCGGGCGCTCACGAAGAGGTTCACCGCCACCGGTGGGGTGATCTGCCCGATGGCCATGTTTACGGTCATGACGATGCCCATCCACACCGGATCCCAACCCATGTGGAGCATAACCGGAAGCAGGATGGGCAGGGTCAGGTAGTAGATGCTCACAGCATCCAAAAGCATCCCCAGCACCAACCAGAAGAGGTTGAGGACGAGCATCAGGACCAGGGGATTTCCAGACCACTCCAGAAGGACCTGGGAAGCCCTTCCCACCAGGCCCACGGTGTCCGCAGCCCAGGCGAAGATCCCCGCCCAGGCCACGATGGCCATGACCACAGCGCTGGATACTCCCGCCTCCACCAGGAGAGGAACGAGATGGGCGGGGCGCAGGGTCCGGTAGACGAAGAAGCCCACAAATAGCCCCCAAAACACCCCCACGGCGGCCGCCTCCGTGGGGGTGAAGACCCCGCCGTAGATGCCCCCCAGGATGACCAGTGGGGTCAGGAGCCCGGGCACCGCCTCGAGGAAGAGGTGGAACCGGGGCACCCCCACCTCCACCGCTTCCCCCCAGCCCCGGGCCCGGACCACCAGAACCGCAGCCAGGCCCAGGAGCCCCCCTATGAGGATTCCCGGAAGGATCCCCGCCCAAAACTGCTGGGCCACCGAGGTGCTGGCCAGGGTAGCGTAGACGATCAGGGCGATGGAAGGAGGGATGATGATGGAGAGCTCCGCCGAGGCGGCCACCAAGCCAGCGGCGAACCCCGGGGCATACCCTTGGCGCACCATCATGGGGATGAGAATCCCTCCCAAAGCGGCCACGGTGGCGGGGCCCGAACCAGACACGGCACCCCAGAACATCCCGGCCAGAACCGTGGTTATCGCCGCCCCCGCCCGCCATCCCCCCATGAGGGCCAGCAGAAGGCGCACGATCCTCTCGGCGATGCCGGCCCGGTCCATCACCGCCCCAGCCAGGATGAAGAAGGGGATGGCCAGTAGGGGAAACTTGGCAATGCCCGCCTGGAAGTTGAAGGAAACCACCTGAAGCCCAAGCCCCCCGGCAGCGATCACGCAAACGGCGCTGGCCCCCAAAGCAGCGGCCACGGGAACGCGCAACAGGAGGAGGGCAAGGAAGAGCCCTATGAGGAGGACCCCAAGCCCCATCCGCCTACCCCCGAAGGCTCCGCCACACCCCTTCTAAGGCGCGAAAGGCCACCCAGAGGGCCAGGAAGGGGGTGGGCAGGGTGTAGACCGCATTGGGCAGGCCCAGGGAGGGGGAGGTGGTCCTGAGGAGGAGGTCGTCCTGGGCCTGCCTCCAGGCCAGAAGGGCCAAGAGCAGGAAGAGGAGGGCAAACACCGCAAAGCCCAGGGCAACAAAACCCCGGCGCCAGGGCCCTGGAAGAACCTCCGTAAGGGCCACAAAGCGGATGTGGGCACCCTCCTGGCCCTCGCGCAAACCGATGGCCACGCCCAGCAGGGTGGCCCAGACAAAGGCGTTCACCAGGAGTTCCTCCGTGAAGGCCAGGGGATAGCGCAGGAAGTAGCGGGTAAGCACGTTGGCGAAGGCCAAGGTGACCATGCCGCCCAGGAGCAGGGCTAAGAGGGTTTCCTCTACCTTGCGCAGCATCACTTGGCCCGCTTCTTGTCCGCCTCCGCCTGGACGATCAGGGTCCCCCCAATCTCCCCCATCCACCGCTGGACCACACCCGACACCCGCTCCCGGAAGCGGCCGATCTCCAGGGGCGTCAGGACCGTGACCTGCACGCCGTGGGACCGGAGATAGGCCAGCGGATCGGCGATCTCCACCTTCACCCCCTGGGAGGAAAGGTAGCGGAGGGCGGTGCCGTCGTCCATTCCCGCGCGGGCCAGGGCCTTCTGGTAACGGGCCGCCTCGAGGGCAGCCTCCTGGATGGCCTTCTGCACATCGCTGGGGAAGGTGCGCCAGGTCTGGGCGCTGGCGGCGAAGATCAGGGGATCGATCACGTAGTTCCACACCGTGAGGTAACGCTGTCCAAGCTCCCAGAGCTTATAGGGAATGATCACCCCCACGATGGGGTTCTCCTGGCCCTCGATGACCCCCTGTTGCAGGGCGGTCAGCACCTCCGCCCAGCTCATGGAGGTGGGGTTAGCCCCAAGGGCACGGAAGGTATCGATGAAGATGGGGGCCCCCACCACCCGGATCTTCAGCCCCTGGAGGTCCTCCGGGGTGCGGACGGGCCGCTTGGAATTGGTGAGCTGGCGATACCCGTTTTCTCCCCAGGCTAAGGGTTCCACCCCCAACTGCCTTAGCCGTTGGAAAATGGCCTTACCTGCTTGACCCTCCTCCACCGCATCCAGCTCCCTATAGCTGGGGAAGAAAAAGGGCAGGTTGAAGAGGTTCAGCTCCTTCACCTGGGGAGACCAGTTGATGGTGGAGCCGATGGCGAAATCGGCCACGCCAGTGCGCAAAAGCTGGAACTCGTTGGTCTGCTGTCCGGCAAAGAGCTGGCCCGAGAAGTAGACCTTGATGTTGACCCGGCCCCCCGTCTTCTCCTTGACCAGATCGGCGAACCTCTGGGCCCCCATGCCCCAGGCGGTGTTGGGAGCCACCACCACGGAGAGCTTGTACTCGCTCTTGAACTGGGCGAGAGCGAGTCCCAAGAGCACCAGGATGCCGGCCAAGATCCTCTTCATCTCACACCTCCTCGTAGTACCCCAGAATTGCGCCCACGGGGTAGGTTCTGCCTACCTCCGCCAAGGCCTCCCTCAAGACGCCATCCGCCTCGGCCTCCACCTCCACCAAGGCCTTGTCGCTTTCCACCTGAAAGAGGGGTTCCCCACGGCGAAACCGCTCACCCACCTCCTTGAGGAAACCCTGGAAGGTTCCCTCCTGCATGGTGAGGCCGAGCTGGGGCATCAGGATGGGTTTTAGCGCCACGCCAACACCTCCTTTGCCGCTTTGAGGATGTCCTCCACCTGGGGAAGAACCCGGCGCTCCAACGGAGGGCTAAAGGGAATGGGCACATGGGCCGCCCCCACCCGCGCCACGGGGGCCTTGAGCTTTCCCCAAAGCCTCTCCTCCAAGGTGGCGGCGATCTCGGTACCCGGACCCAGGAAGCGCCACCCCTCGTGGGCCACCACCGCCCTGCCCGTCCTTTCCACGGAGGCCAGCAGGGTATCCCAGTCCAGGGGATAGAGGGTCTTAAGGTCCACCACCTCCGCCTGCACGCCCTCCCCGGCCAGGAGTTCGGCAGCTTCCAGAGCCTTGTGCAGGGTCAGGGAGTAGCTGATGAGGGTGAGGTCCGTCCCCGGACGCACCACCTCCGCCCGGCCCAAGGGGACCAAGTACTCCTCCTCGGGGACAGGCCCTTTTCGCGGATAAAGGGCCTTGTGCTCAAGATAGAGCACGGGGTCCTCAGACCGAATAGCGCTTTTTAATAGACCCTTGGCATCCTTGGGGGTAGCGGGGGCCACCACCTTGAAGCCCGGCAGGTGGAGGAAAAGGGTCTCGAGGCTCTTGGAATGATGGGCGCCAGCGGAACGGATGGCCCCATCCGGGGCCCGGATCACCAGGGGAACCCGGAGCTTGCCCCCGGACATGTAGCGGATGCTGGCCGCCTGGTTGGCCAGCTCATCCATGGCCAGAAGAAGGAAGTCCGCGAAGTGGATGTCCAAGACGGGACGGGCACCCACCAGCGCCGCCCCCAAGGCCGCCCCCACCAGGGTGGGCTCGCTGATCGGGGTATCCCGAACCCTTTCCAGGCCGAACCGCTCCGGCAACCCTTTGAACTGCCCGAAAATGCCCCCCTGCTTGGCGATGTCTTCCCCCATAAGAAAGACCCGAGGATCCCGGGCCATCTCCTCCTCCATGGCCTCCCGGGTGGCCTCGGCAAAGGTGATCTCCCTCATCCCTCCCCCCACGGGTAGTCGCCCACCGGCTCGGCGAATAGGTCTGTCAGGGCTTCCTCCGGATCTGGCCACGAGCTGCGCTCCGCAAAGGCCACCGCCTCCTCCAGAAGCTCCTCCTCTTCCCTTTCCAGGTCCTCGAGTTCTTTCTGGGCAACGCCTGAGGCCAGGAGCTTACCCCGGGCGATGGCCAAGGGATCCCTCCTTCGGGCTTCCTCCACCTCCTGGCGGCTCCGGTACCGCTCGGGATCACCCACATAATGCCCCTTAAAACGATAGGTGTGCACCTCCAAGAAGGCTGGCCCCCGGCCCATGCGAATGCCGGAGAGGAGTTCGGCCGTAGCCCCATAGACCTCCTCCACGTCGGTACCATCCGCTTCCAGATACGGCACCCCATAGGCGGCGACCAGGGCGGGAACACGGAAAGCATGGCTCTCCTCAAAACCGGTGGTGGAAGCATACCGGTTGTTTTCCAGAACAAAGAGCACGGGAAGCCTCCACAGGGCCGCCAGGTTCAGCCCCTCGTGGAGCACCCCGCGGCCCAAGGCCCCATCCCCGAAGAAGCAGAAGACCACCCCCTCCCGCCCCAAAACCCGGAGCCCCAGCCCGGCACCCACGGCGATGGGGATACCGCCAGCCACGATGCCGTTGGCCCCCAGCATCCCCCGGTCGGCGTCAAAGAGGTGCATGCTCCCCCCCTTTCCCCGGCAGATCCCCGTCTTACGGCCGAAGAGCTCCGCCATCATGGCCCTCGGTTCGACCCCCACCGCCAGGGCGTGGCCGTGACCCCGGTGCGTGCTGGTGAGGTAGTCCCCCGGACGGTAGTGGGCCAAGACTCCTGCCGCCACGGCTTCCTGCCCGATATAGAGGTGGACAAAGCCAGGGATCTTTCCCGCAAGAAAGAGGCGCTCCACCCGCTCCTCGAAGCGGCGGATCCGGTACATGAGCCGGTAGAGGTCAAGGAGCCCCATGAACCTCCTCCCCCGTCACCATTTGCCTGAGATCCTCCCGTCCCGTCCACAGGGCGGTGAGCTTGTCCACCCCGTACGCAAGGGTCATCTCCGCCAGAACCACATCGTGGCGCACATATTCCTCCGCCACGAGCACAAGGGCAGGATCCCGCGTACGAACGGCCCAGCTATCTCCCTGGCTACTGAGGTTGCCCACCACCACTTCTTGATGATCCCGAACAACCACGAAAAGTCGGGCACGAAGCCTGCCTTCCACTACTTTGGGATCGACGAAGTGATGGTAGTAAACCTTTCCCAGTCTGGGATCAGCCCGATCCCCAAAAAGCACGAGGCGGATCCGCACACCTCGCTCTCGAGCGTTCAACAAGGCGTCGTGAAGAGCATCCAACTGCTCCTGCCACAAGGACAGGGTAAGGGCCCCCTGGGCCTGCTCCACCAAGGACAGGGCCTCGGTCAGGGTCCTATCTGGCCCGCGAACCCGCCAGATGGCCTCTGCAGGCCGCTCTGGAGTCAGCCGGGACAAGCTCTCCTTAGCACGGGAAAGCTTGCCCATCACATCCCGCTGTAGGCGGGAAAGTAGCTCTTCCGGCGGAACGGCTCCGTAGAAAACGCCCTCCTTATCCTCGATCCGGTATGCAGCTCCCCTTGTCACGAGGCGCTCCAGGGCCTGATAGACCATCGAGCGGGGCACGCCGCTTGCCTTGGCCACCTCATATCCCTTCTGCCTACCCCCACGCAACAGGGCCAGATAAGCCCTGGCTTCATACTGGCTGAAACCGAGAGCCTGTAAATCCCTAAGGGCGATGGCAGCGGGATCCATCATATACGGGCGTAGTTAGCCTCCTGACGTCTTTAGGCATAGGCTATCACCCACCCCGCCCCATGTCAAGCTGGCAGCGCGCAGCCCAAAACTTGCTTCAAACAGGGCGCTGCTAAGCGGAATCTTCCCATTGGCAGAGAAAACTAGCCTTCCCACTTTTCGGGAATGGAAACGCTTTTTGGGAAACAACCGCTTCCGGCGCATGGCGGTTTGGGGAGGATAACCCGTAACGCCAAAAGGGTCAGAGGCCCCTCTTGCAAGCGCTTTCACCCCATGGTATAGTGACGGACAAGACGCCATGGTGCGCAGTCGCCCAACCATTGAGGAGGTCGCCCGCCGCGCTGGGGTCTCGCCGGCCACCGTTTCCAGGGTGCTGAACGGCACAGCAAGGGTTTCCCGGGATAAGGTCCGGGCCGTCCTCGAGGCCGTGGAGGCGCTAGGCTACACTCCAAGCCCCCAGGCCCAGAGCCTAGCCAAGGGCCGCTCCTACGCGGTGGGAATCATCCTACCCGACTTCTCCAGCGCCTTTTACGGGCCCATCCTCGAGGCCATCACCCTGGAGCTGGAGTCCACCCCTTTCCGTCCCATCGCCGTACCCGGCCATTGGAGCCTGGTGCGGGAACTCGAGGCCCTGGACTTCCTCAAAGGGCACCGGGTGGAAGCCCTCCTACTTTTGGGAACTTCTTTGGAAAGCTCGGCCCTCAAGAACTTGGATATGCCCGTACTGGCCTTCGGACAACCCCTGGAGGGACCCAGGGTATGGTCCTTAGTGCTGGACAATCGCCAAGCGGCCTACCGTGCCACCCGCTACCTCCTCGACAAGGGGCACCGGAAGATTGCCCACATTTCCAGCCACCGGGGAGGCATGGACATTCGCGAGCGGCTTCTTGGCTACCGCAAGGCCATGCGGGAAGCCGGCCTCGAGGTTCGGGTGGTCTACGGCAACCTTCAGGAAGACGGCGGATACAGGGCCACCCAGGAGCTTTTAAGCCGCTACCCCGACACCACGGCTATCTTTGCCGCAAACGACCAAACCGCCTTTGGGGCCAGGCTCTACCTCTTTGAACAGGGCGTGCGCGTACCCGAGGACATCTCCCTTGTGGGCTTCGACGACATTCCCTTGGCGGCTTATCACATTCCCCCCCTTACCACTGTCCGCCAGCCCGCAGGGGAGGTGGGCCATGCCCTTATAGAAGCCCTAAAAAACCTTCTTGAAGGAAAGGAGCCCCAATTCCCTTTCATCGCCTTGGACCTCGTGGAGCGGGCTTCGGTAAAGGAGGTGGGAACCTGAGCTGAAAAAGGAAAGCGGGTTTCCGTAGGGCCCAAAGGCAACTATTAGGACTTCAGCCGCCCTTGAGGCAAGCGAAAGAGGAGGTTTGCGTATGCTTAAGAAAGCGCTTTCAACCCTTCTCTTCCTCCTGTCCGTTAGCTTTGGACAAAAGACCCTCGAGGTATGGATCATGCCCAACTCAGGCCAACCGGCAGAGGACTTCAAGGCCTTGGTAGCGCCATTTGAGCGGGCCAACAACGTGGAGGTTAAGGTTACGGTACTGGACTGGGGCGTGGCCTGGACCAGGATCACCGCCGCCGCCACGAGCGGGGTAGGCCCCGACATCACACAACTGGGCACCACATGGGTGGGAGCTATAAGCGCCATGGGTGTTCTAGAGCCTCTGGACGATGTGCTCCAAGCTCTTGGCGGTCAACAAGCCTATCTCCCCGCTGTCTGGAACACCACCCGCCTGGCCGGATCCCGCCAGGCCACCGCCATGCCGTGGTTTTCCGAGCTCAGGGCCTTTTACTATCGCACCGACGCCCTGCGATCCGCCGGAATCAATCCCGCCCAGATGTTCTCCAGCTGGCAAAACTTCGAGGCGGGTTTGGAGCGCCTGGCCCGCTCCTCCTTCACCGACCCCGAAACCAAGCAGCGCCTTTTCCCCTTTTGCACCGCGGGAAAGAACTCCTGGGATGTGCTCCATAACGCTGCTCCCTGGATATGGGGCGCCGGTGGAGATATCGTCAGACAGGTGGCTGGACGGTGGCAAAGCGCCTTGAACACCCCGGAGAGCCTGCAAGGCCTTTACTTCTTCCTCTCCCTAGCGCAGAAGGGCCTCATCCCCGCGGAAAGCCTGGAAAAGAACACCGCCCAGATTGAGGCCGACTTCCAAGCAGGCCGATGCGCCACCTTCGCCAGCGGTCCTTGGATGATCCAACGGGCTCAGGTACCCGAGGCCAAGGGAGGGTTCGCGGAACGGCCGGCCGCCAAGAACCTTGGCGTAGCCCCCTACCCTCCGGGTCCAAAGGGGCGTTACACCTTCTTTGGAGGCTCCAATCTGGCCATCTTCACCTTTTCCAAGAGCAAGCCTCTGGCCAAGGAGCTTCTGAAGTACCTGGGTAGCCTCGAGGCCCAACTGGCCTACGCTAGGGCTACCGGAATGTTGCCTGCTTTGCGGGCCGCTTGGAACGCTCCGGAAATCCAGGGTAACCCCCTAATGCGCACCTTTATCCAGGCCGCCCAGTTCGGGCGCACCTACCCGAGCCTGGCGGGGTGGGGCGGGGTTGAGAACCTGGCCGTCCAGCACCTGGGCATGGCCTGGGACCTGGTGGCCCAGAAGAAGCTCACCCAGGAAGGGCTTAAGGACCTCATGGACAAGGCCTCCAACGCCATCAACGGGGCCCTGAGGTAGCAAAGGGAAGGGGGCAAAGCCCCCTTCCCTTATCCCCTAGACCATGGCTCACCTTTGGAAGAAACACGGTCTAGCCTACCTTTTCGTCGCCCCTGCCATTCTGGGCATGCTCCTCGTCCACTACGGGCCCATGCTTCAAGGCATCTATATGGGTTTCCTGGACCTCCGCCTGGAAACCCTGCGCCTCTACCTCTCCGCCCCTTTTGTAGGGTTCGCCAATTTCCAGGAGATTCTCTTCGACCCAAGCTCCACCTTCCGTACCGGCTTCGTCCACGCGGTACGCACCACCCTCCTTTACGCATTGGCCGTAAACACCTTGACCTTATCCCTTGGCCTCCTCATGGCCCACGTGCTCAACCGCCCCCTGGTGGTGCGGGGTCTACTCCGCACCCTTTTCCTCCTCCCCTGGGTAGTGCCCAGCTATGTGGTGGGATTGTTGTGGGGCTTCATGTGGCTTAAGAACGGCGTCATCAACACCCTCCTGGTGGAAATCCTTCGTCTCCTACCGGAAAAACCCCATTGGCTCATCGGACCCCTGACCTTCGTCGCCATCGTTCTGCCCACCGTCTGGCGGAGCTGGCCCTTCGTAATGGTCACCTACCTCGCGGCCCTCCAGAGCATTCCTCAGGAGCTTTACGAAGCAGCTCGGGTAGACGGGGCCACTCCCTGGCAGCGGTTCCGCTTTATCACCTGGCCCTACCTTCGCCCTGTAACGGCCATCCTCCTCCTCTACGGGCTCCTGGGCACCCTCTACAGTTTCAACATCGTCTACATGATGTTCGGCCACGGGGCTGGCTACCCCGGGGAATGGGGGGACCTTCTTATGACCAACCTCTTTCGCAACACCTTCGGCATGTGGAACTTCGGACTGGGCGCAGCGGCCAGCACCCTTTATATGCTCCTTACCTTGGCCCTCATCCTATTGTGGTATCGCGCTTTCCACGAGGACCTGAGAGCGAGGTGAACATGCGCGAGGAACGGTGGGTAACCTACGGCGCATGGGTGGTGCTCGTCCTGATCCTCACGCTGCAGCTTTTCCCTATCGCCTGGATGGTCAATACCTCCCTAATGACCCAGCTGGAGGCCGCCACAGGAAGCCTCCTACCCAAAACACCCCGATGGGAGAACTACTTGGACATCTGGAGGGTTCTGCCCTTCTTTCATTACCTGAAAAACTCCCTCCTCGTCTGCTCGCTCACCACCCTCTTCGCCTTGGGGATAGCTACCCTGGCGGGCTATGCCCTGGCTCGCTTTCGCTTCCCCGGAGCGGAACTCTTCGGGGGAAGCGTTCTCCTCACCCAGGTCATCCCGGGCATTCTCTTCCTCATTCCCATCTACATCATGTACATTGCCTTTCAAAACTGGGTCCGGCAGGCCCTTGGCCTCGAGATCCGCTTAGTCGGCACCTACCCGGGTCTTATCCTGACCTACACCGCCTTCTTTGTTCCCATTAGCATCTGGATCTTGAGGGGGTTCTTCGCTTCCATTCCCAAGGAACTGGAAGAAGCGGCCCTGGTGGACGGGGCTACCCCCTTTCAGGCCTTCCGCCAAGTCATCCTTCCCCTGGCCCTCCCCGGAATCGCTGCCACCGCAGTTTACATCTTCCTCACCGCTTGGGATGAGCTTCTCTTCGCGCAAATCCTCACCAACGAGGCCACCGCCACCATCCCCGTGGGCATTCGTAACTTCGTGGGCAACTACCAAAACCGTTACGACCTGGTCATGGCCGCTGCCACAGTGGCCACGCTCCCCGTGCTCGTTCTCTTCTTCTTGGTGCAGCGGTGGCTGATCCAAGGGCTAACCGCTGGGGCGGTGAAAGGATGAGGAAAGCCCCTGCGCACCCCTACCCTCGCCGCGCCCAGCCTCCCTTCCAACCGGAAATCCCCGGCTGGAACCTGGGTCCAATCCTCCCTCCCCAAACCCAACCCCACCCCGTACCCAGGTCCCAGGTGGGGAAGGGCTTCCTGCTCACCTCAAACTAAAAGGAGGTTGACCGTGAACGCGAACTCCTTCTTGTTTGGCGTGGCCACCAGCGCGTACCAGATCGAGGGCGGCACCAAAGAGGATGGGCGTGGGCCCTCCATATGGGACGCCTTTGCCCAGCGAAAGGGTACCATTCGTGACGGCAGTACGGGCGAACCCGCTTGTGACCACTACCGCCGCTGGCGGGAGGACCTTGCCCTAATGAAGGAACTGGGTATAGGGGCCTACCGCTTCTCGATAGCCTGGCCGAGGGTTCTCCCGGAAGGGAAGGGGCGAGTGAACCCCAAGGGCCTTGCCTTCTACGACCGGCTGGTGGATGGGCTCTTGGAAGCTGGGATTACCCCTTTTATCACCTTGTACCACTGGGATCTGCCCCTGGCCCTTGAGCAGCGGGGAGGGTGGCGAAGCCGGGAAACCGCTTACGCCTTCGCCCAGTATGCGGAGCTCGTCGCAAGAAGCCTGGGAGACAGGGTCCCTTTCTTTGCCACCTTGAACGAACCCTGGTGCAGCGCTTTCCTGGGGCACTTTACCGGAGAACACGCTCCAGGTCTCCGCAACCTCGAGGCAGCCCTTCGAAGCGCCCACCACCTGCTCCTAGCGCATGGCCTCGCCGTGAAGGCCCTCCGCGCATCTGGGGCAAGGCAGGTGGGCATCGTCCTTAACTTTACCCATATAGAAGGAGAGGACAGGGAAGCCGTGGCACGGGCGGACGCTTACCATAATCGCTTTTTCCTGGATCCACTCCTGGGCCTCGGCTACCCCCAGGGGATCTTCTTGGCGGAGCATCCGATGCCTATCCAGCCGGGTGACATGGAAATCATTGCGGCACCCATCGACTTCCTCGGGGTGAACTACTACACCCGGGCCAGGGTGGCCCCAGGCGAGGGGCTATACCCTGTGCGCTATCTTCCCCCCAAGGGAGCCACCACCAGCATGGGTTGGGAGGTGTACCCCGAGGGTTTATACCTGCTCTTACGGCGCCTTTCGCAAACGACCCCCTGGCCCCTTTACGTTACCGAAAACGGCGCCGCCTACCCTGACCGCTGGCGGGGAGAAGAGGTGGTGGAAGATCCCGAACGGGTCGCCTACCTTCAAGCCCACCTCGAGGCCACCTTGAAGGCTAGAAGGGAAGGTGGGGATATCCGTGGGTACTTTGTCTGGAGCCTTCTCGACAATTTTGAATGGGCTCAAGGCTACACGCAACGCTTTGGCCTTTTCTATGTGGACTACCCAAGCCAGCGTCGCATACCCAAGCGAAGCGCCCTCTGGTACCAAAAACGCATCGCCGAGATCACCGCTGATCCCTGAAAACTCCCTGGGTTAAAGAGCCAAGCCCAGGGGGGTAAGCCCCCCTGGGCTTCCTTCAGGTTTCGGTCAGGTGCCAGCGTACCTCGAGGCCCGAAGCCCCGCCTGGGCTGCGGCAAGCCGGGCGGTAAGCACCCTGAAGGGGCTCGCCGAGGTGTAATCCAGGAGGTCGGCCACAAAGGCCACGCTGCGGGCCTCGCCCCCATGTTCCCCGCAAAGCCCTACCTTAAGCCTGGGGTTAGCCCGCTTCCCTTCCTGCACCGCAAGCCGAAGAAGCCTTCCCACCCCCTTCTCGTCCAGGCGCTCCGTGGGGTCGAAGGGGAAAAGCCCTTCCTCCACATACTGGGGCAGGAACTTCCCGGCATCGTCCCGGGAAAGACCAAAGGCCATCTGGGTGAGGTCGTTGGTGCCAAAGCTGAAAAAGTCCACCAAGGGAGCGATCTCCGAAGCCAGGAGGGCCGCCCTTGGAGTCTCGATCATGGTGCCGAAGGGGATGGGGCCGTACTCCCGGAAAAGCTCCTCCGCCAGGGCCTTGGCCCTTTCCACTTCCTTGGGATCCGCCACCAGGGGAACCATGACCTCCGGGCGGGGATCAAAACCCTCTTCCCTTAGCTCCTTGGCCGCCTCCAGGAGGGCCCGGAGCTGCATGCGGAAGATGCCCGGCCTGAGGAGCAAAAGCCGGATGCCCCGAAAGCCCAGCATGGGGTTCTGCTCCGCCAGGGCCTTGGCCCGCTCCCAAAGGGCCTTGGCCTCCTCGTCCCCGGCCTCCGCCTGCGCCTTCAGTTCCTCGAGGGAGGGCAGGAACTCGTGGAGGGGAGGATCCAGGAGGCGTACGGTCACCGGGAGGCCATCCATGGCCTTGAGGATGCCCTTGAAGTCCTCCTTTTGGAAGACGAAAAGCCGCTCCAAGGCCTCGGCTTCCTCCTCCGGGGTGCGGGCCAGGATCAATCGCCGAACCCAAGGCAGGCGTTCCTCCTGGAAAAACATGTGCTCGGTACGGCAAAGCCCGATCCCCTCGGCGCCGAAAGCCCGGGCCCTTTCGGCGTCCAGGGGGGTATCGGCGTTGGCCCTGACCCCCAGGGAACGGTGAGGCTCCGCCCAGGAAAGAAGCTTATGCAAAAGCTCCTCCTCGGCCGCTTCAGCCAGGGGCACCGCTCCCAGGTAAACCTCCCCGGTGCTCCCGTCCAGGGTAAGCAGCTCCCCCTCCCGGATCTCCAGGCCGTCCACCCAGGCCCGACCTTCCTCGGGAACCACCCTCAAGGCTTCCGCCCCCACCACCGCCGGCACCCCCAGGCCCCGGGCCACCACCGCCGCATGGGAGGTCAAGCCCCCCCGGGCGGTGAGGATTCCCTTGGAAAGGTACATGCCGGTGATGTCCTCGGGGGTGGTTTCCGGGCGCACCAGGATGGTGGGAAGCCCTTGAGCGGCGTAGCGCTCCGCCGCCTCGTTGCTGAAGACCGCATGGCCGAACGCCGCCCCCGGGCTTGCGGGAAGGCCCCGCAGAATGGGCTTGGGAGCCTTCTCCCGGTCCACGGTGGGCTTGAGGAGGCCGGGCAGGGCGTTGGCCTCCACCCGGAGCACGGCCTCCTCCTTGCTGATCAGGCCCTCCTCCGCCATCTCCACGGCGATGCGCACCGCGGCCTGGGCGGTGCGCTTGCCGGAGCGGGTTTGGAGCAGGTAAAGCCTCCCCCGTTCCACGGTGAACTCAAAATCCTGCATGTCGCGGAAGTGGCGCTCCAAGAGGTGGGCCACCCGCTCGATCTCCCTATAGAGCTCGGGGGCGTACTCCTTGAGGCGGGAAAGGGGCTCGGGGGTGCGGATACCCGCCACCACATCCTCACCCTGGGCGTTCCGGAGGTATTCCCCGTAGAGGCCCTTCTCCCCGGTGGCGGGGTTACGGGTAAAGCCTACCCCGGTCCCCGAGTCCTCCCCGAGGTTCCCGTAGACCATGGCCTGGACCACCACCGCCGTGCCCAGGTCCTCCGGAATGCCGTAGATGCGGCGGTAGGTTTTGGCCCGGGGATTCAGCCAGCTGCGGAAGACCGCCTCGATGGCCCCTTGCAGCTGAAGCCAGGGGTCCATGGGGAAGGGCGTACCCCGCTCTTGCAGGTGGCGCAGGTATTGGAAGGAAAGCGCCTCGAGGTCCTCGGGGGAAAGCTCCGTGTCGCTTTGCACACCCCGCTTCTCCTTCAAGGCGGAGAGCATGCCCTCAAAAACCTCCGCCCTCTCCCCCAAGACCACCTCCCCGTACATGGAAAGGAGCCTTCTGAAGGCATCCCAAGCGAAGCGGGGATTCCCCGTGGCCCGGGCCAGGCTTTCTACTCCTTCCAAGGAGAGGCCCAGGTTGAGGATGGTGTCCATCATCCCGGGCATGGACACCGGGGCCCCGCTCCGCACAGAAACCAAAAGGGGAGGGGTGCTCCCCTCCCCTTTGCCGAAGCGCTTGCCTACTAGGCCCTCGAGGGCCGCCAGCTTGGCCCGGACCTCCTCCCACAGGCCCGGCACCGCCCCCTCCTTGAGGAAGCGGCGGCAAGCCTCCGTGGTGATAATGAGGGCCGGGGGGACGGGAAGCCCCGCCTGGGCCATCTCCACCAGCCCAAACCCCTTGCCACCCAAGAGGTCCCGGGAAAGGCCCCGGGCTTCGGAAAGGAGATACACCTGCGTGCGCGTACCCACGCCCCTAGTTTCCCCCGGGGCATGGAAACGTGGAAAGGTGTAAGGCCCGGAGGTCTACACCGCTTCGTACCCTACCCACCCTGGCCCGGTTATGGGTAGGCTTTTCCCGTGGACTCGAGGCTCGTGGCCCTCCTCTTCGGCGTACTCCTCGGAACGGTGAGCGAAAGCAGCCTGGCCCCCGCCCTCCCCCTCCTGTCCCGGATCTACGGGGTAGGTCCGGATACCGCCCAGCAGGCGGTTTCCGCTGGGCTTTTGGGAGCGGCCTTGGCCTATTTGCCCGTGGCCTGGCTGGCCCGCCACCTGGGTGCCGCACGGCTTTTCCGCCTGGGCCTGATCCTGCACGCCGCCTTGGCCTTGGCCCTAGCCCTGGCCTCGAGCCTTCCCTACCTCATCCTCCTCCGCCTGGCCCAGGGAGTGGCCACCGCCATGGTGGTGGGCCTGGTGCCCGGCCTGGCCACCAGCGCCTTTCCCCAGGCCCGGGGTTACGCCATGGGCATGGTGGCCAGCACCGTGGCCACCGGCACCCTCTTGGGCCCTGCCCTTGGAGGCTTGGCCGCCACCTGGGGCCTTTCCTATGTCTTTCTCCTCCCCCTTCCCGTGGGGCTTCTGGCCCTCTTCCTCTCGGGCAATCTTCCGGAACTTCCCAGGCAGGAAGGCTCTCTAAGGCGCTTGCTCGAGGCCTCTGGGTTCCTTCAGGCCCTCGCGGCCACCTCCTTGTACTTCCTCCACACCCTGGGCACCACCGTGGCCTTGGCCTTCCACCTGGGAGCAGAGGGGTTCTCCCCCAGCGCCATCGGCACCCTTCTCCTCCTCAATCCCTTGCAACTTCTCCTCCTGGGTGCCTGGGCCGGCCGCACCGCGGACCGCCTGGGGTATAACCGCATGGCCCTCCTTGGGGCCTACCTCCTGGTGGCCGCGGGCGTGGGCTTCGCCCTCTTGGCCCTTTGGCACCCCCTCTGGGGCTCGGCCCTGGGGCTCCTCCTCCTGGGGATAGGACGGGCCCTTTTTCAAGCGGCCAACAACGCCCTGGTGCTCTCCCTGGCACCTGGGGGCCTCGAGGGGCTGGCCTCGGGTGCCCTGTCCGTGGCCCGGGCCCTGGGCCAAGCCCTGGGAAGCGCCCTGGCCGGGGGTTCCCTGGCCTTCTTCTACGCCGTCCTTCCCAACCACCGCCTGGCCTTCGCCGCCACCCTCTTGCTCCTCACAGGCCTCATGGGCCTTTCCGCCTGGCTGGTGCGGGCCAGGGGTTAAGGGCCAGGCCACGCTCCGGAGGAGCAAAAGGAGCGTAGCATGTAGCCATGCTGGACGATGCGCTGAGGCCCATCCACGGTGGGCCCGATGGGGGTCCTGAGCCCCTCTACGACTTCTCCACCAACGCCAACGCCCTGGGGCCCAACCCGGTGATCCTGGAGTACCTCAGGCAGGCCGATCCAAGCCGCTACCCGGACCCCCTCTACCATAGAACCCACCGCCTTCTGGCCGAGGCCCACGGGGTTCCGGAAAGCCATGTGGCCGTGGGCACGGGCACCAGCGAACTCATCCACCGCCTGGCCCGCTGGAACCACCTCAGGGGCCCCATCCTCCTCCTTAAGCCCACCTTCAGCGAGTACGCCAGGGCTGCGCGGGCCCTGGATCTGCCCCTTTTTGAAGCGGGAAGCCCGGAGGAGTTCCTGAGGCTTCTACCCCAGAGCTCCTTGGCCTTCCTCTGCGTGCCCAACAACCCCACGGGGGAGGTGTACCCCTTCCTGGAGGAGGCCGCACAACGGGCCGGGGGGGCCTTGGTGTTGGATTTGGCCTACTACCCCCTTATGGAAAAGCCCTTTCCCCTGCCCCAAGGAGCTTGGCGCCTGTACAGCCCCAACAAGGCTCATGGCCTCACTGGGATACGGGCCGGGTACCTTTTGGCCCCCATAGACCTCACTCCCTTCCGCCATCTGGCCCCTTCCTGGCCGGTTTCCGTCTACGGGGAGGCCCTCCTCTTAGGCCACCTGGACCCAGAGGCCCAGGGGTGGTTGGAGGAGAGCAAAAAGGAACTCATCCGCCTGCGCCGTCTCCTAGCCCAGGGCCTACGGGAGCTAGGCCTACCGGTGCGGGAAAGCCCGGCCAACTTCCTCCTGGTGCGGGTGGGGCAGGCCACGGAAGTGGCCAGGAGGCTAAGGGAAAAGGGCATACGGGTAAGGAACGCCACCAGCTTTGGCCTGCCCGAGTGGCTAAGGCTTTCTGCACAGAAGGAGGAGGCCATAGAGGCCCTCCTGGCAGCCCTCGCCGAGACCCTGGCCGCGAGGGCCTGATGGAGGATTGAACCCCGATGAGCGTGGAAAAGGGATGGCTTAAAACATGGCCCTGGTTCCCCTCGCCTAGGGCACCTCGGCCCACTGGGCCAAGCCTGAAGGCCCAGAATGGCTGGGAGGGAACAGAGAAGGCTTGCACGTTGACCAAGACCTCCTTCGCACCGGTTTCGGAGGTTCAGGGTGAAGGCTAAGGCGCTCATCATCTGGGGAACGGGAAGCGGGGTGGGAAAAAGCCTCATCACCGCTGGGCTCCTCAGGCACTTCCGGCGCCTGGGCCTCCGGGCAGCTCCCTTTAAGGCCCAGAACATGTCCAACCACTCCCGGGTGGTGGCGGGCGGGGAGATGGCCAGCGCCCAGTGGCTCCAGGCGGTGGCGGCAGGGACCGAACCCGATCCTCGCATGAATCCCATCCTCATCAAGCCCATGGGCCTCGAGGGAAGCCAGGTGGTGGTCCTGGGCCGGGTGGACCCCCTTCTTTCCCGGCTTTCCTGGAAGGAGCGAAGACCCCATCTGGAGGCTCCCGTACGGGAAGCCCTGGAGGCCTTAGGAAAGGAGTTCGACCTCCTGGTCCTGGAGGGGGCAGGAAGCCCGGTGGAGCGGAACCTTTGGCCGGACCTCCCCAACCTTCAGGTGGCGGAGTGGGCGGGGGCCCAGGCCCTCCTGGTGGCCGACGTGGACCAGGGAGGGTCCCTGGCCGCCCTCTACGGCACCTGGGCCCTGCTGGGGGAGCACCGGGAGAGGCTCCTTGGCTTCGTCCTCAACAAGTTCCGGGGGGACATCCGCTTGCTGGAACCCGCCTACCGCCTCCTGGAGGGCTGGACGGGAATCCCGGTCCTAGGCACCCTGCCCATGCTTCCCCTGGAGTTGCCCGAGGAGGATGGATTCCGCCACCACCCGAGAAAGAGCCTGGGCCCAAAGGTGGCCATCCTCCGCTACCCCCATGCCTCCAACCTGGACGAGTTCTGGCCCCTTTCGGAACTGGCCCAGCCTGTGTACGCCCGTACCCCCGAGGAGGCCCAGGGAGCCGAGCTCCTAATCCTGCCGGGAAGCCGCCTGCCCGCCAGGGACCTGGCCTGGCTCCAGGGTTTCCTACCCCTCCTGCGGGCCCACCTCGAGGCGGGAAAACCTGTGCTGGCCATCTGCGGGGGAGCGGAGATGCTGGCCCAGGCCATCCTTGACGAGGAGGGGGTGGAGGTCAAGGGGGCTTTCCCAGGCCTAGGCCTCCTTCCCTTCCAGGTGCGGATGCTCAGGGAGAAAACGGTACGCCCGGCCGGGGTGGTCTTCCGGGGGCTTTCCGGCTTCTGGGCCAGGTTGAACGGCCTGAGGGCCCAGGGTTACGAGATCCACCACGGCCAGGGGATCCCCTTGGTGCACCAGGAGGGGCCCCTTCTCGCCACCTGGCTTCACGGCCTTTTGGAAAATCCTGGGGTGCAGCGGGCCCTCTTCGGCCAGGAGGCCAAGGTCAATTCCTTGGACCAGCACGCTTCCTCGACGATCAGCACGCGCAACATCGCGATGCACATCTACGAATCGCTGATGACGCGCAGCGAGGAGAACGAGCCGATCCTGGAGCTCGCCGAATCGCTCGCGACGAGCGACGACGGCAAGGTGCACACCTTCAAGCTTCGCCAGGGGATCAGCTTCCACAACGGCAAGCCCTTGACCTCGAAGGACGTGGCGGCGTCCTTCGACCGCTACAAGAAGGTCGGCATCGAGAAGGTGATCTTGAACAACGTCGAATCCTGGGAGGCGCCCGATCCGCACACCTTCGTGATCAAGATGAAGGTGGCGCAGCCGACCTTCCTCGAGGACCTTTCGTCCTTCAGCGTGCCGATCGTCATCACGCCGGCCGAGAACACCGAGGCCGCACCCTTGAAGATGGAGCCGATCGGCACCGGGCCGTTCCGGTTCGTCGAGTTCGTCCCCGACAGCCACGTCAAGCTCGCGCGCTTCGAGGGCTACAAGCCGAACACGGCGTTCCAGGACCGGACCGGGTTCGGCGGCTACAAGCTCGCTTGCCTCGATACGGTGACGTTCCGGATCGTGACCGAACCCGGGGCGCGGGTGGCCGGGCTCGAGACGGGCGAGCTCCACGGCGTGGAGGACGTCCCACAAGCGAGCGTGGAGCGGCTCGAGAAGAACCCGGCGATCCGTATCGTGCCGTACGAATATTTTTGGATCCACATCGCCACCCCCAACTTCGCCAAGTCGCCGACCGACAATCCGCTCGTCCGGAGGGCCATCCAGATCGCGCTCGACATGGACGAGATCATGGAGGCGGCGACCGACGGCGCCTACAAGATGGGCTTCGGTTTCCAACCACCGAATCGCCGAGCCTACACCGACAAGGGCAAGGAGTTCTTCAACCTCAAGGATCCGGCCAAGGCCAAGGAACTGTTGAAGCAGGCCGGCTACAAGGGCGAGGAGCTCGTCCTCCTCCCCAACAAGGACTACACGTCCATGTACAACGCGGCGCTGGTCATGGCCGAGCAGCTCAAGGCGATCGGCATGAACGTGCGTCTCGAGGTGCAGGACTGGCCGGCGACGATCGCTACGCGTGACAAGAGCCACGACGCCTGGAACTACCACTTCACCGGCTGGGGCACCAACCAGGCACTCGGCTATCTCGCGGTGTTCAAGTTCCTGGCGCGGCCGACGCCGATCTACAACTTCAAGAACCCGAACGACACCGACCCGGTGTTCGATGCCGCCTACAACGACATGATCTCGAAACCGACCGTCGAGGAGCGCTACGCGGCCTTCGCCCGGGTGCAGTATCGGGTCATGGAGCACGGCATGGCGCTACCGTTCGGCTGGCTCACCAAGAACCAGGCGGTCCGCGCCAACGTGAAGAACTTCGTCCCGTTCCGCATCCCGCGTATGTACAACGTCTGGATGGAGAAGTGATCCTCCGAGCGGCCGGCTGAGCACCGGGACGGGGAGAGGGGCGCGTGCTGCGCTACGTCGCGCACCGGCTCTTGGCCTCGATCCCGGTGCTGTTCCTCGTCACGCTCATTTCTTTTTCGCTTATGCAGCTCGTGCCCGGCGATCCGGCGATCCTGATCGCCGGGCTGCAGGCCACCCCGGAGGAGGTCGAGCGGGTCCGCCGCCAGCTCGGCCTCGACCAGCCGTTCCACGTCCAGCTCATCTCCTGGTACGCGCATCTCTTGCGCGGTGACCTCGGCAGCTCTTTGCTGTTGGGCCGCGACGTGCTCGAGGTCATCCTCGAGCGGCTGCCGGTCTCCTTTTCGATCGCGCTCTACGCGCTCGCCCTCACCGTCGGGGTCGGGCTCCTGGCCGGGATCCTCGCGGCTTTGCGGCAGAACAGCTGGGTCGACCAGCTGGTCATGACGGTGGCGTTGTTGGGCGTGAGCCTGCCCAATTTCTGGCTCGCGCTCATGTTCATCGTGCTCTTCGCGGTGCAGCTGGGGTGGCTGCCCTCGGGCGGCTATGTCGACTTCCGCGAGGATTTCTGGGG
>ENA-ORXB01001924-ORXB01001924.1-sediment-metagenome-genome-assembly--contig:-NODE-1924-length-20789-cov-4.590527_pt1 | contig 20789 bp, 18 predicted proteins | sample MGYA00237863_ERZ511475 | MGnify/ENA primary metagenome ERZ511475 (study PRJEB26305, sample SAMN06343858) | sediment metagenome | isolation source: hot spring sediment | place: Canada: British Columbia... | reverse complement strand
TGGCAACGCGTGGTCGACCTCTTGGCGTCGGCCACCGAGGATGACGTGTGGAGCCAGGCGAAGGGTGTCTTCCACTACGTGGACGCAGTATGCTACGGCGCCGAGAGACTGGGCGATCCGGCGGCAGTGCCCCTCCTGCGTCAACTGCACGGCTATGCGCCATTCCACGGCCATCATGCCCCTGTGGGCTTCCAGGCGAACTACTTCCTGGAGCGTGCTGCCTACCTCGAGGTGGTGATCGGCAGAGCTTTGGCACGCTGCGGCAGCGCAGAGGGACTGCAGATCCTTGTGGAGTACCTTGACGACACGCGCGGCATTCTAGCCCTCCACGCGTATGAGCAATTGCTAACCATAACAGGTGAGGATTTCGGACGAGACGAACATGCTTGGCGCGACTGGCTCGCGGATCACGGAACATCTCTGAAGCCATGCCCTTGGACGCAACCCACCGACGCGGTAGCTTCCTGGGGGAAGACGATCCTCAGCGTCGCTCCCTGAGGAGAGTAGCCCGTGCGCACATGGGGGATCCGATCGTGGCTGTCTACTGGGCTCGCCACAGAAGCACGAAAGGCGGCTAGATGATGGCGTCACTCGAGCCGGCCGTGTGAGAACAGGCTGCAGGGGACACAGACGCCCCAAGAGAGCGCAAAGACCAGTAGCTGATGGCCAGCGCGCTACCAGCACACGGGGAGCATCTCCACCAATGCTTGTGCAGCAGTTCGGAGCACAGCCTCTCCCTGCGGGGCGGCTCGCGCTGTATTAGGACACCAAGGGATTCTGGGTTTACCCGAACCGCTCCGGAGTTGCGCCGCAGGTTGCCGCAGATTCTCGCACACGTGGACGAGCCAGTTTCTGCCAATGAGTGTCGTCCACAGCCGAGCAACGGATCGTCCACCTGACGCACGCCGACGCACTTGATGCAACCCCTGACACAGGTTGTGGGCCATCTGGTAGCTCCATTAGCGCGCTGGCAACTCCGTGGAGTTCAACGACGCACAGAGTAACAGCTCCAATAGGGGTATCTCGGAGCGGATCGATGTGGCGGTTGCCGCGGCTACTCCCTCCCGGCCCAAGGTCTTCTCGGCGCCCTGTATTGCTTGACCCCGACATCAGCCCGCAGACAGTTCACCCGGCGCGGGTGCACCAGGCGAGGGCGTTCGACAACTCGTGCCGCTGCTTCCCTAATCCGCGAACCTGGGGCCGGAAGTAAGATGCTTTCAATAGGCCAGGTCCGGAGCCTGCGGCTGACTGTGAACAGCCCACTTGCCCCTTCGCCCCGCCCCGTACTACAATTCATCTGTCGCCGTTGCTTGCCCAAAGGAGGCCCCTATGTCTATCCTTCCCTTCCGGCAGGTCCATCTGGACTTTCACACCTCGCCACTGATCCCCGACGTGGGCGCCGATTTCGATCCCGAAGAGTTTGCGCGCACACTCAAGGCTGCGGCCGTCAACTCGGTGACCATCTTTGCCCGCTGCCACCACGGCATGTGCTACTACCCGACCCGAGTGGGCGCGCCCCACCCCAGCCTGAAGCGCGACCTCCTCGGCGAGATGATCGAGGCCTGCCACCGGCACGGCATTCAGGCGCCCATCTACATGACCGTCGTCTGGGATGAGCACGCCGGCACCGAACACCCGGAGTGGCGGCAGGTGAGCCGCGACGGCCGCCTGGTCGGCAGGCCGCCGCTCAGCGGCGAGTGGGGCTGGCAGTGGCTGTGTATGAACACCCCCTACGCCGACTATGTCGCCGCCCTGACCGAGGAGGTCTGCCGCGCCTACCCGGTCGACGGGATGTTCTTCGACATCGTTATGACGACTTACCCTGGCTGCGTCTGCACCCACTGCCTGCGCAGCATGCGGGAGATGGGGCTCGACCCCACGGTCGACGCCGAGCTGCGCCGGCACGCGCTGACCGTCGAGCGGCGCTTTATGGGCCGGATGACGGCGCTCGTCCACTCCTTCCACCCAAGCGCGCGCGTGTTCTACAACTCGCGGCTGCGGCTCGACCCGGACCCGACAACGGGGATGCGCGGTGAGGCACAGCACTACACCCACTGGGAGATCGAGTCGCTCCCCTCCGGCGGCTGGGGCTACAACCACTTCCCCCTCTTTGCTCGCTACTACCAGACTCTGGGCAAAGAGTTCCTCGGCATGACCGGTCGCTTCCACCTCTCCTGGGCCGACTTTGGCGGCCTCAAGAACCCGGCAGCGCTGGAGTACGAGTGCTTCCGGCAACTCGCGCTCGGGGGAGCCTCTTCCATCGGCGACCAGCTCCATCCGCGGGGCCGCCTGGACCCGGCGGTGTATGATCTGATCGGCTCCGTCTATCGGCGGGTCGAGGCGTGCGAGCCGTGGTGCGTCGACGCGGTGCCCCAGGCCGAGATCGGCGTGCTCATGCCCGGCGCCGTCGACCATCACTTCGCCTCTGAGGCGCGGGACGTCCTCGAAGGCACCATGCGGCTGCTGACCGAGTGCGGGCACCAGTTCCAGCTGCTGGATAGCGCAGCCGATCTCGCGGCCTATCGGCTCCTCATCGCTCCCGACGCGGTCACCTTTGGCGAGCCCCTTGCCGGGCGGATACGGGAGTACCTCGCCCATGGCGGTGCCCTCCTCCTGTCGCACCGCTCCGGCCTCCGGGCCGACGGATCCGCCTTTGCGCTGGAAGAGATCGGGCTCGACTATGAGGGCCCAGCTCCCTATGCGCCAAACTACTTCCACGTGACCGCACCTGCAAACGCCATCACGCAGGGCATCGCGCCGACCGACTATGTGATGTACGAGGCCGGCTCCCGCGTGAGGCCGCGCCCGGGGACGGAGTCGCTTGTAGAGGAGGCCATCCCCTACTTCAATCGCACCTGGGAGCACTTTTGCTCGCACCAGCAGACGCCGGTCGACCGGCCAAGCGGCTACCCCCTGGTGACGCGGCACGGCCGGGTGATCTACTTTGCCGTGCCGGTTTTCCACGCCTATCAGGTGTATGGAAACCGGGTGTACAAGGAGTTGGCCCGGAACGCCATCGCCTCGCTCCTTCCAGAGCCGCTGGTGCGGGCGGGCCTGCCCTCTGCGGGCGAGGTCACGCTGCTTGCCCAGCCGCGCGGGCCGCAGGGGAAACGCCTGGTCTGCCACCTCCTGTACTACACGCCGCAGCGCCGGGCCAGCCGGATCGACATTGTCGAGGACGTCGTCCCGCTCTACCGCGTCACCCTCGCGGTCCGTGCGGGTTTTGCCCCGCAGCGGGTGTACCTGGCACCGCAGGATGAGGACCTGCCCTTCAGGCAGGAGGGGGCGTATGTCACCTGTGAGGTGCCGGAGGTCCGCGGCCACCAGATGGTGGTGATCGAGTAGCCCTGGCTCGCCCTGTCGCCCCCACCTCCGCGCCCCTCCCCCAGGCGGACGCTGCGGCGTCCGCCTGGGGGAGGGGGTCCCCCGACGAGCCGGTGCAAAGCCGATCCCGATGGGCAGGGCTACCAGCAGCCTGCCTCCGTGCCGTGCGCTGAACGCGAGTCTGAACAGTTACTGGCTCTCAACCGACGCGCCACCCTTTCTGGACATCACACCCATACTGGACTATAATGCCTCGGCCTTAGTGCGAGGCAACTCGCGTCGGCTGACCCAACAGCCTCTGTCGTTCGGGAAGCCTGGAGGGATTATGCCCAGCCCTATCCTGTTCAAGATCGGGCCGATCGAGATCTACTGGTACGGTGCACTGATTGTAGCGGGGACCCTGGTGGCGGCCTGGCTCGCTGCCAAGCAGGCCCAGTACGCCGGGGAAGACCCGGAGCACGTGTGGGACGCGCTGCTCCTGTGTCTCTTCCTCGGGGTCGTCGGCGCGCGCCTGTACCACGTGGTCTCTATGCTCGACTACTATCTGGCCCACCCCGGCGAGATCTTTGGCCTGCGTATGCAGGGCTTTGGCATTTACGGTGCCGTGGCCGGCGGCGCGCTTGGACTGTATATCTACGCCAAGCGGCACAAGCTCTCCTTCCTGCGCTGGGCCGACTTTGCCGCGCCGGGGCTTGCTCTCGCCCAGGCCATCGGCCGATGGGGGAACTTTTTCAATCAGGAGCTGTACGGGTACCCCTGCAACCTGCCCTGGTGTATCCGCATCGCCCCGGAGAAGCGGCTGCCGGGCTTTCAGAACTATGAGCGCTTCCACCCAACGTTTCTGTACGAGTCGCTGTGGAACCTGCTGGCCTTTGCCATCCTCTTCACCCTGAGCCGGAAGGCGTCAAAGCGCCTCCTGCATGGCGATCTCTTCTTCCTCTACGGCATCCTCTATGCGCTGGGGCGCTTCTTTGTCGAGTTCCAGCGGCCCGATGCCTGGAGGATCGGCGGCGTGCCGACGGCGCAACTCGTCGCTGTGGGGTTGATCCTCTTCTTTGGCAGCGCGCTCATCTACCGCCACCAGCGCAGTGGCGCGGCAGCCCCAGCCGAGGAGGAGGGGCAGGCGGAGTAAAGGCGGCTGCGCGTGCTGGCCATCTTTCTCGATAGCTTGCTGCCGCCGCTCCTGATCGTCGGGGCCGGATTCGCATTGGAGCGCACGCTCGGGGTAGACGCCCGCTCTCTGTCCCGGGTGGCGCTCTACGTCTTTATGCCTGCCCTCATCTTTGTGACGCTGCTCCAGTCCCAGGTTGGCGGCGCCGAGTTCGCCCAGATCGGCCTCTTTGTCGTCGCGGCGACCGCGGCGATGTGGGGCTTCGGCCTCGGGATTTCGCGGCTGCTCGGGCTGGACGGGACCCAGACGCACGCCTTTCTGCTGGCGATCCTCTTCGGGAACTGCGGAAACTATGGGCTGGCGGTCGTGCTCTCTGCCTTTGGACAGGCCGGGCTGGAGCGAGGGCTCGTCTACTTTGTGGTGAGCAGCCTCCTCACTCAGACCTTTGGGGCGTACCTGGCCTCACGCGGCCGCTACAGCGTGCGCCAGTCGGTCCGCAACGTCCTCAGGCTGCCCCTGATCTATGCCATGGTGGCCGCCTTTGCCGTGCGCGCCTCGGGCCTGCGCATGCCGAACCCCCTGCTGAGTGCCCTCAGCCTCCCGCGGGCCGGCGCCATCCCGCTGATGCAGGTACTCCTCGGGGTGCAGCTTGCGCGCGTCTCACAGCGGCTCGACCTGCGCTTCGTAGGCACCGCCACTCTGGTCAAGCTCGCCGGCGCCGCCGCCCTCAGCTTTGCCCTGGCCGCGCTCCTCGGCCTGCGCGGCCTGGCGCGGAGCGTGAGCATCCTCGAGACGAGCATGCCTACTGCCGTGACGACCCTCGTCCTCTCCACCGAGTTCGGCACGCGCGCCGAAGAGGTCGGCGGGGTCGTGCTCCTGTCCACCCTGCTGAGCCCGCTCACCCTCACGGCGGTGCTGGCCCTGCTGCAGTAGACGGGGCGGATGCAACGCCCCCAACCCCCGTTCCCTTCAGGGGCAGACCAGCGGCTCGAATCGCGGTTCCTCGCCCCTTGCGATCGGAGTACTCCATTCCTCTGGATATTCGCCTGGAGTCTGGCCTCCTGGAGCGCACCCCATCGCCCCGGGCAGAGGCCACTGAGATAGTGCCCAACCACGTCGCGTCCCGGAATCCCCTTCCACTCCGGGCGCGGACAGATGGCTCCACGGACGCGACCACGGCACCTGCGGGGCAGTACCCCATCCCCCCGGGGCATTCCCCGCTTTGCCCTGCGGGCAAAGCGGGGTCAAGCCCCCGGCCCCCTTCCCCGCCGCCGCGGCGGCGGGGAAGGGGGCGTTTTATCACAGAGGGGGTGTCCGCGGGCGGCTTCGCCGCCCGCGGACACCCCCTCTTTTCAGATTCCCCGCCCTCGCGGCGCGGGGCGGGGCCAGGGGTGGGGGTCGCGCTATCGGTGATGCCTCCGAGCTCCTCCAGCGCATGGAGGCTGGCCACCCTTCAACCCCTCCCCCAGACGGACGCCACGGCGTCCGCCTGGGGGAGCAGCAGGGGTAGGGGCAACACCGCACTACCAACCGCGGCTCTAGGAAGGCAAGTGCAAACAGCGATGCGCAGGGATTGCGTTTATCGTCAAACTATGTTAAGATATCTGTGTGCATACGAGGCACCGCATCACAGGGAGGCTGCAAGCGCACGCGCGAAGGAGACTGCCCATGGCCCTAACCGACGTGCCGGAGATCGTCGTCCGTCGTCTGCCCCTATACCTGCGAGCCCTCACTGCCCTCGCCGAGAGCAACCACCTCGTCACCTCATCTCAGGAGCTGGCTGCCCGGCTCGGCATCAGCTCGGCCCAGATACGCAAGGACCTGTCCTACTTTGGCGAGTTTGGCAAGCAGGGGATGGGCTACGAGGTCCCCTATCTGAGGGATCAACTGCGCCGCATCCTGCAGGCGGACCGCCACTGGAGCATGGTCCTGGTTGGCGCAGGGGACCTTGGGCATGCCATCGTCAACTATGCCAGCTTTGGGCGCTGGGGCTATGAGATCGTCGCCATCTTTGACAACGACCCGGCCAAGATCGGCCGCAAGCTTGGGGGTCTGACAATCCGCCCGGCGGACGAGCTGGAGAGCGCCATCCGTGAGCTCGGGGTGCAGATTGGCATCATCGCCGTGCCGGCCGCGCAGGCCCAGGCAGTCGCAGAGCGGTTGATCCGTGGCGGTGTCCGTGCCATTCTGAACTATGCGCCCGTCTCCCTGAACCTGCCTCCTGACGTACGGGTCCACTCCATCGATCCGGTAGTCGGGCTGCAGAGCATGACCTACTACCTGAACCCTGCCCGCTGACCGCCCGCACGAGCCTCCAAACGAAAAAGAAACCAGGCAGGAGAACACCCGTTCCCCTGCCTGGATGCTGTGCTCAGGGTCCGCTGCCAGGCTTATGGAACGTCGAGCGTGCGGCGGAGGATGTCTATCATCTCCAGGGCCTTGCCGGCGCCGAGGGCCACACAGGCGACCGGGTTCTCGGCCACATGACAGGGCACACCCGTGTGCTTGGTCAGGAAGCGGTCGATGTTCCGCAGGAGCGAGCCGCCGCCGGTCATGACCATGCCCCGGTCGATAATATCCGAGGCCAGCTCGGGCGGCGTCTTTTCCAGAACCGAGCGCACCGTGTTCACGATGGCCGCCAGCGGCTCCGCGAGGGCCTCGGTGATCTCCGACGAGGTCACCTGGATCGTCCGCGGCAGGCCGGCGACCTGATCGCGTCCGCGGACCTCCATGGTCAGCTCCTGCTCCAACGGCAGGGCCGAGCCGATGGCGATCTTGATCTCCTCGGCCGTCTGATCGCCAATGAGCAGGTTATACTTGCGCCGGACAAAGGCCGAGATCGCCTCGTCGAGCTTGCAGCCTCCGCTTCGCACCGAGCTCGCCACCACAATGCCGTGCACGGCGATGACTGCCGCCTCGCAAGTGCCCCCGCCGATATCGACCACCATGTTGCCGGAGGGGGTCCCAACCGGCAGGCCCGCCCCAAGGGCTGCTGCCAGCGGCCCGGGGATGAGAAAGGCCTCGCGCGCTCCGGCAGCCAGAGTGGCGTCCCGCACGGCGCGGCTCTCGACGCTCGTCACCCCTACCGGCACACTGACCATGACCGTCGGCTTGACGTGCACGCGGCCGCAGACCTTGCGGATAAAGTGGTGCAGCATCTTTTCCGTCACCACATAGTCCGCGATCACGCCTTCCCGCATCGGTCGCGCGACCTCGATGGTCTCCGGCGTGCGGCCGAGCATGCTGTGGGCCTCGTTGCCGACGGCCATGATGCGGTTGTCGCGGACCGAGATAGCCACCACCGAGGGCTCCTGCAGGACGATCCCCTTGCCACGCACGTACACCAGGACACTGACCGTCCCCAGGTCCACTCCGATCTGCCGAGCGAACATCCGTCCTCCAACTAGGACCCGCTAGCCGGCGGGCGCCTCGGGGTGGCTATGGCTCTGCGGCTCCCCCGCCACCTTCTGCGTATCCTCATACCGCGTGATCCGAGCACCGAGTCCCGCGAGCTTGAGGTCGATACGGTCGTAGCCACGGTCGATATAGTGCACATCAGTAATGATAGTGGTGCCCTCTGCGGCCAGCCCGGCCAGGGTCATGGCAGCCCCGCTGCGGATATCCAGCGCACGTACCTTCGCCCCATGGAGCGGCGTCGGGCCGTGGATAATGGCCGTCTGTCCACGCACCTGTATCCGCGCCCCCATGCTGATGAGCTCGTCCACGTACCGCAGGCGATCGTCGTACATCGTCTCGTGGATCGAGCTCTCACCTTCTGCCTGGGTCATGAGCACGGCAAAGGGGGCCTGGAGATCGGTCGGGAAGCCCGGATAGGGGAAGGTCTGTATGTCCAGACTCCTGAGGCGGCCTGTGCCACGCACCACATAGTGCTCGGGGTCAATTCTAACATCAACGCCCGCTTCCTGCAACTTGCTGTTGAGCGCCCCCAGATACGGCGCAACGGCCGAGTCCATGGCCACGCAGCCGCCGGTCACAGCCGCAGCGAGGGCGAATGTGCCTGCCTCCAGCCGGTCCGGCATGATCCGGAAAGCCCCGCCATGAAGTCGCTCGACACCCTCGACCTGGATGATGCCGGTGCCCGCGCCATAGATGCGCGCGCCCAGGGAGTTCAGGAACTGCGCGAGATCGACGACCTCGGGCTCGACCGAGGCGTTCTCGATGATGGTGGTGCCTCGGGCCAAACACGCGGCCATCAGCAGGTTTTCCGTCCCGGTGTGGCTGGGATAGTCCAGAGACAGGCGCTCGCCCCAGAGGTGCGGGGCCCGTGCGCGGTAGTTGCCGTTCTGGCGCTCAATCTGCGCCCCCATCGCCTGGAAGCCCTTCAAGTCCACGCTCACCGGCCGGGTACCGATGGCGCAGCCTCCGGGATGAGGTGCCTCGGCCTGGCCAAACCGCGCCAGCAGCGGCCCGACCACAAGAAAGCTCGACCGCATCCGCGTGGCCAGGTCCGCCGGGACCTCGGCTGTATGCAGGTTTCGGGCGCGCACGACCAGGGTCGAGCGGTCCACCCATTCCAGCTCGGCTCCCAGCGCCCGCAGGACCTCGGTCATCGTGAGGATATCCTGGATATAGGGGACCTTCTCCAGGTAACACTCTTCAGAGGTCAGTAGGGTCGCAGCCATGATCGGCAGAGCCGCATTCTTGGCCCCACCGATCTCTACCTCCCCCTGGAGGGCGACGCCACCCTCCACGGTGAAGTACGCCATATCACCAACGACACCCCTCTCACTCAGCTTTCAGCTCTCTACATCGCAAGGGCACGGCCCTCGGCGGAGCGCTCGAGTGCCTTGCCCTTACTCATCGCCCGGGCCCTCGCCCGGGCGCCGCATGCTCCGTGGTGCCCGGCGACGGGCCACGCGCAGCCGCGCCAGAGACCGCCGCAACGCCGCCTCGGCCTGGATCGTCTCAATGCGAGACTGCCGCTGCCGCAGGAGCTCGGCGGCACGCTGCCGCGCCGCCTCGGCGCGCTGCACATCGATCTCCTCCGCCGGCTCCGCCGCATCGGCGAGGACGACGACCCGGTCGCCCAGGACCTCGATGAAGCCGCCGCTGATGGCGAACGACTGCTCGGCACCCTCCCGGCGGACGACCAGCTCCCCGGCGCTCAGGCGCGCGATCAGGGGCGCATGCCGCGGCAGGATGCCGAGCTGCCCCTCGACGCCGGGCGCGAGGACCATATCGGCCTCGCCGCTATAGACCAGCCGCTCGATCGTCACGACCTCGACCTGCATGGCCCGCTACACTTTCCTGCTCGGCCCGTCGGGGCCTGTCCGCCGGTGCAACCCCTGCAACCTGCACTCTATGCGGCCATCTCCTTGGCCGCCTCGATCACCTCGTCGATGGTCCCGCGCATGTAGAAGGCCTGCTCGGGTATCTCGTCCAGCTCACCCTGCAGGATCATCTTGAAGCCACGCACCGTCTCCCGGATGGGCACATAGCGGCCCGGCCGGCCCGTGAACTGCTCGGCCACGAACATCGGCTGGGAGAGGAAGCGCTGGATGCGGCGGGCCCGGGCGACGATGCGCTTGTCCTCGTCGCTCAGCTCCTCGATACCGAGGATGGCGATGATGTCCTGCAGCTCCCGGTAGCGCTGCAGCACCTGTTGCACGCCGCGTGCCACGGCATAGTGCTCCTCGCCGACGATGCGCGGATCCAGAATCCGCGAGGTTGAGGAGAGGGGGTCCACCGCCGGGTAGATGCCCATCTCCACGATCGACCGGTCAAGGGCCACGGTCGCATCGAGGTGGGCAAAGGTCGTCGCCGGTGCGGGGTCTGTGTAGTCATCGGCAGGCACGTACACCGCCTGCACCGAGGTGATCGACCCCTTCTTGGTCGAGGTAATCCGCTCCTGCAGGGCGCCCATCTCCGTCGCCAGCGTCGGCTGGTAGCCCACGGCGGAAGGCATCCGCCCGAGGAGGGCCGAGACCTCCATGCCGGCCATCACAAAGCGATAGATGTTATCGATGAAGAGCAGCACATCCCTGCCCTCATCGCGAAAGTACTCGGCCAGCGTCAGCCCGGCCAGCCCCACCCGCAGGCGCACCCCCGGCGGCTCGTTCATCTGGCCAAAGACCAGAGCCGTCTTGCCCAGCACGCCCGCGGCGCGGATCTCGTTCCAGAGGTCGTTGCCCTCGCGGCTCCGCTCGCCAACTCCGGCAAACACCGAGAGTCCGCCATGCTCGAATGCGATATTGCGGATCAGCTCGTAGATGATGACCGTCTTGCCGGTGCCGGCGCCGCCAAAGACGCCGGTCTTGCCGCCCTTGGTAAAGGGCGCGATGAGGTCGATGACCTTCAGGCCGGTCTCGAAAACCTCGGTCTTGGTAGATTGCTCCTCAAAGCCCGGCGGCGGCCGATGGATCGGGTACCGCTCGGCCGCCTCAACGGGGCCAAGGCCGTCAATGGGCCGGCCCAGCACGTTGAGCAGGCGGCCCAGCGTTGCCGGGCCGACGGGGACGGTGATCGGCTCGCCCGTATCGATGGCCGCCGTCCCGCGCCGCAGGCCGTCGGTCGTATCCATGGCCACACAGCGCACCCAGCCGTTCTCCAGCTGCTGCTCGACCTCGACGATCAGCGGCTCTCCCTCCGGCCTCGGTATGGCCACCGCGTTGTAGATGGCCGGCAGCTCATCCGGCGGGAAGGCGATATCGACCACCGGCCCGATGATCTGGACAACCTCTCCCCGTGTTCCCTTCGCCATCAGTCCTCCACAGTAGCCGCAACCGGCCCTTGGGCAGCCTCCCGGCGGGACCGGGATCAGAGCGCTTCGTGGTGCGCCCGCACGGCACCCCGCGCCCGCTCGAGCGCCGCTGCGCCGCCGATGATATCGATCAGCTCCTTGGTGATCGCCTCCTGGCGCGCCTTATTGTAGCTGAGGGTCATCTCGTCAATGAGCCGCAGCGCATTGTCGGTAGCGTTGCGCATGGCCACCATCCGCGCCGAGTGCTCGCTGGCCAGCGCCTCGAGGACGGCCCGGAAGACCTGCAGCTCGGTGAAGCGCCGCAGCATCGGGCCAAGGATCGCCTCCGGGGCAGGCTCGAGCAGGAACGGGACATGAGCACCGGGAGAGGCCTGCCGCTCCACAGCTGCCGGCTGGATGGGCAGCAAGAGCTGTACCTTTGGCCGCTGCACCAGTGTGCTCACGAACTCGGTGTACACCAGCCAGACCTGGTCCGCGAGGCCGCGCCGCAGATCCTCCATCACCAGCTGGGCGATGGGCCGCACGTCGTCGGCGGTCGGCCGGTCGCTCAGCTCGCTGAAGTCGGCGACCACGTTCAGGCCATGCCGGAGGGCATAGTCGCGCCCCTTGCGCCCCACCGTGACCAGGCGCACCGGCACCTTCTGGGCCAGGATGAAATCCGCCGCCTGGCTGATCACGTTGTGGTTGTAGCCACCACACAGGCCGCGGTTGGCGGTCACCAGCACCACTTCGATCGCACGCACGGGCCGCTGCCGCAGCAGGGGCTGACCGTGCCTCTGCCGCGGGCTCAGGCGGGAAGCCAGGTGCCCCAGCACCTCCCACGACCTCGCCGCATAGGGGCGCGTAGCCAGGGCCGCGACCTGTGCCCGCCGCATCTTGGAGGCAGACACCGTCTGCATCGCCCGGGTGACCTGGGCGATGTTCCGTATGCTGCGGATGCGTTTACGGATCGCACGGAGCGTGGCCAAGGCTAGTAACCCCCAATCGCCTTGAACTCCCGGATCGCCGCCTCCAGCGCTGCCTCGACCTCCGGCGTCATGGCCTCCCCGGTCGCGATGGTCGCCAGCAGGTCAGCCTTCTGGCTGGCCATGAACTGGTGGAACGCCGCCTCGAAAGCCCTCACCCGCTCCACCGGCACATCATCCAGAAAGCCCCGCGTCACCGCATAGACGATGGTCACCTGCTGCTCCAGCGGCATGGGCTGATACTGGGGCTGTTTCAGGACCTCGGTGGCCCGCTGGCCGCGCTCGAGCTGGAAGCGGGTAGCCCGGTCCAACTCGGAGCCAAACTGGGCAAAAGCCGCAAGGTCGCGGTACTGGGCCAGGTCCAGGCGCAGCCGGCCGGCGACCTGCTTCATGACCCTGGTCTGCGCGGCGCCGCCGACGCGTGACACCGACAGGCCAACGTTGACCGCCGGGCGTATGCCGGCATGGAAGAGGTCGCTCTCCAGATAGATCTGCCCATCGGTGATCGAGATGACGTTGGTCGGCACGTAGGCGGTGAGGTCGCCAAGCTGGGTCTCAATGATGGGCAGGGCGGTCAGCGACCCACCGCCGTGCTCGGGGCTGAGCTTGGCGGCCCGCTCCAGCAGGCGCGAGTGCAGGTAAAAGATGTCGCCGGGGTATGCCTCGCGGCCGGGCGGCCGGCGCAGGAGGAGCGAGATCTGCCGGTACGCCCAAGCATGCTTGGAGAGGTCGTCGTACACGATCAGCGCATCGCCGCCCGACTCCATGATCTCTTCGCCCATGGCGCACCCGGCATAGGGTGCCAGGTACTGAAGGGCAGCCGGGTCGGAGGCCGAGGCGGCGACGACGATGGTGTGGTCCATCGCCCCGTACCGTTCGAGAGTCGCCACCACCTGAGCGATGCTCGCGAGCTTTTGGCCGATGGCCACATAGATGCAGACCATGTCGCCCTTGCGCTGGTTGATGATAGTGTCGATCGCCAGCGCAGTCTTGCCCGTCTGCCGGTCGCCGATGATCAGCTCCCGCTGCCCCCGCCCGATAGGGATCATGGTGTCGATGGCCTTGAGCCCGGTCTGCACGGGCTTTTTCACCGGCTCGCGCAGCACCACGCCGGGCGCGATGCGCTCCACCGGGCGGGTCCGGTCGGTCTTGATGGGCCCTTTGTCGTCCAGCGGCTGGCCCAGAGCGTTGACGACGCGGCCGATGAGCGCCTCACCTACCGGCACGGATACGATCTGGCCGGTCGAGTGCACGAGGGACCCCTCGCGCACCCCGGTATACTCGCCCATGATGATGGCGCCGACACAGTCCACCTCGAGGTTCAGGGCAACGCCGAGCACTCCCCCCTCGAAAGCCACGATCTCGCTGGCCATGACGCCCGGCAGCCCGTCGATACGGGCGATCCCGTCGCCCACCTCGAGCACGGTGCCGACCTCCATGGCCCGGATCGTCGGCTCAAAGGAGGCGATCTGCTGCCGTAACGCTGTGGCAATCTGCTCCGCGCCCAAAGCCACTGGCCCAACCTCCTCTACGCTGCGCCCATCTGCTGGCGCAGGACCTCCAGGCGCCCGCGCAGGCTACCATCGATGATGCGCCCACCGACGCGCAGCCAAACCCCGCCCAAGAGCTCCGGATCCACCTCGAAGACGATCCGCCGCCCCCGGCCGAACCTGGCGGCGATCAGCCGCTCCAGCTCGGCCCGCTCCTCGGATGTGAGCGGCACAGCTGTGCGCACGATCGCCTCGTCGCGTGAGGCTCGGCCCCGTGTCAGCCCGCCGATCTCCTCCGCGAGGCGCTGCAGCATCTCGGCCTGCTCGGGACTGATCGCCCCCTCGCGCCCGAGGCCCCGGGCCAGGTTCGAGACCTGATTCTCCCAGCTCTCGCCGCTCATGAGGTCTGCTCCAACTGGCTCAGGAACTCGCGCACCAGCTGCCGGTGCGCCGGCTCATCCACGGCCCGCCGGAGCACCCGACCCGCGGCCTCGATGGCCAGGTCGGCCACCTGCCCGCGCAAGGCGACCAGCGCCGCCTGCCGCTCCCGCTCCAGTTCCTCGGCCACGCGGGCCCGCTCCGCCTCGGCTTCGGCCTGTGCCCTGGCCAGGATCGCCTGACGCTCCTTCTCGGCAGCCTCCCTCGCCTGGGCCACGATGGCCTGGGCCTCCCGCCGCGCCTCCTCGAGGCGCTTCTGGTACTCGGCCTCCGCCTGTGCCAGGCGCTTCTCGGCCTCGTCCGCAAAGGCCAGGCCCTTGGCAATCCGCTCGCTGCGCTCGCGCAGCATCCGCAAGACCGGCTTGTACAGGACCAGTGTCAGCACGCCCATCAGCAGGAAAAAGTTGATGAGCTGGGCGACAAGGTGTCCGGGAATGATGCCGAGCTTGTCCAAGGTTCTCTCCTTTCCGGGCAGGCCGGGCCTTCTCAAGGGACCCGGGGGACCCAACCCGCCTCCGGAGCAGGGCTCCCTAGACGAACTTGATGGCCAGCGCCACAACCAGCGCGTAGATGGCGATAGCCTCCGCAAAAGCGATGGCCACGATCAGGTTGCTGGCAATGGGCCCGGCACACTCGGGGTTACGCCCGAGCGACCGCATCGCCTCTGAGGCGAACCGACCAATGGCCAGGGCGGGCATCATGCCGCCGATAGCGATTGTCAGTCCAGCCGCAATGTTCTTGAGGACGTCCGGGGTCATCTGTAGGGCTCCTTTCCTAGGTGCCTTGACCGACAGTAGAGACGACATGGGGCTGAGGCGCCGGCTGCTCCTCGTGGGCCTCGGCCTCTGCACCATGGTGTGCCGTGGCCTGGGCGATGAAGGCGGTCGACAGCACAGCAAACACGAACGCCTGTATCGCCCCGACGAATATCTCAAGCCCGAGGAAGGGGAGCGAGGCGACAAAGGGGAAGAGGAAGACCATCACGCCAAGCAGAACCTCTCCGGCAAAGATGTTGCCGAAAAGTCGGAAGGAGAAGGAGAGAATCTTGGTGAACTCGTCGAACAGCTCCAGCACCCCGATGAAGAGGTCGATGAAGCCAAAGAGCAGGCTGCCGATCCCGGTCCGTGGGCCCCGCCCCCTCAGGCCACGGAAGAAGGCGACGTAGCGGCGGATGTTCACAAAGCGCAGGAAGTACTGCGGGAAGCCTACGACCATGACCCCATAGACCTGGCTCATCAGCACCGAGGCGATGGCCAGGGCCAACGTCGTATTGAGGTCGGTCGCAGCCGAGCGCAGGAGCGCAACCCTCTCTACAGCATGGGCCCCCTCGTGCCCCGACTCTGCCGCACGCTCGACCACGATGCTCAGGTACCCGGGCAGGAGGCCCATCCAGTTCGAGACAATGATGAAGAGAAACAGCGTCGCAATCGTGGGGAAGATCAGAGGCGTGTGTGGGCCGGCAATCGACTCCACAAAGCCGTAGAGCTTTTCCACGACCAACTCGACCACGTTCTGCAGGCCCCGCGGCACCTGCTGCATGCGACGAGTCGCCAGGACCGACACCACGATGAGGACGGCCATGGTGACCCAGGAGGCAATCAGGGTGTTGGTGATCGGAAAGCCGCCAATGGACGTGACCCGCTCGGCAGCCAGAGAGATGTGGGGGAGCTGAATATCGAAGGGATGGCAAAAGTTGAAGACAAGCGCTGCAAGGGTAAAGACCAGGAGCCAGAAGCGCGGTTTTCTGAACACTGGCGCCCTCCTAGGACCCTCCACCCACGCGCCGAGAGGCGCGCACGCTGATGAAATAGACGCCGAGCAGTGCACCGACTAGGGCCAGCGCAGCCACCGCAATCGCAAAGAGCGGCCGAGTGCCCGCGGCACGGTCCGCCTGCAAGCCGATCCAGAGGCCAAGCCCTACGGGGACAAGCGTCACCAGGATCAGCTCGATGACGAGGAGCACCGCCCTGCCCAGGTCGCGCGCGGAGAAGGCTGCCTGAGGCAGCGCGCGTTGGGCTGCGGCGGCGTTGAGCCGCCTGGTAGTGGATTGGGCCAGATTCACCGTGCCCAGCAAACCCGCGATCACGCCAAGGAGCACGAACAGCAGCGTCGCGACGGGGCGTGTGCCGAGTTGGCGGTCAATCCATGACCCAAGGACCAGGCCTGCAAGGACAGTGATGACCGTCATCAACCCCATCGTCACGCCCAGCTGCGTGGCTAACACCAGCGGGTGGAGAACGTTCCTCATGCCAGGACGCTCGCCCCTGTCACCGGAACCAGTCCTGCGATGGGACACGGCCAACTCCCTCGTCTCGCGCTGCAGGCTACGATGTCCGCACAGAGTATACGGGACGAAAACAGGGCTGTCAAACTCTGCCCGTGACGCATTCAGGAACCCTCGGTGCGGCGGAGCAAGCTGCATCGTCACACGGCTCAGCCCATCCGGATGCCCGACCTGTCGTCAACTACGCACTATTCTACTTCTGTCTACGGCCTATGCGCTTTTCCTCCGCCTCCGAGCGGGCGCTTCGGCGTCCGCCTCGGGGTTCAGGGGCGGGCAGCCTCCGCCCGCCTGGGCAAACGTAAGGATCCACCATCGTTAGGCCCCCACCCCTAGCCCCCATAGGCGCTAGCTTAAGGGAGGCCAGCGTCCTCTCTTCCGCAAGTGCCCCCACCCCTCGCCCCGCCCCCGCCGCGGCGGGAACGGGGAATCGAGGTAGGAGGGGTGTCCGCGGGCGGCTTCGCCGCCCGCGGACACCCCCTCCATAGGGAAAACACCCCCTTCCCCGCCGCTGTGGCGGCGGGGAAGGGGGCGAGGGGGATGGGGTACCCCGCTCGCAAGGGCTGGGAGACGGCCATTGAGGCACCCTGTCCGCCTCCGAGCGCCTCGGGGAGGAGGCATCGGGGGTGGAGGCTCTGCAACACAATGGACAACAGGTCCGCACCGTGGTACTATTATCCCAAGAGGTATCGGCGCTGTCGCCAGCGCAGCTCTGCACCGCGCGTCCGCTGGCCCTGGCCCAAAAGGGTGTGCCGTGATCGTTGGTTACGATGCGCCGAACCATGCGCTGCTGCTGCACTTTGGCCACGTGCAGCGACGGCTCCCCTTGCGGGTGGAAGCCTGGGAGATGGCGTACACCCCCACCTGCCTCAGCCGCGTCGAGAGCGCCTTCGACCCGGACACGGGGGCGCTGGTGGCCGTCCTGTTTTCCCGGCGCGCCTTCTTCATGCCCTCCTTTGTTTCCCGTCAGGACCTGCTGGCGCGCTGGCGGCTCGCCCGTTCGGCGACCGAGTTGCGTGTCGAGCTCGGAGCGGTGCCCAGACCTCACGATCCCGTATGGGTGCGGCCGGGGCTACAGCTTTTCCTCTCCCTGCCCCAGCGCACCGGCCGGGAGCGGCCCTTCCTCCACGGCCTGCGCATTCACACCGTGGCGCAGCCCGTCGAGCTGGACCTTGCCGACATAGACGTGCGGGTCGTGCCCCACAGCCTGGATACCGCCCGGGCCGATAGCTTTGCCACGATCGGCGCCTGACTGAGCAGTGGCCCCGGCCCGCCCACACTGCCGGACCACACCGGATGGGAGCTGCCATCTCCCCACAAAACACAGGGGGCCCCTCTGGGCCCCCTGTTCCCTGCGTTCCATTGTTGAGAGTGTGCATCAATGCTCGGCGCTCAGTATCGTACCCACTTCCCGTCGCTGCACAGGGCGTAGGTGCCGAGCTGCGGGCTCCAGATCATCAGACCGTGCTCAAAGGGCTCCACGGCACCGGTGAAGCCTCGCTCCTCGATCGTAGCCCAGCTCAGCGCGCTGCGCACGATCGAGTTGCTGCGCCACAGCTCACCAAAGCCACGGCGAGGCTGGTAGTAGCCTGCCGGAGGCACGATGCTGGGATCCGTCTCCGGCTCGCCGGCAAACCACGTATTCTGGAACTGTTGCCAGGTGCCATCGTTGAACAACACATAGATCACATCGGCATCCTGCCGCCAGAACATCTTGCCGCCGATGAACGTCTGCTCGCCCATCCAGACCGCCTTCTCCGGCTGTGTCGCGCAGCCGAGACAGGCACGGACCTGAGCGTTCTTCGTCCAGAACTGGCCAAACCCCAGCACCGGCACGATGGAGCAGCCCGTCGGAGTCGGCGTTGGGCCGGGCGTAGGCGTGGTTGTGCCCGTGCCGCTCTTCTTGATAAAGCGCACGGCGTCATAGCCCACCGGCCGCGTAGCGTAGGGCTCGCCCGTGTTGTTGGCCAGCAGCACATACTCACCGCCGCGCGCGTGGAAGTAATAGGTGCCCAGACTCACCCACTGGTCATAGTACAGCGCCTGCGACACGATCTTGTCGTGGCGCGTGCCGTTATGGAACACGCGGTAGCGCGCCGCCGTGGTCCCAAAGCAGTAGCGCGGGATGTAGACCTGTACCTCGTACTCCCCTGCCCCGGGGAGCGTGGGCGTCCAGCGGCCCCAGTAGTAGGCCGTGGTCGTATTGTTCCACACCCAGAACAGGTGATTGCGATACCCATAGTACTTCTTGTTAAAGCCGCTCAGGTTGCCACCCCGGGTAAAGGCCGGATCCAGATCGTCGACATAGATGACCGTCTCGCCCGAGCCGGCGAGCGACCAACAGACGTTGGCGACCGCCACCCCACTGCGCTCATAGTACTCCACGGTCACGGTATGGGTGCCTGCTGAGAGGCTGATCGAGCCGGTTGTCGTCGTTGAGGGCTGATCCACCCAGCGGTCGATGACGGAGGTGCCATCCACCTTTACGCGGATGCCGTCGTCCGAGGTTGCCGTGAAGGTATACGTCCCGGCGGTGGCAAAGTAGACCTGCCGGGTCCACCTGACGGAAAAGTTGTCCGCAGGTATCTGCGAGGCCGGTGACCCGTAGCCCCAGTTGAAGCTGATGGAGGTATCGTTGCGCGTCAGGGCGGGAGTTCCCGAGAGCCCCGTGTTCGCAAAGTACTCGCCCTTCCAGTCCGGGTACGTCGGAGTAGAGCCCGTCAGGCTCCAGGAGAGCTGGACGACCGCCTCCCCGGTCGCCTCAAAGTACTCCAGACGGATGCTGTGGTAGCCGGCGCTCAGCGTGCGATCGACCGTGTAGGTCGTGGCCGGCTGTGGAGTCCAGCAGTTCAGGGCCAGCACGTCGTCGATGTACAGCCGCGCGCCGTCGTCGACACGCAACGTAAAGCGATACGTGCCGGCGCCAAAGCTCACCCAGTTCGTCCATCGCACCGAAAAGTTGTCGGCCTGCACCGGCGAGCCCGGGGAGCCGGTCCCCCATGCAAAGTTGACCTCCGGGTCATCGCGCACGAGCACTGCGGGGCCACTGAGGTCGCGAGTATTGTAGTACTCGCCACGAAAGGCAGGGTTCTGGGCCAGCGAGAGCCGGGGTGGTACTATGAGGGCCACGACCAGCACGACGAGCGCTATGCGGCTCGTCCATCGGAACAGCGAACGGGCGGCCATGGGGAACCTCCTTCTTGCTCACGTCCAGAAGGACGAGTGACCGAACCGCCTGCCAGGCAGCAGCTTTGCTGAGACTCCACTCGGCTCGATTGTAACGGACGCGCCGAGCGGTTGCCTTGCACATTACGGTCGGCGACCGGGCAGGGGATCATGCGTCACGGGCGCATGATGCGTACCATCTGCTCTACAGACGTTGCCGGGGACGATTCGGTTCCCGCCACCCGAGGGGCGCACAGAATCTTCGCGAGCCCATGTAGGAAGGGCTCGCGAAGCGCGGCCGACGGACCGCCCTCTCGAGGTCGCGCCCCGAGGACCGGCCTGCGCGGCGGGGGTATGCGGCTATCGCGCTATCGCCATACCGGGCGGTGTTCAGCGACGACGATGCCTGGCAAAGCACTCCTGGCAGTACACGGGCTTGTCGGTGCGGGGCTCGAAGGGGACTCTGGCGGGCTTGCCGCACTCGGAGCAGGTCACCTCGAACATCTGCCGCTCACCGCCGGAAGGTCGGGGTGCATCCAGGTTGCGCCTCTTGCCACGGCACTCCGGACAGCGGCTGGGGGGATGCTGGAATCCTTTCTGCTGGTAGAACTCTTGCTCACCAGCGGTGAATGTGAACTGGGCTCCACAGTCACGACAGGTGAGAATCTTGTCCTGGAACGGCATTACAGGGGTCCTTTCCGTCACGAGAGGAGCGCACCCAGTTCCCCGCCTGGGCCGTGAGGTTTTCCTGCCGCGGAACTCCGACGAGGCACAGACCGACCGCCGGCTTGCGTAGAGATCGCGGGGCGCAGCGAACATCACTGATATTGAGTATACGCAGAAAAGGTCTTTCTGTCAAGCCTCTACGCGCGCCGTACCGTGATGGCCGGCTGGCAGGCAAACTCTTGCCACCGCTGCTCGACCCGCCCCGAAGCAGCATCGCCATCGTGGATGTAGACGCGGTAGCGGAGGACGAGCGGCCTATCCCGTTCGATGGTATAGGGCTCGGAGAAGGTGAAGGACGGCCCGTACGTCATATTGTTCCAGTTGAGCCAGTAGGTGGGATACCGCGGGTTGAGGGGATGGTCAAAGATAGCCACGCCCTGCCAGTGGCCCTCGACCGGCCCGGAGTGGTCCATCCAGCGTGCCCGCCCGCCCGCAGTCGCGTGGTGGCGCTCCACATTGATCTCCCCCTCCGAGGTCACGACGCGACCGCCGCGGACCCCCGGACGCATCTCCGAGGAGCGGTACATGCGCAGATCGTAGGCCGAGAGCGGGTCGGCCACGTGCATGC
>ENA-ORXB01001923-ORXB01001923.1-sediment-metagenome-genome-assembly--contig:-NODE-1923-length-20795-cov-4.018824_pt1 | contig 20795 bp, 19 predicted proteins | sample MGYA00237863_ERZ511475 | MGnify/ENA primary metagenome ERZ511475 (study PRJEB26305, sample SAMN06343858) | sediment metagenome | isolation source: hot spring sediment | place: Canada: British Columbia... | reverse complement strand
TAAACGGAGAGCTATCACTTCAAGTTGAGAACGGAGAGCGTTTTATGCCAATACTTATAAAAACGCTCGAAACGAAAATTAACATGGTGTCGCTAAGAAAGCCAACACTTGAGGATGTTTTCCTAAATCTAACCGGCCGCAAAATAAGGGATGAGAAATGGGAAGGATGGGACCAGGTTAAAGCTCGTGTGCGCTCAAGAAGGAGGCGCACTACATGAAGGCAGCATTAGTTGGTATCTATACTTTATGGCTGAGGGATATTACAAGGTTTTTGCGGGATAGACCAAGAATAATAAGCTCAGCAGCCCAGCCACTTCTTTGGTTATTTGTTTTAGGGATGGGCCTTTCAACAGCCTTTGTTAGGGGTGGAGACCCAGCATATCTTCGCTTCATATATCCAGGCATTATCTCGATGTCTATCCTATTTACTTCGGTATTTTCAGCGGTCACAATAATATGGGATAGAGAGTTTGGATTCCTAAAAGAAGTTCTGGTTGCTCCAATACCCCGCTGGTCGGTTGCAATTGGTAAAGCTTTTGGTGGCAGCACCGTTGCTGTTATACAAGGGACAATAGTTCTTCTTGTTGCACCAGTTCTTGGGCTTAAGTTTACACTACTTCAGCTGCTGGGCGCATTTGCAATAATGTTTATAGTCGCATTCTCTATGACCTCTCTTGGTATTTTTATAGCTGCAAAAATGAGCACGCACGAAGGCTTTCAGGTTGTCGTAAATTTTTTGCTTCTGCCCATATTCTTTTTATCAGGAGCAATGTTTCCGATAAATGGGCAGCTACCCTCCTGGATGCAGGTTTTGGTTCGGATAGATCCATTAAGCTATGGTGTTGATGCGCTTCGGCAAGTCATGGTGGGCATTCAAATCTTTCCGCTTTGGCTGGATTTAGGGATAGTATTCTTTTTTGGCGCACTTATGCTTGCTATTGGGGCTTGGTATTTCGAGAGGAGTGAATAGGCTTTTAATGCCGCGAGTGCTGTTGACTGAGCAGGGGCAAGGGATTATGATTTTCTACGAATGAACTCTCTGGAGGCTGGCTGTGTACATAATCGTGTGTGGGTGTGGGCGTGTTGGAGCCCAGCTTGCGACAATGCTCTCGGATGAGGGCCATGACGTAGTAGTAATTGACTCAAGCGCAGATTCATTTCGTCGCCTGGGCTCAGGCTTTAACGGCTTGACCATAGTTGGAAATGGCTTTGATGAGCGTGTTCTTGAGAAGGCAGGCATCGAGAGAGCAGATGTTTTTGCTGCTGTAACCAACCTTGATAACACAAATATAATGGCTGGTCAAGTAGCAAAGAAGCTGTATGATGTACCCAAGGTGATATCGAGGGTTTACTATCCTGATCGTGAGAAAACCTATCATAGGCTTGGGCTTGAGACTATCTGTGGGACAACGCTAGTTGCTAAAAGGGTGCGCGATCGCATACTTGGCCACGACCTTGCTGTAGAAGAGAGCCTCAATCAAAAATCACGGTTTACCGAGATGAAGGCCACGTCAGCTCTTGTTGGCAAAAAGGTGGCTGAGATAGAAATCCCAAACCAATTCAGGCTAGTTGCAATTATCAGGAATAACGAAGCCATCATTGTCTCTTCTGACACCAAGATTATCTCAGGCGATACAATAATTGCAGTGGTAAGCATTGAGGCAACCGAAAAGGTAAGAGCACTTTATAACGTAGATATTTTTATGAAAGTGGGAGATCTGGTCTCCCTTTCTATTGAGGATTAGAGGAAGATAGTTCATGTATATCATAATTGGAGGCGGAGGCAAGGTTGGCTCTTCGCTTGCAAGAAAGCTAGCAAACAGAGGGCATGCCGTTGTTGTGCTTGATAAAAGCGCTGAAAAGTGCGCACGTATAGCCGAGAGCACCGATAACGTGCTTGTCATCAATGGTGATGCTTGTGATGTAAAGTATATGGAAGAAGCGGGAGCAGAGCGAGCCGATGTTCTTGCTGCGGTCACCGGAGACGATGACGATAATCTTGTCATGTGCCAACTTGCGACAGAGGGCTTTAACATACCCAAGGCTGTTGCCAGGGTAAATGATCCAAGAAATGAACGGATATTTCATGCGCTTGGCATAAATGCCCTATCTAGCACGACCATTATTACTAGTCTCATCGAAAAAGAAGCAACCATTGGCGACATCATAACGCTTCAGGCACTGCAGAAAGGCAATTTAGTTTTGGTGGAAATGGACCTTCCCCGCAACACCCCGATTGATGGGAAAAAGCTTGTCGATGTAAAGCTTCCAAAGAAAGTAGTTTTGGTCTCGGTTATCCGAGATGATGAGGTAATAATCCCAAGAGGAAATACAATCCTTAAGGCAGGAGATGCCGTAATTGCTCTTACAGTTCCCGACAACGAGCAGGCGCTTCGAGATATTTTAGCTGGAGAGGGGTAGATCCAGTGGCTAAGAAAATGCATCTACCCGAGCGATTTGTTCAATATGCTTCTGGCATGGCAACAGAGCTGCTATTTAGCATTTTTCTAGCTGTCATAGCTTTTATCATTAGTGCCCTGGTTCTGAGGTGGTTTTAGGTGCTGCTTAGGCCAAGGGCAATAGATCTTAAAATCATCGGATTTTATATAGGCAAACTCATCCTTGGCATCGGTTTTATAATGCTCATACCGCTAACAGTATCTCTTTTTAATAGTGAATGGAACCCTGCAATCGATTTTGTCATAGGCTCTAGTTTTGCTTTTATTGTTGGCTATGTTTTGCAGATTACATGCCGCACAAAAAAAGACCTGGGCTTAACACATGGCGTCTTAGTGGTTCCAATTGCCTGGCTTGCTGCAATGTTTTTTGGTGCTGTGCCGCTATACCTAAGTGGCCACTTTGGCTCATTTCTTGATTCTATGTTTGAGGCAATGAGCGGCTTTGCAACAACAGGCCTCTCGCTTACCCAGGATCTTGACCATCTTTCGTACGGGCATAACTTTTGGCGACACCTTACGATGTTTATCGGTGGACAAGGAATTGTTGTGGTGGTGCTCACTCTAATGGCAGGGGGCTCGGCAGGAATCTATGGTATGTACGTGGGCGAGGCACGCGAGGAGAAAATAGTACCAAATTTAATCCATACTGCACGTACCATTTGGATGATTACATTTCTTTTCTTTGGAATAGGAGTGGCTTCTCTTTGGGCAGCTGGTTGGTTTATCGGCATCCCATCCTTAAAAGCGCTCTTTCACGGTGTAACTGTTTTTATGGCCGCGTTTGATACAGGAGGCTTTACACCCCAATCCCAGAGCTTTGTTTATTACCATAGCCCCATCTATGAGCTTGTAGCAATACCAATCATGGTAGCAGGCGGTATAAACTTTGCGCTTCACTATGCACTTTTTTTAGGCAACAGACGAGAGATGTTTAAAAATACCGAAGTAAAGTCATTTGCAGCAACCATACTTCTAACTTTTGCGATAACAGCAATTGCCCTTTCGCAAGTTGATGCATATGATAGTGCACTAGCCATTTTTAGAAGGGGCTTTTTCCACATTATATCAGCACATACCGGCACTGGCTTTATGACAGTCTATGGCTCGCAGTTTCCAGAGCTATGGGGTTCTCTTGCAATGACTGGTCTTATCGTCGCAATGGGGCTTGGCGCAACAATGGGCTCAACTGCTGGAGGTATAAAAGCGCTACGCATAGTTGTTGCAGTTAAGGCGTTTATCTTAGAGGCAAAAAGATTAATCCTACCATCCTCTGCCGTAGTCGTTGAGAAGTATCACCATTTGAAAGGAACCACAATAACTGACAAGCTACTTCTGAATGCCTTCATTATTGGATGCGCTTACATCACCACATATTTTGTGGGCGCTGTTTTTGGCATATTCTTTGGCAATTCGTTTGCCGATGCCATGTTTGAATCGGTATCTGCAGCAGGGAACGTTGGTTTAACCTCTGGTATAACATCCCCTGGAATGCCTGATTTGCTTAAAATAGTCTACATCGTCGAGATGTGGGCTGGCCGTCTTGAGTTTATATCAATTGTTGCACTGCTAGGCTTTGCGATATCGATGGTGAGGGGCAAGTAATGAAAAAAAAGATGCTTCTCTGTTTGGTCATAATGATAGTATTTATACTATCATCTCCAGCCCATGCAGCATCGCCAATATCAAGCTCTAAGTTAATTTCAGATGCTAAGAAGTATGATGGCAAATCGGTTACATTTCAAGGAGAGGCCATAGGCGATGTAATGAAAAGGGGCGCATACGGCTGGGTAAATGTCCACGATGGGGAAGGCGCAATTGGCATATGGGCACCAATGAGCGAGCTTAGCAAAGTCAAGTTCTTGGGTGATTATAATTTTAGGGGTGATATCATCCAAGTTAAAGGTATTTACAATCAGGCCTGCGAGGAACACGCGGGAGATATTGATATTCATGCGAGGAGCATAACCGTAATTGAGGCAGGAAAACAGGTAAATCATCCGGTAGACCAGGATAGGGCAATTCTTGCCGCAATCCTTGCCCTTGCCGCAATTGCTCTTTTTATAGCCGAGAAAAGGCTTAAGGGTCGTCAAATTCGGATGGATCGGGTATAATCTCACTAGGTTATAAGTAAGAGATATAGGCAGCGGGAAACCGAAGACGAGAAGTGTAGTTGCCCTGATTTATCGGCCGTATAAAATTATTGTTTTCTAAACGCGGGCATAGCTCAGTTGGTAGAGCATCAGCTTCCCAAGCTGAGGGTCGCGGGTTCGAGTCCCGTTGCCCGCTCCAGGTCAAGTAGGGTGTTAGACAATCTAACACCCTATTTTTATGCCTTCATCTAACAAATATCTAACACAACGAACGGGAACCCGTGGTGTTTAAATCTCAGAATTTTGCGTTAAGGGAATAACCCCCTCACAATTGTGGCTATAATTTTCAAACAGGTGCCAAAATCTGGTGTTTGTCTTGTTTATTAGCGCTTGTGCTACAATATGCCTATGCTGAAAATCGAACCATTGGTAGATATCTGCAATAAACTTCTGGACGAACTCGGCGCCCACTCGGCCCCCTTTGTCACAGTAAAGCGGAAGAAAAGCTATTATGATTCTGGCTTCTCTCTTAAAGAGAGAAAAGCGGCAGAGGCCCTAATCACTGCCGAACAGGTGGTTAATAATTTGGTAAACTATTTGCTAGATGTTTATGATGAGCTGGAAGAATAACCTCCCTTCTTGAGTTAACTTTAAGCGCTTGTGCTCTTAGCAAAGTGAATTAGTAATAAAAGATAGTAGTATTCAAGAAATTAACTCTAGCGCTTTAGTAGGGAATAAGTGGTAGGGATAAAGCAAGCGCTTGCGCGCTTGTGGAAATAGTTTGCCCTTTAACGTTGCTTCCCTCCAAAAAAGCCTACTCAACTAGCCCTTTTTGGTCCAATCCCTGCCCTGCTTGGGTTAGTACCTAACCGATAAGGATAAAGTGGACAATCTTTAACAGGGCAAAGCCTAACCTCAGAAGGCTGGTTGGCGCTGCAATCCAAGCACTTCTTTCTTATGCTCTTAAGTGGTGTGGTCTTTGCGGTCATAGCTATCCTCCCTTAGACTGCCAACCGTCTGGCAATCTAACCTTTCCCTCAGTGTTTGCCGTCTCTTAAGCGCCTTGCCTCTCCTGAGACCTCGGACGTATTCCTCAGGCGTTAAAGCCAGGATACAGCCTTTATGGTGTTGAATAATGACTAGCCTTTGATTTTCCATAAGCTTAAAAGCATCCAAGCAAGGATTATAAATCCAAGTACCAGGTTTAACGCCACTAGAGCAGTTATAAGCTCATGCATTTTTAATCACCTCTGTTACTGCTACTGTCTTCTTCTTTTGACTAACTACTTTAGAACCTTTAAAAGCCTTCTTTACCAGGTAGACCTTCTCTACCATCTCTTTATCAGCACCTAGTAGCTCTTTTAGTTCCTTTAACGTAAAAGAGGGAATATCTACATTGATAAAGCCTTCTAGGCCCTTTAGGGTATCCTCATCGGCTACGATTAAGAATTCACCCTTTAAGGTCTCTGAATAAAGCCTTATAGCTGCTGTTTCGCCTGTCTTCAAGCAAACCAAGGCTTCTCTTACCTTTTCAGCTTCTATTTTCTTTCGTTCTTCTGGATGTTTAAGCTCATAGGCAACACGCCTTGCTATCTCAAGGTAGCTACCCATTAGAACCACCTGCCCTTAGGCTTCTTACGCCATGAAGATTAAGCACATGAGCGCAAGAAGGACACTTTAGCGGTTCTTTGGTTTCTTCCCCATAGAATTCCTTAACAAGCATATCAACATTCCTTACTGTGCATCTTGAGTTTTCACAATAAGCGTTGACTTGGATTATGTATGCTTGTGCTTTAACCCAAGCTTTTTTGCTTCTTTAATTGTCTTCATACAGACCACCCTTTTTTTAACTGAAAACCTTACGACATTAACGACATTAACGACAAAAGTATCTGACCTGCTGTTTTATGATTTGGTTTCTTACCCTTTTGTCGTAACCTTACGACATAAGCTCTTGCGCATTAAGCGCATTAAGTATCTGACCTGGTCTTTTATGCTCTGGTTGTCTGCCGTTAACTCATATCTTGTTTACGACATTAACGACATAAGCCTTATTGCTCTATTTATAAAAGCCCTGGTAAAACCCTTTTGTCGTTTATGTCGTAATATGTCGTAACCATGAACTAGGCTTCTGACCTGCTTTTGTCGTTTATGTCGTCTTATGTCGTAACTACTTTTTACTTTTCAAGCTTCATCTTAAAGCGCTCAATCGATCGCCCGTCTGTTTCTTCTTTTTCGCTGTAGATCAGATCTCTTGCTATAAGAGAAGCTAGCGCTAAGTCTATTCGTTCTTTTTTTATGTTGCGCTGAAACAGTTCTCTGCTAATTTCGCTTTTTGTCAAACCGCTTTCACTTATCAACAGAGCTTGATAAATTTTATCTGCTATCACGTCACCCGATAGCTCACTAAAGATATACTTGGCTGATTGCTCGCAATACTCGATAACAGCTAGTGCAGCTTGCAAGTGCTCTAATTCAATTGTGCTACTCATATCAAGCACTGCATAAATAACAGCAAGCTTTAACGCTTGCGTGCTTAATCTTTGCGTTATCGCGTTAACTAAGCTGCTTGATGTCTTTTCTTCTTCAAGCTCAAAATAGACGCGATACCAAAGCGCTTCAGCTTCGCTTGATAGCTCTAGCTTGTTTAAGCTGTTCGCTGCTAGCCTCTTTGCGTAAGCAGCAGCTTGTCTTACTTTTAGCGCGATAGTTTTTAACTCTTCTTCGTTGACACTTCCGCCCAGAGGCAGTAGCTTGCTTCTTTTCACACAAGCCCACAGAAAGCGGTTAGCAAAACCGTTAGTTGCTTCTGACTCGTTAAGATAGCGCAACAGCTCTTCTTTCGTTATGTGAGCTAAGATTGAGATATGCGCGCCTGTTGCTCGAACAGGGTTATTTTTTGTTAGCGTTCTTAAATTTCCGCTCTCCCACGCTTGGCGCAAGGTCGCAGATAAGATGTTGCCGTCTCGCGTAGCGGCTTTTAAAACAGAAGCAAATTCGCTTTCATAAGCTAGAAGGCGCTTGTCTGTGATGCCTTCGTCGATTATCTCGTAATCGTTAGTTTTGCTGTTATAGCGTGCAATCTCGTCTCGTACGTGATACGCTAAGCCCTCACCGGAAGATAGACCGCTTTTTATATTCTCTAGAGCGTAAGTCTCGTCAACATAGCTAAACAACTTGCGTATATAACTAAAGCTTGTGCCCTTGCGCGCTTTGGCTGTATTACCAACTAGCGTTATAAATAAATTTGTATAGTGTTTGTCTGCTTCAATCTCAAAATAACAGCTTCTGTCTATGTAGTTGCCGAACGCGGTTAGAAAACTTAAAAGAAGTGCTGCTTTGTCTGCTTCAGAATTGGGTTCAACTGCTTTTACAAAGTCACCTGCCAGGCCATGCAAGGCTTCAGCTGCTAAGCTGGGGTATGCTGTATCAACTGCGTTTTTTATTTGCATAGTTGCATCAACTCTTTTGTGTATTTTGAATTTAGTGCGTATTGTTTGTCTTCTGTGCTTCTGCTCATCAAGCAGTCAAGTAGATATTCTAAGTGCGCTATATCAATTTTTCTTGCTGCTATCGCAAAAAACGCATTATCTTGCTGCTTCTCGTTTTGCGCTAGCGCTAAGAAGCGTCTGTGCAGACACGCTAGCTTGTTGTAAACTTCTTTTGCTTTTGTGTTTATCTCAGCGTCTAAGCGTCTTATTTCAGCTTTTAAGCGCTTGCGCTCTATCTCTTCGCTGTAGTCTTGCTTTTCGAAAAGATCGCTTGCGCTTAAGCTTAGTGCTTTAAGTATTTTGTTAACGCTGCAGTTTGCAAAGCAATAAAGAAGTATCTTATTGTGTTTTAGCGTTACAGCTAAGCTAGCGTGCTTATCAGCGTGCGCTACGCATCGCATTATGTAGCTATTGTGTTTTAGCTTGCGCGCGCGTGGATCGTGCGATATGATGTAGTTAAAAGTGCTTTGTAAGTTTTGTAGGCTTGCTGTTTTATGCAGCAAGCTTGCTGCTTTATTTTGCAACGCTATCACCCCCGCTTGCTTGCGCTTTAAGCCAGTTTTCGAAGATTTCACGATCAACGCGTACAGTTCGCTTGCCCCAAGCCAGCTTCCCAGGCAGCCGGCCCTCATGGCTCAAACGGTAAATATAGCTTTTGTTAATGTTCGCTAGCTCTGCTGCTTCAGCGAGTGTTAAGTATTTGCTTTGCATATAATCACCCTTTTTCGTTTAAAATTGCTTTTAAAAATAAAATAACGTGCAAACTTGCGCGTAACAGTAGCAATAATTCAAGCTTAATTTTTAAGACAAATTAAGGTGTACGAAGTATTAGTAGTGGGATTACAGCTCTAGCGGCCAAGGAAGATTATAGGCTTTAAAAGTAGCATAGATGGTGCTTCTGTCCACTCTTAAGTAATAGCCGAGCGCTTCTTTTGATGGGGGGTTTCCGTGTTGCTTGATGTAGTTTTTATATCCTATTATTATGTCCTCTTTTGAGAGAACCCTAGTTCCTTTAGGTCTGCCAGGGCCTGTTATGCCAACTATCTCTTTGCCAGCAAAAGCAGCCCACCAACGCCGTAGCGTGTCAACCGCTGTTTTTACCTCGTTAGAAGTCGGGTTATCTCCAGCGTAGGTGAATTTGCATCCTGCAAGCTTGTAAGTAAAAAATAAGTCGTCTTTAAAGTTAGAAAGTAGTCTGTTCTTTGACAAGCTTTCGAAAGCCTTTTTTTTGTAAGAATCCGGCATTAAAAGTGCAAGATGAGGCCAAAAAAAACTAAGCGATTTTTCGAAATTCTCTACTTCCTCAGGGGCCTGAGATTGAAATACTTCTTTAACGGGCTCTATTATCACAGGGGGGCAGTACCAAGCGTATTCACATAAGCCAAAAAAAGTAAGTACCCCATCTGCTAGGGGAAGCTCTAACAAAAAAGCGGCTTCCTCACTACCGTCAAATGGCATCATGTTGGTTGTGCCTTCTACAAATATTCTTCTAATATTGATAAATTCCCTTAATTCTTCCCAATCCTGCTCTGTTAGCATGCTTTCTTGCTCTTTTAAGAGCTTGTCAACCCTTTTCATAGGTGCTTTCCCTACAGGCAGCGGCCACACTTCACCCAAAAGTCCCCCTGAAAATTTCAGCATCCAGTTCTTGGTAGATTGGCGCATGGCATTAGAGCAAATATGATCGGGAAGGCTACCTTCTTGAACTAGCCTTAAGGGTTCTCTAAGCAATCTAGCGCAATCATCACATATTCCGCTAAAGTCAAAAGTTTTATCAGTATCCATACTTGAATTATAGCAAAACATGGTTTAGAATAGTAACCAACTGTTAGATATCCGTTAGATGGGTATATAAATAAGCAGGTAGGTAGGGGTAATTTTAATCAGTATCAGATTGTATAGCTGAGGGTAACACAAGAAAATGGCAAGCATTATAAGACGAGCTACTAAAAAAGGATATAGCTATTACGTTATTTATCGACATGAGGGCAAACAAATTTGGCAGTATGCTGGGACAAAACGGCATCTTGCCGAGAAGCTAAAGGCCAAAATAGAGCATGAGATAAACACCGGCATTTATGAGCCTGTTAAGGACATTACTTTTAAAGAGCTTGCAGACAAATGGCTTAATTTAAGGATTAATACTAGGCCGAAACATTACAAATCAACTAAAGCCCACATTGTACGATTTAATGCAGTTTTTGGCCACAAGGAGGTTAAGAGGATAACGCAAGAAGACCTTGAAACCTTTATCATAAGCCTTCAATCACAAGGCACATTATCCCCTGCCAGCATATCAAGAACAATTATGATTTTAAAAAGCATTTTCCGTAAAGGCATCGAATGGGGTTATCTTTCTCGAAATCCTGCTGAAGCCATTAAAAAGCCGCGAGTGCCAAAACCAAACATAGAGATATTAGAACCTTCTGAGATTAAGAAACTTATTGAAGCAACCGATGAAAAGCATCGATGTTTTATTATGTTTGCTGCTTTAACTGGCTGTAGACTCTCTGAAGTATTGGCTTTGAGATGGAGTGATATCGACTTTGCGAGCAGTAGGGTTTTTATCAGGCAAACGCTGCAAAGTGGAAAATTTTATGAGCCAAAGACCAATTTATCAAAACGTGTTATTGATATTCCACCTGCTCTTGTTAAAGAGCTAAAAATACATCAAGCAAGGTTAGCGGTCGAGTTACCGCAAAATCCGTATGATCTTGTCTTCCCCACAAGCGTAGGTACGCCAAGAGAGGAACGAAACACAGTAAGGAGGATTTTTGACGTTGCTTTAAAAAGAGCTGGCTTAAGGAAGGTTGGCTTCCATAGCTTACGGCATAGTTATGCATCTCAATTAATTCATCAAGGAGAAGACATTCTTACGGTTCAAAGGTTATTAGGCCATGCTAGTGCAAAGACAACACTTGATAGATATGGGCATCTTTTTGAAGGGAAGACAAAAAGCGCTGTGGCCAAACTAGAGGAAAGCATTTTAAAGGAAGACATCTTGCAATAATAAGTTTCGTCTAACAAATATCTAACAAAGCACTGCAAAATATGGATGTTTTGCGTCATTCATGGACTACTGAATTTAGCTATTTGCGCAGCTAAGGGTAGGAATAGTGAACAGTGGTAAAATATAGAAAATATATTTTAGCTGGTTCCCAAGCTGAGGGCCGCGGGTTCGAGTCCCGTTGCCCGCTCAAAGAAAATAACTTTTTACTTCTGGCCAATAAACAAGGGCCTCACATTAGCGATCCTATCTTTCATTCCAACAACGATTACCACGTCACCAGCATACAGCACAGTCTCCCCGTGTGGGTTAGATAGCATTTCTGAATCGCGGCGTATCGCCAGAATGGAAACCCCGTGTTTCTTTCTAAGCTCTATCTGTGCCAGGGATTTATCGGCCATGGGGGAGTCTTCGCTGATCCGAAACGCCTTGATCTCAAACTCGGGGAGATGGAGCTTAAAGTCGGAGTAAGTTGCTGTTTTCTTAGCAAGGCTTCGAAGCATCTCATAACCATCCGATCTAATATCGGAGACAAATTTTTCAATCTCATTAGCCGGTATAAGGTACTTCTTCAATACGCGGGTAAAGATTTCTACCGACGTCTCAAATTCTTCAGGAATAACCTCATTTGCCCCCAGCTCATGTAGGGATTCCAACTCCTGCGCATATCGGGTTCGAACTATTAAGTAAACGCTTGGATTAAGTCTTTTAACCATATCGATGATCCTGCGGGTCGCCGCGGGGTCTGAGATCGCGACCACAACGACCCTCGCATCTTTTACATTCACTTGTTCAAGCACGGCTTCATGAGTTGCATCACCGTAGCAGATTGGTTCGCCTTTATCCCGTTCGGTTCTAACCACCTCGGCATTCATTTCAATAATCTCGTAAGGGATGTTTGCAGCTGAGGCAGCTCTAGCCAAGTTCCTGCCGTTTAGACCAAATCCAATGATCACCAGGTGGTCTTTTTTGCCAGGCTTTTTTACCTGCTGGGAGGGGTTATAGCCCAACTTCAGTCTGCTTGGCATAGGCAGCCCAGCGACAGCATCCGCGATGCGAGGCGAAACTGCCATGATTAATGGGGTCAACGCCATTGTAAGAACTGAGACAGCCAGAAATAACTGGTAGGCATTTGCTGAAAGTAAACCGTACTCGGCGCCGGTTTTTGATAAGATGAAAGAGAATTCACCAACCTGGCTGATTGCAAGCCCCGCTAAAACTACGGTACGGATTGGGAGCCCCAGAATGGTTATCGCAGAAGCCCCCAATATGGTTTTTAGCAGTAATATGGCCAAAGCAATCAGAACTATAAGACCCGGTTGCTGAAGCACGAAGTTTATGTTAAGGAGCATTCCGACCGAAATAAAGAAGAAGCTCGCAAAGACATCCCGAAAGGGCATTATATTACCCAGCGCGTGATGACTGTATTCAGACTCGGATATGATGAGTCCCGCCAAGAATGCACCTAGTGCCAGAGATAATCCGGCGCTTGAGGTAAGCCATGCAACAGCGATCCCAATTGAAATTATGCTGAGTAAGAAAAGCTCGCGATTTTTTGTTCTTGCAATTTGATATAGCAAATGCGGCACGATCCACCTGGCACTAACGATAACAAGCAGGATTATTACCACTGCCTTAGCTAAAAGCATAAGAAGACCTGCGCCCACGTTGCTTGAAGCTCCTGCCAGCAAGGGAATCAGCAGCATCATCGGGACGATGATCAAGTCCTGAAATATTAAAATACCGAGGGATGTTTGACCATGTGGGCTGTCAATCTCAGCTCTCTCTTGGAAAAGCCGAAGCACTATTGCCGTGCTGCTAAGCGATATGAGAAAACCTATAAGAATTGCTTGCCCGGTCGGCTGGCCAAGCTCTGAGGCTATTGCAAAGCTCGCTAAAAAGGTCAGTAGCACCTGAAGAGAGCCGCCCACTATAACCGATTTTTTTATTTGCATAAGGCCCTTAAGCGAAAACTCCATACCGATTGTAAAAAGCAAGAGCACAATGCCAGTTTCGGCAAGATTTTCAACTTCATGGACCGCTTTTATCAACCCTAATCCGTGAGGTCCTACCAGTATTCCCGTTAATAGGAAGCCCACTATTGTGGGTATGCGAAGCCGATGGCACAAAAAAAGGATGCCGATGGACAAACCAAGTATGATAACGATGTCCTTCAAAAAAGATAGCTCCATGCTTTCAGAGTCCCTGTTTTAATAAGATCGCTTTTTTTGAACCAGCCCGGATTTCAGAAGCTACCGTTTATAATTTATCATATTTGGAAGCGATATGCGGAACCTAACGATCGGCAGCCACTATCTTTGCTGTAGTCAATGGAAGACATTCTTCAATTCAACCCAGTGCCTAGCACTTAATCGGTTCTAGAATCAATGCTGCTTGGTCAGATAGGGTGGGGTTTATTGCTTGGCATCGGGCAGCTAATCTCCTGTATAGGGCTTACTCTCGCTGCCAATCGAGACAGGCTCTCCAATACTGATGGCATCCCTTAAGACTATAATATCAACTCGGCGGTTTCTAGCTCTCCCTTCAGGCGTAGCATTTGAAGCCACAGGGCGGTATTCGCCGTAGCCAGCTGCAGACAGGCGGGTGGCCACCTCAGGATGTTTCGAAATCCAGTGCATGATAACACTAGTTGCCCTATCGGTTGAAAGCTGCCAGTTTGATGGATATCTCTCATTATGAATCGGGGTATTATCGGTATGTCCTTCTATTTTAATATGCTTCCCGGAGCTAAAAAGAATAGTTGCAAGGTCATCAAGTAAAGCCTTTGCGGCTGGCGATAGATCTGCCTTTCCTACTTCAAAGAGGAGCTTATCGGAAAGATTAATCACTATTCCTCTGGGGTCTTCTTTTACTATGATGGTATTTGAGATCCCTTTTCCTTTGGCGTAGTTCTCAATCTGATCAATCATCGATGCAAACACTCGTTCTTCGTGGGCGTTTTTAATCTGCGTAAGTTTCCGCTGCCTTGCTTTTTCAGCAAGAGTCGTTTTACTATTGGCTTCAGTACTTGAAGTCGTGAGATTGGGGGCTGCCTTCCTGGGCTGGCTTGCCTCAATACCTAAGGCAATTTTTAGCGACTGAGCCATGGCTGCATATTTTTCAGCGTCGACGGTCGACATAGCGTACATTATGACAAAAAATGCCATGAGAAGTGTAATAAGGTCGGCGTAGGTAAGAAGCCAGCGCTCCATACCGGCGCCGCCATGTCCACCTTCATCTTTTTTCTTGGAAATTCTACTCATCTGCTACCCCTTGGAGGCAGAGATCATATCAACTGCCTTTTCAACTTCCTTATGCCTTTCTTTTGGCGGCAAGAACGACTTGAGTCTATCCTCGATGATTCGAGGACTCTCACCTGATTGGATGGCAAGAACGCCTTCCATGATTATTTCCCTTGAGATTACCTCGTTGGCGCTGCGTGCTTTAAGTTTTGCTGAGATAGGTAGCCAGAAGATGTTTGCAGAAGATACACCATAAAATGTAGCGATGAATGCAGTTGCAATTGCAGAACCAAGGCTGTTTGTCTCTGAAAGCTTCCCTAGAACATGAACGAGGCCCATAACAGTGCCAATAATACCCATTGTTGGTGCATAACCGCCAGCTGATTCAAAAAATTTTATACCGACATGGTGCCTTTCTTGCATTAGCTCGACTTCTGTGCGAAGAATAGCCTTAGTTACTTCATAATCCGTGCCATCGATAACAAGCGTAATTCCCTGTTTTAAAAAATCGTTGTCTAGTTCATCAAGCATGTTTTCCAGCTTAAGGATTCCCTCGCGTCTAGCTGTTTCAGCAAGAGAGACAACCGTTCTAATTAGCTCATGGGCATCATTTTTTTTATCCTTAAGCGCTATTGAAAGCCACGCTGGCAACTTCTTTACGTCTGTAATAGAAAAACATGCCATGGTAGCGCCAATTGTGCCACCAAAGACAATAACCGCGGCTGGTACGTTGATTAGAGCAACTAAATGCCCGCCGTCAAGTACAACGGAAAAAAGTAGCGAAAAGACGGCAAGAATTATACCTACAATTGTTGCAAAATCCATTAAATAATCCCCTCTTAAGGTGATTAGCAAGCAGCCAGTGTTTCATTTGCTTTTATCGGCAAATGCTAATGCACTCTTAAGAGCTTCATGGTTGCTATCTACGCAAGAAACACAGCGCTTTTCCTTTGAAGATGGATAAGATGGGGCAAAGGGCTTGGCGCATGCTTATGGGTTTGCTTTGCCAACGAAAATAGTGATAGAGGCATCTCTTTTTCGTATCTTGCTTCCGGCGCTTGGATCCTGGCTTATTACGATATTGTCTTTATCAGGGGTTACATTTTCAATTACCTCAACATCAATTTTAAAGCCAGCATCGGCAAGAATCTCTTTGGCTTCGTCTTCAAGCTTGCCGCGAACATCAGGCACGGTCAGCATCTCCGGCCCATCGCTTACATATATGGTAACAACTGAGCCTTTTCTAGCAGGGCTTCCACCTGCTGGATAAGTTCTGGTGACAACACCTGCCGACTTATCCTCGCTAAACTCTTTGGCAACCGTTACCTGAAAGTTTGCTTCTTTTAGAATTGCCTCAGCCTCAGCCTGCGTTTTTCCAAAAACGTCTGGGATTTGCAGTGATTCCGGCCCCCTGCTGATGACCAGGTTTACTTTTGTTCCTGCTGGAAGCCTTGTTCCAATATCGGGTTGCGTACGGATTACAATTCCCTCTTCAATTTCATCGCTGTATTCGCGAATTGGATCGCCAACGTCAAGGCCGCTTTTAATTAATCTTGTTGCAGCGGAGGCTGAAGTATCCCCTTTTACGTTGGGAACCACTTTCATTTCAACGCCCTTGCTGACAATGAGAAATACAGTGCTTCCAACCTCTCGTTTCTCACCAGCGCCAGGATCTTGCCCAATTATAAGGCCAGCTTTTGATGTATTGCTGGTTTTGTAAGTTGTCTTTAGCTTAAGATTTCTTTCCATAAGAATCTTTCTTGCCTCAGCAAGGGTCTTACCCTGTAAATCTGGCACTACTACCATCTTCTTGGGACCTAGAATACCGGCATTAAAGGCAAACCAGCCGCCAGCACCACCTGCTACAGCAAATAGCAAAACTAAAGCGATTGCCACAAGCCACCCACGGCGCGGTTTTTCCGGCTCGCTGTATACCGGCTGTTCCACTCGCATTGTTTTGCTTGGCGGCGCCATAATTACTGTTTCCTGCTCATTCGGTATAGTTGCCATAATTGGCATTCCTTCCATCAAGCGCATAATGTCATTTCTCATCTCTGCTGCGCTCTGGTATCTTGCCTCGGGGCTTTTAGCCATCGCCTTTGCAATTATGGTTTGTAGCTCCTCAGGGATATCCGGATTAAGCTCTCCGGGCTTGGTTGGAAATTCATGGACATGCTTTAAGGCAATTGCTACTGGATTTTCGCCATCAAATGGCATCTTTCCAGTAACCATTTCGTATAACACAACCCCCATGGAGTAGATATCCGATGAAACCCCAACGTTTTGCCCGCGAGCTTGTTCAGGGGATAGGTAATGGGCAGTTCCAAGGATGGTACCGGTCTGGGTCATCTTGGAAGTGCCTGCCCGGGCTATCCCAAAATCGGTTACTTTAACCTCGCCGCTGTTGGTCAGAATTATGTTATGAGGCTTGATGTCACGGTGAACAATATTGTGTTTGTGTGCAAAATTAAGGGCTGATAATACCTTTTTTGTAATCCCCATAGCTTCAGCGGGTGGGATAATCCCCTTGGAAGCCATGTACTGCTTGAGGTTTTGTCCCTCAAGAAGCTCCATTACTATGAAGTAGGTTCCATCTTGATTGCCCCAATCGTATATGTTGACTATATTGGGATGGTTTAAGCCTGCTGCTGCTTGCGCTTCTCGCTTAAAGCGAGAAACAAAATCCTCGTCTTCAGCAAAATAGCGATGAAGCACTTTTATTGCTACGGGGCGATCTAAAACAGTGTCAATTGCTTTATATACATCGGCCATGCCACCAGTACCAATTTTAGCAATGACTTCGTATCTGTCGTTGAAAACTTGGTGCTCCATTTATTACTAGTTCTCCCGCTTTTAAAAAGTCTTGTATCCTAGTTTCTCTTACTACTTTCCGATGCTTACATATTACCAGACTTAGCGATTTTTTCCTAATGCTGTTGCTAGAATTTCTCTAGCGATTGGCGCAGCAACACGGCCACCAGAGCCACCATTTTCAATTATAACAGCAACTGCTACCTGTGGGTCTTCAACTGGTGCAAATCCAACAAACCACGCATGTGGCTCTTTTTTACTAACTTCAGCAGTCCCTGTTTTGCCGGCAACCCGAATAGAGCCAATTCTTGCTCGGGTGCCGGTCCCCATATCCACAGTTTTTTCCATAAATGATTTTATTATAACTGCTGTATCTTTTGAAATTGGTTGGCGCCAAAGCGATGGCCTATACTTGAAGATGGTGTTGCCATTGCGCTCGCTAATTTTCTCAACTAGATATGGGCGCATGAGTTTGCCATCATTAGCTATTGTAGAGCAGATGAGTGCCATGTTTAAAGGGGTGACTAAAGTTCGGCCTTGACCAACTGCTGTCCAAGCAACCTCTAGTTTATCCATATCAGAGGCTGCAGGAATCCAGCCTTCTGAGGTAGGTAAGTCAAATGGAATGCTAATGTTTAAGCCAAATGCCTTGGCATAATCTACAAGCTTAGCTCCGCCAAGCTTTAAACCTATCTGGGCAAAGACTGTATTTATTGATTGGGAAAATGCATCTTCAACGGTGGCCTTCCCGTAATCCTTGCCACCGTAGTTTGATACCTTGCCACCATAAACGCTTGAGCGAGCAGGGGCGCTAAACACTGTATCAGTAGATACAAGGTTTTCCTCAATTGCAGCTGATGCAGTTACAATCTTAAAAGAAGAGCCTGGCGTAAATCTACCCTGTAGCGCTCGGTTTAACATTGCACCGTCTAGGTTGGTAGAAATTGTTTTCCAATTATCATCTATATCATTTGGGTTATAGGTAGGCTGGCTTGCCAGGGCAAGAACGGCACCGGTTTTTGGATTAAGCACAACAGCGGCACCTTTTCTGTTGCCAAGTGCTTTCATTGCCGCTCGTTGTATATCCATATTAATTGTCAGCGTTAAGTCGTTTCCTGGTGCTTCTTTGCCGAGAAGGCGTCTTATATAGTCAGGAATTGAAGATACCCTGGTTTGGCCAGATAGGTACTCATCATATATTAGCTCAAGGCCCGATCGGCCATATTTCTGAGAGTAAAATCCGGTAATGTGGGATACTGTCTCTCCCTCCGGATAGAATCTTTCATAACCATCGCTTACCTTATTGCTTGTTGCAAGAACCACACCATCAGCGCTTATGATCTTGCCACGCTCTATCCTCTTTTCATATAGGATGGGACGTATGTTTTCAGGCTTTGCGGTAAGGCTACTTGCCGCAATAAATTGCAGATATGTTAAGTTGATAACAAGAGATATAAATGCGGCAGTGAAGATTGCGGCTAGCCTTCCTATGCGCTTACTCATTTGGAGCACTCCTTTGCTCTGATATAAGAAGGAGCAAAACCAGGAGGATAAAGTTCATCAGGATTGAACTTCCTCCGTAGCTCATATAGGGTAGTGTGACTCCGGTAAGCGGAATGAGCTTTGCAGTGCCACCTAAGATTAAAAAGCTCTGGATTGCAAACACGCATGACAGGCCAGCAGCGACTAGCCTGCCAAAAGTATCTTTAGCTGCAAGAGCTATTTTTAATCCGCGCGTAATTAGAAGTAGATAAGAAAGTATCACAGCAACACCGCCTAGCAAACCCAACTCTTCTGCAACCGCCGAGAATATAAAATCGGTTTGATGGGCTGGAATTAAAGTGGGATGCCCCAAACCCAATCCCGTGCCTGCAAGGCGGCCGCTTGAAATGGCAAAAATGGATTGGATTATCTGATATCCTTTCCCTGAGGGGTCAGTCCAGGGGTCAAGCCAAATATCAATTCTGGTCTGAACGTGTGAGAAGATAAAATAGCATATGGTTGCACCAGCTGCAAACAGAAAGGCCCCAAGTGATACATATATTGCTCGACCTGTTGCAATATAAAGCATTGCTAAAAATAAGCCAAAGAACAGCAGCGATGTACCAAGATCGCGCTCTAGAACCAAAATCATTAACGATATAAGCCACATGATAATAAGTGGGCCTAGGTGTTTGGGCTCTGGTATCCAAATACCGTAGACGCGCTTTGTTGATATGGAAAGAAGCTCGTGTTTTTCCTCTAGATAGGCAGCAAGGAAAAGCACAAAGAGAATTTTGGCAATTTCAGCTGGCTGGAAAGAGATAGGTCCAATATCAATCCATAGCCGTGCACCTCCATGCTCCACACCAATAAATATCGGCGCAAAAAGAAGGGCAATTCCGGCAATGGCAAATGTATATTTGTAGTTTTTAAGGTCCTGGTAGCGCCGTATGAATGACAGCACCATGAGGGCTGCCGCTGTACCGATCAAAATCCAGCTTAATTGGGCAATGGCCAAATTAGGCTTGAGGCGCCAGATGACTACCAAGCCAAGGCTGCAGAGAAACGTTGATAGCGGGAGCATAATTGGATCAGCAAATCTTGCAAAGAACCGGTTTGCTAAGTGAAGAGAAATAAATGCCGCTGCCAGTAAAGTAGCCAGTCTTAATGCAAGCTTAAGTTCTTGATTGGTTGTCTGCGATACCAGAAAAAAGCCGGTTAATGCGATTGCTAGGACAAGAATTAGCAAGATAAGCTCGGTATTTCGGCGCAGAATACATCACCGCCTAGTTCGCCAAAGTCTGCCAAAACAGGCCGATGGCTCCCTTTTGCTTTCAAGTAGGATCACGGTAATGTTATCATTACCGCCCCTATCATTTGCCCAATCAACGAGCTCCCGACATGCACTATTGAGGTCATCTATGTCTTTTAGCACTTCTGCGATCTCATCATCGGTCAGCATGGTAGTTAGCCCATCTGTGCAAAGCAAGAACCGATCATTATCCATTATATCCTCAACTGCGATATCTACCTCGACCTCGGCTTCGCTCCCAATTGCTCTTGTTATAATGCTTTTATGCGGGTGAACTTCGGCCTCCTCGGGTTTTAGCTGTCCACTTTCCACCATTTGAGCAACTAAAGAATGGTCATTGGTTAGTTTTTTTAGTTTGCCATCCCGTAGCAGATAAATTCTGCTATCTCCCACATGGCCTATATAGAGCTTTTCGCCATGAAGAAAAGCAGCGGTCAGCGTGGTGCCCATTCCAAATCTGGTTCTATCTCTTATGGCCTTTTCACGAACCTTTTTATTTGCAAACTTTATAGCATCAATCAGTCTCTTTTCGGCTGGGTCTTTTGTCCGTCTCCCAAGCCCTGCTCTTAGAGCATCAAGCGCTATAACGCTTGCAACTTCGCCCGCACGGTGCCCCCCCATGCCATCCGCAACTGCAAAAATAGTGCCGTTGGCAAGGTAGCTGTCTTCATTTAGATTTCTCTTTTTACCAACATCCGTTAGTGCAGCGTATCTTAGTTTCATACCAATCCACAACAAAAATTAAAAATGCAAAATTGCGCATACGACCACCGCTATGGGCTCCTAACGGAGCCCGACCGCCGACCGCAGACCGCCGCTAAAAGAAATTCAAAATTCAGGGATTTTGCAATTCGCTCTTTGAAAACTAAATAGTGGAAGCTACTTATCCTTCTTTAGTAAG
>ENA-ORXB01001920-ORXB01001920.1-sediment-metagenome-genome-assembly--contig:-NODE-1920-length-20845-cov-3.720676_pt1 | contig 20845 bp, 20 predicted proteins | sample MGYA00237863_ERZ511475 | MGnify/ENA primary metagenome ERZ511475 (study PRJEB26305, sample SAMN06343858) | sediment metagenome | isolation source: hot spring sediment | place: Canada: British Columbia... | reverse complement strand
ATTGCAGTTAATAAAGAAGGGGAAGAAGTAATAATTCCTCCATTAGTTTCTGGAAATCCAGAAGATTATGATAAAATATACATAAAAATTAAAATAGAAAAACAAGAAAAACCTAAACAAATAGAACCTACTGCTCAATCTGCAATTGAACCTAAAAAAGAAATAGTTATTGAACCTTTATCTGCTCCAATAGGAAAACAGCAATCTCCATATATTGAAATGTTTAAAAAAATTAAGACAATAAAAACAGGAATTGAATTCAAAATAAATCTTAATATTCCTTCACCACCAGTAATTAATAATTTAATGGATAATTTAAATATTGATGACAATGAAAAAGATGAAATTTTAAATGAATATATTGACTCTATAATTTTAGAAAATCAAAAAGAATTCTTAAATGCAATTAAAATAAAAATTAAACAAACGTTTTTAAAAGAAAGTTTTTCAAATGAAAACAGAGGGAATTAAATACACTGGTTCAAAAGATAAAATTATACCTTATATTTTAGAATTAATCCAACCTTTAAAAGTTAAAAAAGTTTTAGATGGGTTTTCTAATTGTAAATTTTTTAATTCAGATTTATCAAAATGGAATGTGTCTAATAATAAAGATTTTGGTTGGATGTTTACTAACTGTATAAAATTTAATTCTGATTTATCCAAATGGGATGTTTCTAACGGAATAACTTTTGGTTATATGTTTTATAATTGTAAATCATTTGATGCAGATTTAAGCAGTTGGAATCTTAAAAAAATGAAAGAATTTTACCAATTTGCCGTTGGAACCCCAATTGCAAACCACCCAGAAAAACTACCTAAACTGAAAAAATCTTATAAATAAAATAAAATAATAAAATGTTTTTATCTGCAAGACAACAGAATTTTATATTAAAATTTCCAAAAGGATTTTTTTATAAAGAAATTGAAGACCGGTATTTACCATTAATTAATAGATTACCAGTTGTTTATGAAACAATTGAAGATTATATAAATTCATCTGTTCAAAAAGTTCAATTCAATGGATTTAGTGTAGAAAATGTTGAGCAATATTTAAATGAAGATAGAGTAAAATGGAAACAAGGACCGAGAATTGGAAATACAATGAATAAAGAATTTACAGTTAGTTTTAAGTTATTTGAAAGTTATTTAAATTATTGGATTTTATACGAGCAATTTATTTTATTTTATAATTATGAAAATAAAGATGAATTTTTACCGGATGTTAAATTATTCTTTTTAGACAATACTGGACACGTGACATTAAGTTTTAATTTCCAACAAGTATTATTTAATGAAATTTCTGAATTAACTTTAACTCACGAATTTTATTCTGGTGCAATTCCAGATTTACAATCATTTGACTGTAAGTTTTCTTTTAACTATTTCAACATAGAATCATATATAGCAAAAGATAAACTGTTTAAAAAATATGGATTGGGTCAATAAAAAATAATACCTTATGAAAAAACAAAATATAATTGGTAAAAAACAAACAGATATCATTCCAAAAGATTATTTTAATTTAAAGGAAATAATTAAAAAGGAAATTAAAAAGAAAGGAAATAACACAGATTTAAATCATATTGATGTTTCCAATATTGATGATTTTGATAGATTATTTTTAGGGTTCTCAAAATTTAATGGGGATGTTTCTAAATGGAATGTATCAAAAGGTAAAGATTTTAGTTTTATGTTTTTTATGTGTGAAGAATTTAATTGTGATATTTCTAAATGGAACGTTTCAAATGGAGAAACATTTGAATTGTTTTTATATAAAAACACAAAATTTAATAAAAATATTTCTAATTGGAATGTGTCTAATGCAACAAATTTATCTGGGTTCTTTTGGGGGTGTGAAAATTTTAATCAAAATGTTTCTAAATGGGATGTAAAGAAAAATAAAAACTTTAGTTACTTTTTTACTAATTGTGAAACATTTAATCAAGATATTTCTAATTGGAATGTTTCCAATGGAACAGATTTTAGTTTTATGTTTTATGGATGTAAAAAATTAAAAATAGATATTTCTAAATGGAATGTTTCTAAAGCAAAAGAATGGGAACATTTTAAAACTAATTCTTATTTTGAAAAATATATTGAAAAAATACCCGAAAAATTTAGGAAAGATTATTTATAGTAATATTTCTATAAAATATTATAAATAAAATAAAAATTAATGTCAACTTCTAAATTTATACAAATAAATAATTATGTTTTATTAGAATATATATATGAAGATTCAACACATATTTATTTAAATTCAACGGTTGGTTGTCAAGTTTTAACAAATAATTATACAAATGAAAAATTATTTTTAAACTATAATACTGCAATAAACACAACTAAAAATACATTAGATGTAAGTGCGTATGAAAATATAAGCATAAAAAATAGATGGAATTATTTAGATATTGATGCTCCAAATCCATTTTTATCATTAGATACTAATATTTCATTAACAGATGTAACATCTTTAATTGCATCGCCAAACTTAAAATACGATAAAGTAAGATTACATTTTGTTACTGGATATAATTTTGAAAATATAGAAGGATTTATTTTAAAAATTTTTATTAAAGATGCAGATGGAAATAATTTTAATTTATCACATAGAGTATTTAGAAAAGGTGAACATTTATTGGAATTTAATGATTCACCATTGTTAATTAACGAACGTTCATATAATAGATATTTAGAAATTGAAATACCTTCTACTTCATTTATTATTGCGGAACAACAATTAAACCCATTAAACCCAAATATAACCTCTAAAATTTTAACTGGAAATTTAAAAGGAATAAATGAAAATACATTAATTTATTTAGGGTATTTGGAAATAACAAATGAAATATATAACAATGGAAACATAACATTTGAAACGGATAATTTTTCAGAAAAATTATTAGTATCAATAAATCCCGCAGACCAATATTCTTTAATAGGTGCGACAATTGTTGAAAATAAAGAATTTAATTACATTGAATATTATGGAACATTTGATAATAAGTTTATTTCAGAATTTATAAATTTTCAAGCATCTATTGGTATTCAATTTTATGTTTACCATACATTAGAAGTATACGAACAGGTTGGAACATCTTTAATAAAGAGTTCACAATTTACAAATATACAAGATTCATTTTTTGATAGACCACTTATTTTTAGACCGGTTCTTCAATTCAGTCCATATACTTCATCTTTTAAAATTAAATACACAATGCGGTTAGTTAATAAAATGAATGGTGAATCAATAATACGAACTGCATCTATATTATCTACAAATGTTTTACCGTATGGAAAACAATTAAATATGATACATACAAATAAAAATTTACATCAATTAAAAGTATATAATAAAAATATAACTACATCTAATACAGTAGAAATTAAAAACTTTTTTGCAGATGTAATGAATCCAGTAAAAGAAATAATTACTACTAAATATTTATTTGTTAATCAAAATGAAATATTAGTATCACAAGAAATAGATACTATGCAAAATTTAAAATTAAGTAAAAATGTATCTAACTTTAATTTTTATAAAAATGGTGAGTTAATACTAAAATTAAATGAATTTGATAATATTATAAAATTTAAAATTTTAAAATTAGAAAATAACGAAATTACAACATTAGATTTAAGTAATTTAAATATTTTATTTAGTTTTATAATGGACGACGGAAATAAAATTTATATTGAACTAAACCAAGAACTTTCAACTTTAAAATCTGGAGTTGCAACTTATATTATCAGAGGACAAATATCAAATAAAATCAAAAGTCAAAAAAATAAAAAGTTTTATTTGATAGATAAAGATATAACAGGGATGGAGACCGTTGTTTATTGGGGAAAGATTGAATAACTTTTAGCAATTTTTAACAATTAATCTTTTAGCATTCTTTTGCTAAATTTTAGATGACCTTCATGGTAAAAAAATCGTATAATATACAATAAAACAATGTTAAGAATTATTTACCATATAAAAAATACAGAAAGATTTAGTATCTTTTAGCAAAAAATTAAGAGATCATCATAGCAAAAAAACTGTATAACACATATAAAACAAAAAAAGCAAATATGGAAACAATCAAATTGACAAAAGAGGATATCCTAAAATTAGGAATAAAAAGAATATTTCCTGATTTGTCTTCCGATATTTTAACAAATATTAAAATAGATTTAGATGAAATAAAAGAAGAAGACCATGCTGAAGCATATATAAATAAAGAAAATATTGTGACTATTAATCGTAAATTTGTGGTTAATAGATTAAAAAAGACATTCGAGACTGTAACGGAAAGTATAGAAAATAGTTACTTAGTGTATTTATATACACACGAAACTTTGCACTTTATTCTTCGTCACTTTTCAAGATTTGAAAGAATTTTAAAAAATAATAAATCCCTTATTGAAAGTATCTCGCAAAAGTTCCCAAATTTTAATATTTTTGAGTACCTCAATATAGAGGCAGATATTGAACTGAATTACATAATTTTTAATGAATTGCAATTTATTTTTGACCCTGTTTTTAAGGGTCAAAAAAATGAACGTGATAATATTCTTAAACACTTAAGAAATGGATATTGTGCAGAACCAAAAGTGCACAATGAAATAATTGAAAATTTTTATAATTTTTGTAAAAATAACCAAATTCTTAAAAAGGAACTTGATTATACAAAATATTTTACAAACACACACTATTTTGAAGAAAATATTTTAAAATTATTAAATTTCTTTAATGATTTAGAGTTAGTCCAAAATAATGGAGGAGGAAACGGAAACAATGATAATCAAGATGGAGAAGAAAATGGGGATGGAGGTGAAAATAATGGAAAAAGCAACGGAAAAAATAATTCAAAATCAAAAGGAAATAACCCCGATGAATTTTCACATGGAAAAGAATTCCAAAGAAAAATAGAAAAGAAAGACCTAAATTCAGGAACTGAACAAAAAGAAGGACAAAACGGAAAAGACGCACCTTTTCAAAAAACCTCACAAGAAAAAGAAGGAAATTTTTCAAAAAACAAACTACAATCCGATATTGCGTCAAAAGAAGCAGGAGCGAATTCATTAAACTCAATTTTGGAAAAAATTGAGTTGCAAGAAATTAAAAAACTCAATATAAAAAATTTATTAAAGAATTTAAAAACAACAATAAAAAGTGGTCACGAATATGAAAATCTTTCAGTTCCAAAAGCATCTACACTTTCAAGAAAAGAAATCTCACCAAAAATAACACTGGAAGAAGAAAAGGATGGAAAAATTGTAATTGTTGTAGATACATCCGGTTCAGTATTTTCACCTGATATATTTGGAAGATTTGTAAAAGTGTTTGAGCAAATCATTGAATTTACTTCTAAAGAAAATATTAAAGTATTTGTGATATTTATTGATACTGAAATTAAAGAAATTATTGAAATAAAAGAAAAAGAGAATATAAGAAAATCATTGGAAAAATTTGTGAAAAATATTAAGGGTGGAGGAGGAACAGAATTAAACCCCGCAATTGCGCACATCTTAAAAGACAAAAAAATGAAAAATGCAAAAATGATTTTCACAATAACTGATGGATATTTATCAAGTTCTTTAATGAGAACTAAAATTAAAAATATAGTATTGTTGCCAGAAAATAAATATGTAACAAACTACTTAAATGGAGCATCTTGGTATTTATTCTAAAGAATCATTAAAAAATAAATTAATAATTTAAAAAACAAACCACTTTGAAAAATTTAAAAATAAAAATCAACAAAAATAAAAAAAAGGGGGGGATTTACCCCCCTTTTTCATATTATCTTACATTTGAATATCACATTGACCACCTCCACACGCAACAATTTCATTGAATGCAGTATTATCTGTATATTCATTCAATTGTGTTAAATCAATATCATCTACTTCTTTTATAAGTTCATCATATTTTTCTTTTGTAATTTCTTCAAGAGGTGCTTGGATATAAGTTCCATCATCATAAGGTAAAACAGAAATTCCATTGTAGTTATCTTTATTCTCCCACATCCATTTTGCCAAATAATCCCATTCTTCTTTTTTTACATATACTGTTGCAGAAATATTATTATAGTTTGGTCCTTTATTGTGCCCCGGTTTAATCCAGTTTTCAAAGAAATATTTTATTCTTTCTAATTGTGATTCTATACTTTCGTATCTATATGATGCATTTGGATTATCAATTTTAATTGGAATTGAAAAAACTGCAGATGCAGATTTATTAAAGAAATCATCTTCTAATAAATTTGGCATCTTTAAAGAAAGGTATTTATAAATTTCTTCATTTTTAAACATTCGCACTCTTCTAATATAATATGGTGCATAATATGGGTGAATTCCAGATGAACATTTTAAAACAAGAGATGCAGTTCCAGAAGGTTTAATTGTAGTTATTCTTGCTGCAGGATTTATTCCAAGTTTTTCTGCATACTTTTTATTTAATTCCTTTGCATATTCTGCACCTTCTTTTATATTTAATTTATTATAAGTATTAGATGCAATACCGGTTAAACTAACTCCTAATAATGAATCCTTTTCTGTATTCTTTTTCCATATATCTCTTAAATAATGAAAATTAGTATATGCTGCTTGAAGTGTTCCAATAATAGTTGCTGCTTTAATTCTGTTTAAAAATTCGTCTTGTGTTTCAACATCTGAAATATTTACTTCTGTTAAATTACAAAATGAAAAAGGTCGCAATGAAATTTCCCCACAAGGATTAGTTCCATAATCTTTATCATTTGTAAAATATACACCCGGTTCTCCAAAACCACCTTCATTTATTTTTTTAATAATATCATAAAATTCATTTTCTTTTATCATACTTCTTACTAATAAAACACTATTATTAGAACAACTTCTTTGTGGATGGATATAATACCAAGCAAGTTGTTTAGTTTTATCAATTTGCTCAATTTCATCTCCGCTCAATTCTAAAATATGTTCTCGTATACCATATCCAGGTTCATTTACTGTTAATTTAACTTTTATTTTTTCTGGTGTTTTAGAATCAATATCGGTTGTTTGATTTAAGTATTCAATATTTAAAACAGGGAAATAAGTTTTTAAATTAAACATTGCTTCATCACCATAAGAGAATAATGAAATCAGTGCGGAACGTCTTACTCCTCCACTTAAAACTAAATTTGCAATGTGACAAACTATATCGTGGATTTCATAACTTTCTAATTTTTCTCCTGATTTCTTTCTATCTAAAATTTCTCTTATTTTCTCTATTCCATATTTTAATGGTTCAGGACCTGGTGCCTTTCCTCCTCCGGTTTTAATTGGAGTTCCGGCAGGACGAATATTACTATAATCAAAAATTATATTATTATCACCTTTAAAATAAGATTTAATTAAAACTTTTATTGCATCTGCCCAACCCTCAATTGAATCTTGAATTAAATATCTTTTAAATGAATTTTTAGATGGTTTAATAATTTTTGGTAATTTTTCAATATGATGCGTTTGAACTGAAAATCCTACTCCATTCCCAGACAATAATAAAAAACAAATTTCAGAAAATGCTCTATAATCATCCACCGGTAAATAACTACAATTATAAATTCTATTTGGTGTTATATTGATTGCTTTACCTCCAAATTGTAAACTACGCATTGAAGGAACAACTTTTTTATCTAAAACATACTTAAATGCGAATTCAATTTCTTCTTTCATTTGTGGGTAGTTTTCAATGTGCATATTTTTTACTCTTTCAACTATTTCACTCCAAACCTCTCGTCGTTTTAAATTTTCATCATATCTTGCGTATTTCATATAAACAATAATGTTTGATAAAATTTCTTTTGAATCAATTTCTTTTTTTTCCATAACTTTAACTTTTTTTTATTTATTCCTATAAAAAAATCCCACCTCATTTTTTATATATAATAAGGTGGGATTTTAACTATGGAAATTAGATTATTTTACAATTTGCCCGTAAGTTTTAATTTTATTTTCTTTATCTAAAAATACACTATAAATTTGAACATTTACTATATCTCCTCTTTTCATTGTTTCATCACAATTTCTAACTGATGTTAAATAAGATGTTCTATCTGGTGCGATAATTTGAACAATTGCATTGTTACCTTTAATGTTTATAATTTTTCCACTGTGTGTTTTATTTAATAAATCTTCTTTTGCTTTTTCTTCAAAATCTGTAATTTCCATATTAGTGCAAATACATCTTCCATCAGGTGTTACATCATCAATATAAAATTCTATTTCATTGCCTTTTGATAAAATTCCTTTTTTAATCTGCTCAAAACTCTCTCGTTTAAGTTTGTTATAATAAATAAGACCAATTAGTTTTTCATTCTTTACAAATACACCAATATTATTAACTCCTGTAATAATTCCTTTAACTTTTACCCTATTTGCAACAAGTTCTTTTAATGATTCTAAATTTGATTTTTGGGTTAAGTCAATGTATTTTTTATGCGAAACATAAATATTCGTTCCATTAACACTTGTAACGACAACTGAAATTTCTTTTCCAATATAAGATTCAGGGTCTTCAATTAAATCAGGTGATGCTTCAAAAACATTCATAAAACATTCTACAACATTTAAAATTTTACAATGAAATATTTCATTAACTAATTTTACTATTTTAGCAGAATATACTGTTGCAGATTTGTTTTCTTTAATCTCTTGAATAATGTTCATTAAATTTTGCTCTGCAATACCTTTTTTAATATTGGGAATTAAATTTCCTTTTATATTTTCTACTTTAACTTTAATATTATTTGATTCAAATACACTTAATAAACTAAGTTTAGAATGTTCTATTAATTCTGAAAATTCATTTACATCAATATTATAATATTTTGCAAGGTATTTAATCTGTTTATCATCCTTATCAAATACAAAAATATTTCCATCATCTAATTTAATTTTAATCTTTTTGTTATCTATCCAAATGTCTACAATTTTTGCAAAGTAACTTTTTAAGTTTTTTAATGGAGGAGAAACGTCTCCTTCTAACTTATAAAGTGACCAATCTGGTTTTTTGTTGGCTTCAAAAAGAGCATCAGTTTCAAATGTTGTTGCCCATTCATTTTGATTGTTTGTTTGAGTTTGATTGTTTGTTGCTTTCATAGATTTTTTATTTTAAGATTTTCAAAAATATATACTAATAAAAAAATAAAATGTGCAAAAAATGCAAAAGAAAAAATTTAATAGATTTTAACAATTAATCTTTTAGCGTTCTTTTGCAAAAAATTAGATGACCTTCATAGCAAAAAAATCGTATAATATACAATAAAACAATGTTAAGAATTATTTACCATATAAAAAATACAGAAAGATTTAGTATCTTTTAGCAAAAAATTAAGAGATCATCATAGCAAAAAAACCGTATAATATATAAAAAATAAAACAATAAACTAAAACCCAAAACTTATGAAAAAAGTATCAGTAAAGGAAATCAAAAAAATGCTTGAGTTAACTTATGAAGAACGAAACCTTGAGTTTGTATTTTTATCTGGTCCAGGTATTGGAAAAACATCTATTATTGAGTCCTTTTTTAAAGAAAAGGGGTTAAAAGTAGCAACAATTACACCATCCTCTATGGACCGTGAGGATTGGAAGGGGATTAAGACAATTGACTTTGGGGCAATACATAATAAAGGGGAAAAAGAAACAAAATTAATCTCTACCCGACCTGAATGGTTAAATGCAGATGTGTTATTTATTGATGAGATAACAAATGCTTCAAAATGGGAAATGACTCCCATAATGAAGTTGATTTCAGAACGCCAAATAGGGGAACACAAGTTTAATGGAAAAATCATCGCGGCAGGTAATATGCCGGAAAATTCTGTGTTAGCAGACGTTTTGCCTGAGACAATTAGAACGAGATTGATACCTGTAGTATTAACTGCCGAACCGTTATTTTACAGACCATACTTTTTATCAAATAAGATGTTTGAAGTAGCAGATTTTATACAAAAGTATGTATCTGCCAATGACTTTGATGTTGTTAGTGAAGACCCATATAAAGGTTCTGCGAACCCTCGCACACTTGAAAAAGTAGGAAAAATCTTAACAAAAGAATATTTATCAAATGAATTAAAAGAAACATTAATTATCCAAACATTAGGTGATGGAGTGGGAATAAAGTTTATAAATTTCCTTTCTCAATATTTGAAACAAATTGATAGAGAAACACTAAAAACACTTGATGAAAAGGAGTTTGTTAATCAAATGAAATCATTGCCATTTGACGCAAAAGTTGGAACATATAAAAATGTAATTTTAAATTTATTAGAAGGAAATCAAGAAACAATTGCAAAATCTCTCAAACAAATTGAAAGTGCATCAAAAATTGACGTGGTATTAAATGAAATCGTTTTTGAAAACCTTGCAATCTTATTGAATAATGCAGAAGATATTCAAAACATCCTTAAAAAACTTGGAAATAATGTAAATGCGACAACATCTTTCAAAGAAATCATTAAAAAAATCCAAGATGTTCAAGAAAAAATTAAGGAATTTGTAATCTAACATAAAAGGAGATAAAATTTTAAACCTATGAAAAAAACAAAAACAATGATTGAAATAGAAACTATCATTAAAAATAAAAACTTTACAAATAAAAATATAAAAAAGATACAAGACCACTTACGAACAAAAATGAAACAATATTTTGCAAAATTTAATTCTTATCCTTACTTTACAGAGTCAATAGAGGACGGAGTAACAGAAACAGTTATTAGAATATTAAATAATCAATATGATGAGAAAAAAGCAAATATATATACATTTTGTTTTGCAATAACAAAATCTTTCTTATTAAATTATAGTAATCAAAATCATAATAAACGTCACAAATACTTTGAAAAAATAAAAGGTGATTTTAAAACAGAACTTGACTTTTCATTTATAAAAGAAACACCTATTTATTTAATTGATTTTATAAAAAAATATAACCTTAAATTTTCAAAAGAAGAATTTGAAATTTTAAAATTATTACTAAAAAAACCTAAGGAAAGAAATCTTACAAATAAATTAGAATTCCATTTTAAACGAATTGCACTAATCCGAAAACTTAGAAAACAAGTAATGAAATTGAATGAAGAAAAAATAGACCAATTTAAAGCAGATTTAAAAAATTTAGTATATGAAACTTAAGATTCAAATATTATTAAAATCTAACTTAACTCCATTAAAACAAAATAAATTTTTAAATGAATTCAGAAAGTATAAAGATGCTGAACTTGATGTTGAGTTCAGTTCATTAGGCGGAAATCCGGATGATTTTAAAGAATTTTTATTAAAACTAAAAGAATTAAAAAAAGAAAATAATTTAAAATTAAATTTAATTTGCAAAAAAGAAGTTGCATCATCTGGAATTTATTTTTTGAATAATGAATATTTTGATACAATTTATGCTGAAAAAAATTGTAACTTTTTAATACATTTTGGCTATATATATCATACAAGGAATAAAGGATTTGTGAATATAAAAAATTTGAACATAGAGAATAAAGAACTTGAAAAAATGTGTATAGATGACTTAAATTATTTTGGAAATATTTTTATAAAAAAATACAAAACATACCCTAAAGAAGCAATTAAAATTATTCAAGAAATAAATAAACAATATATTCCATATTATTTTGATGAAATAAATGTATATAAAAACAAACTAAATCCAAAAGATATAGAAACAATATTTAAAAATTCATTAAACATTATTTTACATATTGTAAATGATTTTATATTTAATGCAGAACTTGCGGTTAAAATAGGATTTGTAAATGAAATTATAGAGTAAATTCCAAATACTATGGAAATAAAAAATAAAATAGAAAATTTAATTGCGGAAATACTGAAAAAACAATTTAGTTCAATTCCGCAAAAACAAACAATTAAATATGCATCTAATGGAAATTTATATATTGCTTGCACATTTTGTGGTGATTCAAAAACAAATTTAAATAAAAAAAGATGTTGTATTTATTTAGATACTTTGTCGTATTATTGTTTTAATTGCAGTGCTTCTGGAAATTTAATTTATTTTTTTAAACATTTTGGTATTGATAGTTACGATTTATTAGATTTAGAAAAAATAAATTTAGAAATAACAAATAAACCTAAACAAAGAATTATTGATATATTTGAAAAATCCGACCCAACAATAATTCAGGAATTAAAAAGTATTTTAATTCCATATAATGAAGTAATAAAATTGTATGATTTGATTGACCCAATTGGTGATGCAAAATTAGAAATATTAAAACGAAATTTAATAATAAATGATAAATTAAAATCATCAAAAAATGGAAATAAATTGTATATTTTAAATACAATTAAAATTGAAAATGAATTGTATATTTCATATATCAATATAAAAAATATTAATAGTAAATTTAAATATTATATTCTAAACTTAGAACAAATTTATAAAGATATTAGAAAAGAATTTGAACCAATAAAACACCTCTATGAAAAATATAATAGAAGTTTAAATATTTTTAATTATTTAAATTTAAATTTGGATAAACAATTTTTTGTATTTGAAGGAGAATTAGATAGTTTATTATTTGAACAACTAACTAATATTCAATCTATTGCTTTAAGTGGTGCATCAAAAGAACTAAGTAATAATTTAATAAATGCAATTTATTTTTACGATGCAGATGCAACTGGACTTAAAAAATCAATTCAAACATTAAAAGAAAATAAAAATATATTCTTATTTTCAAAATTTTGTAAAGATGTTTTTAATTTAAATACAAAACAATTTAAAAAATTAGATTTCACTGATTTAATTTTATATCTTATAAATAAACAAAATATGTCTCTTGATGAAATCAAAAATAAAATAAATACAAATATTAATAACTATATTTCAAATAATCAATTAGATGTTCTTTTTATTTAAAAAAAAAATAAATGTTATGAAAAAAGAAAAATTTATAGAAGAATCACAAAAAAGAATGCAAAAATGTTTAGAAGTTTTTGAAAAAAAATATGCGGAATATTCTAAGCATAACGGAAATACGGATGATGATTATTTTTATGCATTTAAAAGTATAGGAAATTTATTAAAAGAAAATCCTGAAAAGGTTGCTTTTATGTATATGATGAAACACTTTCAATCTTTTATAGATATTATTTACCATAATCACGATGTCTCGGAAGAAGTGTTTGATGAAAAAGTAGGTGATTTAATTAATTATATTTTAATTATAAATGGAATTAAAAAGGAGCAGTATGCAAAATTAAAAAATATTTCTTACAATAATTCTACAAATAATACAGATGATATCCCATTAACTTGTTAAAAAAAATAAACAAATGAATGCTTCAAAAAGAATAAAAGAATTATTAGATGCCCGAGTTGGCAAAAAAGATGAATTTTATACATCAATGGAAACTATTGAAAAAGAATTATATGAATATAAAGATTATTTTAAAAATAAAACAATATATTGTAATTGTGATAATCCAAATGAATCAAATTTTGTTAAATTTTTTATAAACAATTTTGATACCTTTGGATTAAATAAAATAATTGCAACGTCATTTAATAAAAATGATAATGGATTATATGGTGAATTTAATAAAAATAAAAAATTAATACTTAAAAATTTAGTTGGTGATGGAAGTTTTGATAGTGATGAATGTTTAAATTTTTTAAATGAAGCAGATATAATTGTAACAAATCCTCCGTTTTCTTTATTTAAAAAATTTATAAAATTATTGATTGATAATAAAAAAGATTTTATTGTATTAGGAAATGTTTTAAATGTTACTTATGATAAAGTTTTAAAACAAATTGCAGAAAACAAAATATTTATTGGGCACAGTATTCATAGTGGTGATGTAAAATTTTTAGTTCCAGATGATTATGAAATTTATGGGCAAAAATTTGAAATAAAAGATAATAAAAAATATATTTGGGTAAAAGGAATAAGATGGTTCACTACATTAAATCATAATAAATTCCCAAATTTAGAATTAAAATATGAATTAGATTCTAATTTGCACAAAAAATTAGATAATTATAATGTAATAAATGTAGATAAAACAAAATACATTCCAAAAAATTACGATGGATTAATATGTGTTCCAATTACATTCATTGATAAATACAATCCAAATCAATTTAAAATTTTGGGAGAACTATACAAAATGGATTTATCTGAATATTTAATTGGTTCTAATACTAAAAAAACGTTAGATGGTAAAAATTTATTTGCAAGATTAGTAATTAAAAAAATAAATTAAAATGAAATTAAAAAAAATAAAATTTAAAAATTTAGGTTCTTATGGGAATAATGAAAATTATATTGAATTTAATTTAAACAATGGTGAATTAAATTTAATTTCTGGACAAAATGGTGCAGGAAAATCTACAATAGTTGATGCGATTAAATATGCAATATATGGTAAACTTGCAAATAAAAATATAAAAGATTTTGAAAATAGATTTAATAAAGGAGGATATGTAGAACTTGAATTTATAATAAATGATGTTGAATACAAAATAGAACGTGGAACAAATAACATTTTTAATTTATATAAAAATGGAGAGCAAATAAATCAATTTTCAAAATTAGAACTTCAAAAGTATTTTGAAGAAAACATTCTTAAAATAGATTACAAAGTATTTTCAAATTCTTTTTGTATTTCTTTATTAGATTTTAAATCTATTTTATCATTATCATCAAAAGATAAAAAAGATATTTTAGATAAAATTTTTCAAATAGATATTTTAAATAAACTCTCAAATGAATTTAAAAATGTTTTTAAGAATATAGAAAAAGAAATACAAATTATAGAAGTAGAAACAAATTCAATAAAAGAAAATTTAGAAAAATTAAAAAATATAACAAATGAAAATTCAGAAGAATTAGAAAACTATAAAAATGAACTTTCAAAAATAGAATTAGAACTAACTGAATTAAATAATAAAAAATTAAAACTAAAAGAAAAACAAGAGGGTGTTCAAAATAAATTAAATGAATACCAAATAAAAATTACAAAATTAAATTATGCTCTAAATGAAATTTTAAAGAAAAAAGAATTTTACGATTTGGGTAAATGTCCAACGTGTGGGACAGAATTAACATCAGAACTTCATTTAAATACAAAAAAAGAATTTGAAGAAAAAATAGAAAAATTAAAATCTACACAAACTACAATAAATGAAAATATAAAAACGCATAATGAATTAATTAAAAAATTAAAAATTGCAAATGAATATACAACAAATAAAATAATTAAATTAAATAAAAAAATACAAGAACTTAATAATAAATTAACCCAATCTAATATTTCACAAAATGTTTTAAATATAATAAATGAATACCAAACTAAATTAGAAACTAAAATAAAAGAACTTGAAACCAAAAAAATTGATTATGAAATTTATAAAGAACTTACAGAAATCTTTTCAGAAGACGGAGTTAAATTATATATAAAGAAAAATATACTTTCAGTTTTAAACCGTGAAATTGAAATTATTTTACAAATATTTAATTTAAATTATTATTCTTTGATTATTGATGAATATTTTGATAGCAAAATTTATTTTCATAATGTAGAAATTTCACCAGAATCTTTAAGCGCAGGAGAAAGAAAACGATTGGAATTTATTTTGATTGTGAGTTTATTAAAGTTTATTCAAATGAATTTATTAAATATTAATGTATTATTTTTAGATGAAATTTTTGCATCAATTGATAATTATGGAATAGAAGATATAGTAAAAATTTTAAAATACTTAAAAACAAAATTAAATTTAAATATATTTTTAATTCATCATAGTATTGTATTTGAATCTGAATTTGATAAAATTTATTTAATTAAAAAAGAAAATAATTTTTCAAAAATAGAATTATTAAAACTATGAAACAAATAAATTTTAAATTACATAAACACAATTATTATCCTAAAAATAGAACAGCATTAAAAAAACAAATCACCAGATTATTAAATAAATACGGCAAAGAAGCAGATTTAAATGTTATAAATGTTTCAAATATAAATGATTTTACTAATTTATTTGGTGCAAATTATATTTTTAATGAAGATGTTTCTGAATGGAATGTATCCAATGGATATAATTTTGATAGTATGTTTGAATATTGTTATGACTTTGATTCTAATTTAGCAAATTTGGATACATCAAATGCAATATACATTTCACATTTATTTTATTTTTGTAAAAAATTCAATGCTAATTTAAGTAACTGGAATGTTTCTAATGTTAAATTTTGCACAAGAACATTTAGTAATTGCAATTCATTTAATGCAGATTTATCAAAATAGAAATTTCATCCAGAATGTGAACCAATTAGAAAAAATCTTTATTAGAAAAATATCCAGAACGATTACCAAAAGGTGTTTCATTATTGATATAAATAAATTAAATAAAATGAAAACTTATTTAGAAAAAAATTATAATTTAAAAGGAAATACAGAAATTAAAAATCTTGATGATTTAATTTCTTATTTAAATGAAAATTTTATACCATATATTGAATCATTTGTTTATGAAAATTTTAAAATTAATACAAAATTTGGCATTCCAATAATGCAAATAAATCAAATGGGAAATAGTGATACACAAATATTTAATTATTTTTTAATAACCGATGATATTCCAATTAATGATTTAAAAATTTTAGTATACGCACCAAGCACAGTAAATATTTCTGTTTTTTTAGCATTTCCCATTTCGTGTAGTAAAACATTTAAATACCCAAATGAAATAGAATTTGATATTGAATTTGATTTTAAAATTAATGAAACTGCACAAATTACTAAAATTAAAAAAGTAAGCAAAAAAGTAGTATATAATATTTCCGAAAATTTTTTCTATATAAATAAAAAAAATTAAAATTGTGTTAATACAAGCAGGAAAAGATAGTTATATTTATTTTTATGAAATTTCGCCAACAGATGAATTAGAGTTGGAGTTATTCTTTAAAAAAAGAATTAAAAAGTATTGGTTTAATCCATTAGTTAAAAAGAAATTATGGGATGGTTATTTTTACTTTTATGATAAAAAATTTAAAAGAATTCATATTGGGTTATATTGGCAACTTTTAAAATTTTTAAAAGAAAAAACTTATAAAATAGAAGGAACTGAAATTATAAATGAATATTTTTATAATACATTATTTGATTTAAACTATGATGAATTTAAAAAAGAAGTATTTGAATTATTTAAAGATTCAGAATTTGGAAAAGGTAAATCAAAAGAAATAAGAGAATACCAATTAGAAACATCATATAAAATTTTAAAAAATAATCATTCAAGAGCAGTTCTTTCAACCTCTGCTGGAAAATCATTAATAATCTATTTAGTTAGTTTATATCTTTTAAATAAATTAAAAAAGAAAAATGTTTTAATTGTTGTTCCAAAAGTAAGTTTAGTAATCCAAATGTTTGAAAATATTAAAGAATATGCAGAAGCATCTGGGAATGCAGATTTAATGAATTCAATTAAAATGTTACACTGTGAAGAACGAGACAGAAATTATACTAATTATAATATAATCATTTCAACTTATCAAACATTATCATCTGAATTGAAAAAAAGAAAAGATTTTCTTTATAATATTGATTCCATTATAATTGACGAAGCACACTTTACCCATACAAAATCTATTAAAGAAATAATAACAAATGCAAAAAATTGCAATTTTACAACTGGACTTTCTGGAACATTAGAAATGGACGAAGAATCAGTAGAATCATTTAATTTAGATATTTTTTTAGGTCCAAATGTTGCAAATGTTTCTTACCAAGAACTAAAAGAAAATAAATTTATAACCCCAGTGGAAATTAAAATGCTTATTTTAGATTATTTAGAATCTGATTTAAGAATCCAACTTTATAATATACGAAAATCATTAAAAATAAATTCAGCAAAGAATATTGAACCAACTGAAATTTTACAAATGGAAAGAAAATTGGTTCAAGATTCTGAAAAACGATTAAATTTTATTTTTAAATTAGTTTCAAAATTAAATAAAAATACATTGATACTTTTCCACGATATTAAAAATAACTATGGAAAAACAATTTATAATAATATTTATAGGTATTGTGATGGGAAAGTTGCGTATTATATTGATGGATCAACAGATGCAGAAACTCGTGAAAACATAAAAAAACAAATGGAATACGATAATAATAAAGTTTTAATTGCATCATTTGGAACATTCTCAACCGGTATTTCAATTAATAATTTGCATTACATTATATTTGTAGAAAGTTTTTATTCAGATAAACTTATTAAACAAAGTATAGGAAGAGGGATGCGATTACATAATAATAAAGAAAAGGTAATTGTTTTTGATTTAATAGATGATTTTAGTATTAAAGTTAAAAATAAAGCAAATAAAAACTTTTTATTAAAACACGCAAATGAACGATTAAAAATTTATAAAAACGAAGGATACAATATAGAAATCAAAAAAATAAAATTATAAATAAAAAAAATAATTATGAAAAACCTAAATAAAATAAAAACTTTGTTAGAAACTACTGGGGATATTGGAAGTAAGCAATTCTATTTTAATCATTCTTTTGAAAAAGTATTTTATAATTTGACAGAAAATAAAATTATTATTTATAATTAAGTGCACACTAAAAAGTTTTTTGACTATAAATAAAAAAAAGATACTTTTTTGTTTTTTTTTTTTCTAACTTTAAAAAATAACTTTAACTTTAATGGAATTCATAAAAAAAATACAGTGCTTAGAAACCGAAGAGTTAGAAAATGTGCTTTTTTCTGATGAAAAGTTAAAAGAAGTATGTAATAAAATTGATAAATTAGATTCATCTTTTAATAATATTAATGACCTTCCAGTATTAGGTGAAGCAGATGGTGATTGTAAATATATTAGAGTCCCAAATATTTTACTTTATGTATTTAAATATTTATCTCCAAAAGAAAAAAATGAACTTGCATTTTTAATTTTGTTTAAAAATAAAACACGATCAGATTATTTAAAATTTTCAAATAAAAAATTATTTTTTAAAGAAATTGGAAAAGGAAAAGCAACTGGAACTAAAACATTAGAAAGATTAGAAAAAAAAGAATTAGTTAGTTTAGATAAACACGGATTAAATTTAAGAAGTTGGAAATGGATAACTAATTATTGGTTATTAAAAACGCACTATAAAAGTCCAATAACTAAAAAACAACTTATATTTTATTTTAGAGAAGATATTAAATTTCAAGAACTAAGAGTAAAAGATTTAACGATAGAAAGTATTAAAGATGCAATTATTCAATTCCATTTACATAGAAATATAGTTAAACAAGAAGAAAAAATTAAAGAAAATTATGCTGCACTAAATTATGTGTGTGAAACGATTGGATTAGATTTTAAAGTAATAGAAAATATTCTTATTACAAATAACAATGTTGAATTTAATATCCAAAATTACTCTGAAAATGATATTACAAATTTTAATTCTTTTAAAAATGCAATTACAGAAGAAGAAATAGAAGTAATAGGGGAAGAAATTAAAAGAATGGTAGAAATAATTAAATATGGTAAAATAAAACCAGAAGAATATGAATACGAAGTAGTAGATAATAAAATTTTAAAATATGATAATGATATTCTTGTAAAAGAAATAACTGATTTTATAACTATAAAAACCGAATATGGTGAAACTTTATATAAATTTAAAGATGAAGACAGATTAATTAAAATAGATGAAACTGGGAAAATAATAAAAGGGGATTCTAAAAAAATCATCTCTGACATTATAAAGGGAAGTATTTCTAATAATCCTTTGGTTCGTGAAATACGAACATTGAATGTTTTAGAGATGATTTCAAAAGAAATCCCCTTTATTATTAATACCAAATCATTTAAGAAATATAAAAAATATTTCTTAAAGAATGGTAGAATTCCCAGTGAAAGAACATTTTTGATACTAAATCAAAAAATGTTCTTTTATTATTTATATTTTAAAAAATCTGCAAAAATCCCAATGTGGTTTATTCCAATCATTACTGCAGAAAATCTTGCAAGAAAAACAGGGTATTCTAAAAATTACATTAATAAAAAACTAAACGAATGGGGTATTAAAGTTATTTATACATTTAGCGGAAACGAACACGATGAATTTTTAACAATAGATAACCCAATGGATAAACACAAGTATTTTCATAACGGATGTTTTAAAGGAAGATTAATTTTAGAAAATTCTAAAAATTTCTTTGTTAGAGAATCATCAAGAAAAAGTAATTTTAATAGTTCTTTCTTAAAAAAGAAAAATGTGTTTATCCAAAAACACAAAAAAGAAATTTGGAAATATGTAATGGAATTAACAGAAGAACGTTATGGACATTTTTACTTTAAAAAAGAATACTCCGATTGGGGATTGCAATATGATTCGGAAATGGATGAATTTTTTAATTTTAAAGGTCCTAAAATACCTTCTGATATTTTTAAAACTGCGGTAATGAAAGTGATTGAAGATTTAAAAAAAGAAAAGGTTAATTATGATTTTTAAAAAAATTTTAAAGGAAGAAAAAAATTACCTACAATATCAGGGAAGATATATAATAATATCTAAATAATCAACTATTATCTCCCTTAAAATATCCTTTAAAATTTAATAAAAAAAAATAAAATATTTTTAATGAATTACATTAAAAGTTTCAATAAGAATTTGTTACAAAATTCTAAAGAATTATTAAAAAGTTTCAATAAAGAATCATTAAAAATTTTCAATAAAGAATCATTAAAAAGTTTCAATAAAGAATTGTTACAAAATTCTAAAGAATTATTAAAAAGTTTCAATAAAGAATCATTAAAAAGTTTCAATAAAGAATCATTAA
>ENA-ORXB01001910-ORXB01001910.1-sediment-metagenome-genome-assembly--contig:-NODE-1910-length-21006-cov-4.049166_pt1 | contig 21006 bp, 22 predicted proteins | sample MGYA00237863_ERZ511475 | MGnify/ENA primary metagenome ERZ511475 (study PRJEB26305, sample SAMN06343858) | sediment metagenome | isolation source: hot spring sediment | place: Canada: British Columbia... | reverse complement strand
TCCCCCAGTCGGCGAACGGTAAATTGGTCGTGACAATGGTCGACTTTTTCTGATGCCGCGCGCTGATGACCTGAAAGAAGAGATTTGCTCCCTGTTGGCCAAGCGATAGATAGCCGATCTCGTCACAAACCAGGAGGGCCGGTGACTGATAATACTCGAGTTTTTTTAGCAGTGAGCGGTCGGCTTCGGCGGCAATGAGGTGATTGATCATATCCACGGCGGTGGTGAAAAGGACCTTGGTGTTGGCATTGCAGGCAGCGGTGGCGATAAAAAAGGCTCTGAAGAGGGTGCCAATTTGGCAACCTCACCTTCATCATCTAAACAATCCGCAAAAATGGCAACAGCCAGGAAAGAGGACCAAAAAGAAGTCAAAAAAGAAGTAAAAGTTGGAGAAGCGTTAACAGTTGGAGAGGTAAAATGGGTTGCCGGCAATCCTGAAAAAACGAGCATGATTGAATCGGGTAACGAATTTATCAAACCAGCAAAAGCCAATGGAGTCTTTATTATAGTTCCCCTAACCGCAGAGCTCATTGGTAAAGAAAGCGGAACAATAGACAGTTCCCAATTCAATATAGTTGACTCAAAAGGGCGAAAGTTTAGGCCAACTGATAACACCGATGTCATGATGATTCTAAGCGATTCCTCGATTTTTCTAAAGCAGGTTGATCCAAATGTACCGGTAAATGGAAAAGCAGTGTTTGATATAGCAACTGATGCAACAGGTTTAAAACTTGAGATTAAAGATTTACGCACCTTCTCGAATGAGAAAGGATACGTTGATTTGGGATTGTAAAAGGAGTGATAAAGTGAAAATAGCAGCTGTCATATTAGGTGTCATTGGCGGGATTGCGGGGCTTCTGGGCGCTATTTTTGCTCTCTTTGTTGGAGGAATCGGTGCCAAATTTGGGGCAAAAGATGGCGGCGAGATTGTGTGGCTGGGTTTTTCGTCTTTACTGCTTTCGCTTATAGGAATCATCGGCGGAGCTTTAGGTATTGCCAAGCCAAAAGTGGCTGGCTACATGATGCTTATAGCTGGGATAGGCGGCTTTATAACTATCTCAGCCGCATATATCATTGGTGGGCCCCTGCTTATCGCAGGAGGAATTTTGGCTCTTATTGCAGCTAAGAGACTTATTGCAGCTAAGAGAACTTCTGAAGGAGTAGTAGCCCGATAATGCGAGAAGTCTACTTGGATTCTACCTCAAATCATTAAGGTGGTGGCATTAAGGTGGTGGCGAAGTGCATGTTTTGATAAATAACTGTTTGTCTGAACTGGAATTTGGTGAGTTGCAACAGTTTAAAAATATCGGAGTTATACCGCTATTTTTATCTATAAACCATGGACCTATGTATTTAACACTAAAGGAGGCGCTGGATAAGAGACTTATAACTATCACAGAGATCAGCCATGGCGGTTCCGTTCCTGAGCTAAAAGTTATAAATGAGGCCAATATACCGGTGCTTTTACTTGACGGCGAGGAATTGGTTGGAGCTAAACAAAATAGAGTACTTAATACAACTATTCTTTTGAGGGAAGATTCGGTAACTATTATCCCTGTGAGCTGCACAGAACAGGGGAGATGGTCGTATGTTTCAGATGAGTTTGAGGATTCGGATGTTGTAGTGCCATATTGCCTGAGAACAGGGAAGATGCGCTCTGTTACCGAATCTTTAGACAGATCTTCAAGATATGATTCGGATCAGGGTGCAGTCTGGCGGCAGATTCGCGAGTTATCGATGAAAGCTAAAGTTTCCCCGCGCACAGGGGCATTGAGGGACGTCTACAAATCAAAGATAAGCGATCTAAACGAGTATCTAAAGACCTTTGATTGTTTGCCCTCCCAAAAGGGATTGCTTGTGTTTATTGATGGCGAAGTTGCGGGATTTGATTACGTCTCCTCGGAGTCAGCGTACCGGATATTTCATCCAAAGCTAGTGAAGAGCTATGCAATGGATGCGCTTCTTCAAGCGTCGAGGAGCAGGCGTAAACCTTCCGTTAAGAAGGCAAAGGCGTTTATTGAAGAGGCGATGAGGTGTAGTGAGAAAAGGTACAGGTCAGTTGGATATGGATGGGATTATCGTTTAGAAAGTCGAGAGGTGGTTGGCTCGGCTCTCGTACATCAAAAGAATGTCATCCATATGGCCTTCTTTAGAGCTTCTGAGACCGAGAGAGCAGGGGACACGCCGGGTATGTCTGGCTTTAGGCGTCGCCGAGGATTTAGGGCACAGCCGGGCGGCAGTAACAATGATGGTGGCTTTAACGGCTCTGGCGGCTTTAGCAACGGTGTTGTTATTTAGCAATGGTATTGTTAATGACTAATTTTTGTCATTAATTTTTGGATTTTTTGTCTTTCCGAGGAGGCCGTAAGGCCCACGGCAATCTCTAAGGCCAACGCAGCAATCTCTAAGGCCAAGCAGCAATCTCGGTCTAATATTTGGTAGGGGTACCGGAGTCGGAGAACTTGGTTTTGCAATTGGCAAGGCCAAGCAGCAATCTCGGTCTAGTATTTGGTAGGGTTCCGAGAAGGGCCGCTAAGAAGGGCTGCTAAGAAGGGCCGCTGAGATGGGCCTCGGCCTTGAGTGAAACGAAGGCTTTAGATCGCTTGGTAATTTAAGCATTTATTTGTTATACGATAAAAGAAGGATATATTAGGTTGATGTCGAAAGAACATCTATAGTGCTGTGTATTGATTAGTAAGCGATTGGTTGAGGTTTTTAAACCAGGCCTGCTTGCGGTCTTTTACCAAAGCCAACTCGAAATAGTAGCGGCAGATGAAAGTCAAAGTTTTTGAAGTAGGCCTACATGCTATCTTTTTGCGGAGGCTTGGAAAAATGAAGATCACCAAATTGCTTTACAAACTAGCAAGGATTAGCCGAGATATCGAAGTTGCCGCCAGCGGCAACCCCAAGAAAATCGCCCGCCGAGCAAAGAATAAGGTATTGGGTAGGATGTTGTTTAGAAGGTTGTGGTAAGGGCGTTGTTTAAGAGGATGTGGTAGGGTGTTGAAGAGGTTATTGTAAGGTGTGGTAGAGTGTTTTGGCGAATTGTTGAGGTAGATGTGGTAGGCGCTAAAATATTAGGCTGATAAATATATAGCAAGTTAAGTGCGACGTTATAAACTTACCATTTTTTAAAACTATACTTTTATAAACTTGAAATTTGTTGGTTAAAAAACAATTACAAAACAGGATAGTATTAATGGAATGGGTGATGGAAAAGGAAAGGCTAGAAATATTTCACTATCGGTGGATGTTAAGCGAGTGCTTGAAAAGGTGCACGCGGAGTCGAGCACCGTCACCCTCGAAGATCTTAGGATTTTAGCAAAATGGCCTGAGCAGCTTAATGCTACCGATCAAATTAGAATTGCCGCCAAGTTAGGATTAAGTTCATTAGAACGCGAATCAAAAGCGGTACGTTCCTTAGTACTTAAATGCCGTCAGACATACTCGCGCAAGCAAGAAGAGGACGGCCTTATCTATCGGGCTCGAGGTGGAGACGAAGAGGCGTGGCACGACATATTAGATCGTTATGATGGTTTACTAAACCAAATGATTAAAGATTGTCTTGAGGGGCGCAAGGTTTCATGCCATGATTTTGAAGAGCTTGCACATGTTGCTCGAATTGGCTTATGTGAAGCTTTGAATCGCTATGATCCAATAAAAGAAGTTCCGTTGTACACATTTGCAAGGTTCTATGTAAAGAGGCACATAGTTCAACAGCTAGAATCGCTAAATTATATGGCTGCCGCTGTGTCTGATTTTCAAGCCGAGGATTATCCAGTACCGGACTGTGGATTAGATCTTATTGAGACAAATTTACTTGTAAACTCACTTCTAGCTAGAGCTGAGTTGAAGCCAATAGAAAAGGTCGTAATATTATCAAGTTATGGCTTTACTGACGGGTTGCCCAAGAAGCTAATAGCTATTGCCAGAGAAATGGGGAAGTCGCCTCAGTATATTTGCAAGATAAAAAAGAGTGGTTTGAGAAAGATAAGGGCGGTAGCAAAATCAGGAATTGAGGGTTATGTTTGCAAACAATTTTAAGCAAGATGATGTCAATAAAAATTTTAGGCTTGCTTTTGAGGACTATGTAGGATTTACGCCCTATGCTTTCCAGGAAATGGTTTATAAAGCTTTGGCAAATCAACGATCAGTTGTATTACGTGCGCCAACTGGCTCGGGTAAATCAGAAGCTGTCTTCATGGCTTATGCTCTTTTACGATCTGTCCCGGATTTTCCAAAAAGGCTTATCCATTCCCTTCCGCTTCGTACATTGGCAGACTCGCTGGCAGATCGCTATCAGCGATATGCTAAGCGTATTAAGCAACCAATGTTGATAAAAGCTCAGCATGGTGCTAGACCTGAGAGCACTCTTTTCTATGCTGATGTCGTGGTTGCAACCATCGACCAGCTAGTAAGTTCATATGCATCAGCACCTCTCTCGTTATCACCACGTGTTGGAAATATTCCGGCTGGTGCTATTCCTGGCTCTCTTCTTGTATTCGATGAGGTACAAACTCTCGAACCTAAGCTTGGCTTACAATCAATGTTGCTGATGGCCAGCCGGCAGCAATTATTCGGTGTTCCGTTTGTTATTATGACGGCCACGCTTCCAACCATGTTTATAGAAGCTTTAACCAAAGAGCTAAAATTTGATTTTCTTGATATAGAGGAAAGTGATATCAAATCTCGTAGTATTAGGAAGGTGACTCTAGCTTTTAACAATCAAAATACACTAACCCCAAAAGAGGTAATTCGTGCCAAAAAGGAGGGGCATAGCAAAGTTTTGGTTGTTGTTAATACTGTTGACAGAGCGATTGGTCTCTATCAAGAGTTAAAACAGCTCTTACCTCCATCAGAACCGCTTTTTATTTTACACTCTCGTTTTTTAGATGGTGATAGGCAAGTCAAACAACAAATAGTCCAGGAACTTTTTGGAAAGGATGGAAAAGAAGCCGCTGTGCTTATTGCTACACAGGTCATCGAAGCAGGTATTGATATTTCGGCGGATATGTTACTGACCGAGCTATGCCCTGCTGACTCCCTTGTCCAGCGAGTTGGGCGTTGTGCTAGGTGGGGTGGTGATGGGCACGTTATTGTATATGACGTTCTTGGACCGGCGCCATATGATTCGGAGATACTCGCTCGAACGGCGAATAATTTGAGCAAAATCAATGATTCCGTTTTGGACTGGCAAAAAGAAAAATGGCTTGTTGATGAAGTACTTGGTGCTATTTATGCTGACCTCACGGACATCGAATTAAGAGCAACTGCACTAAATCATCTTGCTGAGGCTGCATTTGAGGGCAAACCTTTTAAAGCCGAAAAGGCAGTGAGACAGATCGATACAGTTGATCTCACCATACATGATGACCCTTCTTCAGCAACTAATGATTTACTAAGTCTTGAACGCATAAGTATTAGCCCTGGTATACTAGCACGGCTTGTTAAGGAATACGCATCTCACGGCACATATCCACTGCTTTGGAGCGTTGAGATAGATCGCAATAGTAGGCAGATAAGGGATGAATATTCATCCCTTTTTCTTAAACCTGTAAGGTCAACGAGCGAGGCTTTTCAGAGCCAATTTTTTGTTATTTCCTCCCAGCAAGCGACTTATGATAGTGAGACTGGTTTATTAATTGGAGTTTCTGGACGAGCTTTACCGAAACGTAAAGCGGAAGAGAAAAGACCCTTAGTATCAGAAACTCCAGAACGAAAAGACTGGCAGACCCATGCTTTTGAAACAGTCCAGGCTTTTCGTGAGATTTTATTACAAAAAGAATGGCTTCCTATAAAAAGGATTGGTAACGCTTTTGGGATAAGTTATGAAAATCTTATCGCTCTTTTAACAATGCTTTTAACATGTCACGATCTTGGCAAGATGACAACCGAATGGCAGAAAATCGCTGGAGCCAAAGAGCATGAGTTCATCGCTAAGTTTTCTAAGTCTGATGTTGCTCTTAAAACATCCCTTCCATCGCACAGCACTACTTCTGCTTTCGCCTTGTGGGATTTTCTACAGAGGAAGTATGGTCGTCGTCTTGGTGTTGTGGCTGCTCTTTCTTTGGCACATCATCATTCCGTTCGGGCGGTCATAGTTCCAAAATATAAGCTTAAAAAGGGTTGGCACGATGTTATTATGGCAACCTTTAAAAAAGCAGGTGTACCGTGCCAATTTGATAGTGTGATTGAAGAAACGATTGAAAAAACGAGCGGTGAACGTGAACTCGACCGAAAAATGCCTGATTTTTCAGACAGTAAGGCATATTCTGCTTATATAATTTTCTCTCGTGTTATAAGGCTATCCGACTGGATTGCTTCTGGAGGTGGTGAGGATGCAATATATCGTTTTGAAGAGCGGGCTTGAAATCTTTGATGTGGCAAGAGCGTATGGGTTAGCAGCATGTCTTTATTATGGCGCAGGTTTCAGAGCCCCTGTGATTATTGATGCTGGAACGGTTTACCTTTTAGAACACGATGCAGAGATGCCAAAACATATTCCAGAAGAATGCCAAGCGGGGTGGGCGGCTTGTTTTGATCATAAACATTGGCGTGATGTTTTACGCACGTATAAACAAGCACAATTTGAAGCTAAAGTTAAGAAAGCACGAAACTTGCTTAGCGAGAGGTTTGGTACTGTTATCGAGCAGTTTCTTCTAGATCGAGTCATAGCGAATGAACCCTCTAAAGATCTTGAGAATAATCTAGAGACGCTTTCTGGTGCGCTCGAGCCGACCGCATTTAAAGGGTTAAGAGCGCCAACACGGGGTACTTACAGTGAAAATCAGGTCAAAGTTGGATCTGTTGATTGGGCACTTGCCTGCCTTGGTGGATCTCTGGTTGGGAAGTATATTTCACAGCGTACTGCTGGTAATAAATGGGAGTACTATGTTAATTATTGGTTACCAGAGAGAGTAACTTTTGATGGTGTACTTGATTTAAGAGAAAAGTTAAGAAGCGCAAGGCTTTCTTACCTTGGGGCTGAAAATGCTGCTGCTCATCAAGCTGTTCTTCTTGCTAAAGCAATCCGAAGACGCGCTTTAACTGAACTAAAGTGTACTGATCGGTTTTCTGAAGTTGTCTTCTTTACTCTTTTCCAAAGCAGCCAACAGATAAAGCCCTCTAGTGCTGGGCATGCTAGCCTTTCTCATCTTCTTAAACTGGCACTAGATCCTAAACCCGAAGCCGAAAATGTTCTTAACATATGGGATTACCTTTTCCGGAGAGGAAGCACCAAGGGCGCTGAGGGTTTAGCCATAGTAGTGACAGAGTTCGTAATTAGGCCAAACCTGGACTCATATGAACGCTGTTTAAAAGAGTTAATTCGCTATCTTAGAAAAGGGGTAAAAGGAGAGTTTCAATACGATGAAAAGACATTAAAGGAGGTGATGGCCTATGTCTAAATCGCTAGCTAGCGTCTATGAAGATCCTAGCGTAAAGGACTTTGGAAGCGCTTTAAGGAGAGCCCTCAGAATTGAGGAAATTCAAGATTATGCATCTTTAATCGAGCTTGAAAACGCTGAAACACCCGATGATTTTGCTGATGCAATAAGGAAATTTTTAAGGCGTTTTGAATCGCATGCTAGACGAATGAAGCTTCGTCGGCCCATGGAGGAAAGTCTCACGCGCTTGATATCGTTAGTCGACGATTATGGTGTAAGGATTGTGAGGGCAGCATTAGTAAGCCATGCATTGGTCAAAAGCTCACTGGCTGAAGAGCAGGAAATTGCTCAAGTTATTGTGGAATAAACCCAGAACTTTTTGTTTTTTATATATTTGCTTGGAGGTGCGAGATGCCTGACAATAATCTTTTTGAAGTAGCAATTGCTGCTAGAGCGACCTGGAATTTACACTCTTTGAATAATGAGGGTACGGTTGGTAACGTGACAGAGCCACGAACAGTAGTTCTTGCTGGGGGGGATAAAACTGATGGCGTTTCTGGAGAGATGCTAAAACATATTCATGCTTACTATCTGTGGATGCTTGAGTCCGACAAATCAAAGTTCTGCCCAGCATGTCGCAAGTTACATCCCCAGAAGGCAGATGAGAATCCGGACGTAACTCGTGTAAGGGATGGTGCAGAGGCGATGTCGATAGCTATTAAAACATGCGAAATGGACGACGTTCATGGCTTTTTGGTACAGCGGCCAACGATATCTAGATCTTCGACTATTGAATTTGGGTGGATAGTAGGTATTCCTGAAAGCACTAACCGTGATATTCATATTCATGCCAGGCATTGGATGGGTGGTAGAGATGAGCAAACCCAAGCTAATCAAAGTGAAGAAGGGCAAGAACAACAGACTCGTGAGGTTTCCGCTCAAATGATTTACCACAGGCCGACCCGTTCAGGCGTGTATGCAATTGTTTCAGTTTTTCAGCCATGGAGAATAGGATTAAACGAGACAAATTATTCATATGTTATTGATCAAGAAGAGCGAAAAAGACGCAGTGCGTTGGCGCTAAACGCGTACAAAGCAACTTTTATGCATCCCGAGGGTGCGATGGATTCGACAAGATTACCTCACATTGAGGGTTTTGAAGGCGCCGTTATTATTTCAGAGAAAAACTTCCCTGCGCCAGCGTTAAGTCCATTAGCTGCTGATTTTATCGATAGAATAGAAGCATTAGCAAATAGAGTTGGCTTGAAAGTTCGAACGTTCTCTAATCTTGATGTATTCTGCACTATTATGGATGAGTTGGGTGTTTATACTCCATGGACACTTGAATTGCCTACTAGTTAAGGGGAGATTGGTTTAATGGATCGCTGGATAAAAGCTAGTCTTGAGTTTGCTAGTTTCTTTTCATATCGTGTTCCTAATACTTCTCCTCAATTCGCTCTGGCTTCCCCCGTGCCAAGTCCAGCGGCAGTTAAGTTAGCTCTTGTTGATGCAGCCATAAAAATGAGTGGGCTAGTAAGCAGAGGGGAAGAGATATTCAATGTACTTAAGAAAGTTCCGGTAGAAATAAATGTTCCTAATCGTGTCACGGTGATGCGGTATTTTATAAAGAGGCTAAAGCCAAACGAAGGTGGTCTAATCGAATCAACAGCAGTTCGAGAATATTGCCATTTTAATGAGCCATTATCACTCTTTATTAAAGTTCCAGACATCTCTTTGGGTGAAGTTAAGCAGTTGTTCTTTTATCTGGGACGTCTTGGTACAACAGATTCATTGCTCTGGTGTGATATCGTGGAGGAATGCGAGCCCGATTTTACATTGTCTTGGGTTAATCTTGAAGAGTTTTCATTGCCAATAAGTGGTGATAATTTAGAGAGACGAGTGATAGTGACTCTCAATGATATCGATGAGAGTGCGACCTTTGATTGCATTAATCCTTATTCCTCCCGGGGTGGTAGGCGCTTTGTAAAGATAACTAAAATGCTGCCTCTGGTCATAGAAGAGAAAGCCGAGAATTGGGTAAGATACCAAAGGAAACCGTTTGTATTGGAGTGACCAGTTTATTTAAAAGCAGGCTCTATTGCTTAAAAATCATCTGTTGATTGAGCAACAGCTCAACAATCAAAGTTGATATAAAAGTGAAATATGGTTTTATCGATTGAATGTACTGAGGGATAGAGCAAGCGTCAGAATCAGATTGCTCGCATAGCATTTTTTGTTGGGAAACTAGAGAAATGTAAAAGAAAAAGCTACGTTGAGTATAGTTTTTTAGAGCTGCAACAGCATCAGTTTTTAATAAGAGAGGCTAAAAAGAGGACAATGTTGCAGCTACGGGTAGAAAGCTAATTTGTGTTATTGAATATGGTATCAACCATGATAAACTCATCCGTGAACAAAAGCCAACCCTCCTACTCGACAAGAAACTTTCGACGATATCGTCTTGGTTGGCTCAGAAAAAAGAGATGAGATGTATCTATCTGTGATGTGTGCAAGATGGTTAAAAATAGGCTTGAGAAAGCTAGGAGTGTTTGAATAGTATATGGAATCTGTGCTATAATTTGTGTAAGCTTCTCAAGTACTAGGTATTTCAATTTAAAATGAGGATTCTATAAAGGTATTAGTATTTACTGTACATACTAGTGGCTAATTATACTTTGGATACTGGTGCAAGAACATGAAACTATCCTATGATGCAAAATATGACATCCTTTGCATAAAGTTTGCAGAACACGTCGAAAAAGTGACCAGCAAATCTGTGGACGAAGATATCACCATTGATTTTGACGGGGAAGGAAAAATCGCAGGCATAGAAATACTTGACGCCTCAAAGCATGTTGATATTGGGAGTTTACTACCGGTTCGGATTGAAAAGAAAGCAGCAGGATAATCAAGTAACAAAGTTCGTTCATGAGTGCTTTAGTGTAATTTCCATATAGAAAGGCAAGCATGAATAACGAGCATGCCATTGAAATCAAAATCAAAACACTCACCCCGCTTTGGACCGGCGGCGTAGGCGGCAAATGCGACCGCTTGCATGAAACCGGAATCATCGGCTCGATGCGCTGGTGGTATGAAGCCATCATCCGTGGCCTCGACGGTTATGCTTGTGATCCTACTTCTGGTAATCACTGTGAACTATCCGGCAAAGAAAAAACCGATGAAGAACGCAGCAAAAAGCTATGCCCAGCCTGCTGGCTTTTCGGCTGCGGCGGCTGGAAGAGAAGATTTCGGCTAGAAGTTATAAAAGAGCCTGAATTAACTCCACTTCATTTTCGCTCTGGGCTGTCACCTAATCGTAAGTGGCTCGCTGAAATATTTGGCGACAATAATAAAAGCATTCAAAATATAGGGGTGCCGTTTGGTGATTTTACTTTGCGTATCGTGCCTTTAGGACATGATAAGGGAGATAACGATTTAGCACTCAAGAAGCTCGCATTGATTCTAAAATTAATCGAGCAGTATGGGGGACTAGGAGCGAAGCTACAGCATGGCTTTGGAATAATCCAAGTAACCAAATGGCCTGGCGGCATTGATGCATCAAAGATTCTTGACATCATACCTACTTTAAACCAAGAGATTGATCAGTGGCCTAAGGGTTCTCAGAAAAATACCATTGATCCCCAGTGGAATTTTCAGAATTTTATCAGCCTTTCATTTGATCTTCCCAAAGAGAAATTAAATGAGTTTTTAAAAAATGGAGCACATGTTGGAGCCAAACAAAAAGAGAATGAACTAAGATATATCCCTTGCACTTTTGATATTCGTTATAAAGGTAAAGAAGGCAAGTTTGGCATGCGAGAGTGGCTTAGAAAGAAAAAGGGGTGGAAAGAAACTACTAATCCTAGGGCTTGGGAAGAACTTGATAGGTTATTAGGTCCTCGGTCGAATTGGAAGGATAGAGCTAAAAACAAAATTAGTATTGATAATGATTGGCGTAGAGCTGGAAGCCTTTACTTTAGTATGCCCTATGGTACTGCAAGCGATGCACAAAAATATAGAATACGAATATACGGCTTCGTTCCTCCCGACCTGAACAAAGTCGGTAGGCAAAATTTTGATTCTAGTGCGCTAAGTGATCTGGCTATCGAATATATGAAGCACGCTTTTGGAGATAAAGTCGAACCTTCCCCAACTCATTTTGGTAGCAAAATCCTGAGCGTTAAAGCAGGCGAAATTGGAGGTCGCTCATGACCTACGACTTTTATGCGTCTCATCCAATAGCAGATGAATCATCTGTAAAAGACTGCGCTAGCGGTGCTAATTCATTTCAAGGCTTTGTTATAGATACAAGAGTAAGCCTTTTTGCCCCGGCTATAATTAATGACAAGATTAAAGTATTGGCGCAGAACGGTGATCAACGTAGAAATATCCTAGGGTACAGACAGCTAGTCCACGATTCTAAAGATCAGGGCGATGAGGTCAATGATCAACATGGTTATGGCCAGTGCAGGGGTGCAGGGGGCGTCCCCAGGGGCGGTTGGTTAAATCTGTATATTAGGGGTTGAGTCTAAGTTGTTAGAATATCGAACTGTTTTGCTCGCTGCATTGTTTCATGATATTGGTAAGTTACTGCAAAAAGGACAATTTAGTGGCTCTTTGAAGATAAAAGGCAAACATCCTCAGGTGTCGGCTGATTTCATCTCTTCTTATTGGGATTTCTTTAAGGCCGTAAGTGACGTTGATCTTCTTTACGAGCTGGTTAAGAGACACCATGAAAGAACCGACTATCCACCCGAACTTCAAGCTGGGAAAGCTAAGCATGAGATTAGATCGCTGGCCTATCTTATAAGCAAGGCTGATAATTATTCATCTATGGAGCGGGGTGAAAGCTTTCTTGGTAGACGCAACTATAAGACCACATCCCTTATGTCAATATTTTCAAGGGTGCGATTGGATGATAATAAACCGGTTCCAGAACCAAAATCTTATAACTTATCGCCCCTCAATCCGGCAACTGCTTTTCCTAATTTGCATGGAGATTTAGATTATGAAGATATAAATAGCTTCCTAAGTGAATTTGGCAAGGAGTTTAATGGATTAGCTAACAGATTAAAAGGTAAATCATTTGATGTGGTATTTAGCCACCTCGTCTCGCTTTTGCATCGTTATACCTGGTGTATTCCGAGCAACACCCAGGAAGAAATACCAGATGTATCACTTTATGACCACCTTAGCACAACGTGTGCCATTGCCGCCTGCCTATATCGCTTTCATTCAACCGCAGGAATCCTCAAGGATGCTGAGGTAAACGACTCTGAAACCCATAAGTTTCGGATTGTCGTGGGCGATCTTTCCGGCATCCAGAAATATATATTTAGTGTTGCGACAGGTGGAGTAAAAGGGGTAGGAAAACGTCTGCGTGCTCGCTCGTTCTTTTTGGGGGCGTTGACTGAAGCGGTTGCTCATTGTATTACTAGACATTTTGAGCTTCCGTTATGCAATATAATCATTTCCTCTGGGGGAAGGTTTTATATCTTAGTTCCCAACCATCCTGAGGCTGCAACCTGGCTTGATACTTTACAAAGGGAACTAGATAAGTGGTCAGTTATTTCTTTTTCTGGAGAGATAAGGATAAATCTGGCGCATATTTTTTTTAGAGGGGGAGATTTCGAAAAATTTGGCGTTATTCTTGAAGAGGTAAATGCCTTGCTGAGCGAGCGAAAAGCACGCCAGCTGGACGGTTTTTTGATACGAGACGGTAAATGGGCAGAAGATGCTTGGCTGGGAGATAGTTTAAGCGGCGAAAATGGCATTTGTAGCTGCTGTGGCCGGCGACCGGCAAAACAAGAAATCGATGGATTAGCACACTGCTCAGAGTGTTTACGAGACTTGCGACTTGGCACACTGTTGGCAAATGCAAGGTACATAACATACCATGATAAAAAGAGCGGCGAGCCCACAGGCACTCACTATTTCGATGTCTTTTCCAGCTATTTTGCTATTCATGAAGAGCTGCCACATTCTGGCTCAAAACCCTATATTGCGATAAAACTTAACGAGACTGATTTGAGCGAATTATTTGATCATCCTGCAATGTTCCGCTTCTTAACCAATTACGTGTCCTTGGCAACGGAAAACGTGTGCAAAGAGTGCTCAGTTGAATGTGAAGAAGAGCAACCCCGACCAGGAAGCCCGCTTTACTTTGACTGTATGGCAGCATCAAGCCGCGGGAAGAAAGTGTTAGGCTATCTAAAAGCTGATGTAGACAACCTGGGATCGATTTTTATCCTTGGCTTTAAAACGGAGAATGCCGATTTTACAACAATATCACGGGTTGCTTCTGTTAGCCGTATGATCGATCTTTACTTCGCGGGTTGGGTGCAGCAACTACTCGCGAAAAAATTCCCTACTTGCTATACAGTTTTCTCAGGTGGCGATGACCTCTTAATCATAGGGCCATGGGATCAAATAATAGAGTTGGCATTATGCATACATAAAGATTTTGAGCGTTTTACTGGTGGAAATCCCCATATTACTCTTTCTGCAGGTGTAACTTTAGCTAAGGTAAGGACCCCTTTGAACTATGCAGTTTCTGAAATGTCCGAAGCTATAGACCAAGCGAAGAAAAAACCTGTTTTCGGCAGCAAGGAGGGGCGGAACCAAATTTGCTTGTTTGGACAGGTTGCTAGATGGCCTGATTTTGAGATGGTTCTAAATGCCGGAAAGAAGCTTGCAGAATAGCATAAACAAAATCAAGTGAGCAGTGGATTTGTCAGAAACTTAAAGTACTACGGTGAATTATATCAGCGCTTCTTATCAAAAGAATATAAGGTCGAAGATTTGCGGTTTATTCCGCTTCTTGCTTACGATATTTCACGAAATATTAAATCCGAAGACGTACAACAATGGGCTGGAGGTCTCAGAAATCAGATAGGTAAAACAGAGGAGCTATATTATCTCTCTATAATTGTTGATTATGCCTTGTTGTTAAAGGAGTGAGGATCTTGAGTAAAAAATGCCGACAATGTGGAAAGCCCACACTTAGTGAAGAATATGAGCTCTGTTTGCAATGCAGTTCAGCAAAAAGGAAATATAGAGTTGGAGCTAAAGTACAAAACGCACGGCAGAAGGAAAACTTAGCAACTAATGGGGGTGGTAGAGCAGCATTTGACAGCGATTATTTGCTTGGCGGCTATTTTGATGAGAAGGGTAATTTGCGCCGCGAGGTTATTGTTGAGTGGCCAGAAAAAGTGGCAAGCGAATTAAGCGAGAAGGGGATGACAGAGACTGCGCTAAGACGTTTCTTTATGCAAGTTAAGGCGCTAGAACTTAAACGGCGCAGCGGAGAAAGCTTTGACAGATTGAGGCCGAAGATTCTTAAATTGATCCCGCAAGTGGTTTATGCAGTTAGCCGCAGCACCCAAAGCTCTGGCGTTCCCGGCTCTTTTAAAGAATTTGTTGATCGTAACGTTGAACTGGCAGGCGAAAATAAAGAAAATTTCAAAGCGTTTGCGGAGCATTTCGAATGTGTTGTGGCTTTTTTCAAGGAGAGAAAACAGGGGAGGAATAGATAGATGAAGCTTAAAAGACACCGGGTTATCAGGGGTATAATCCGATGCGAAACCGGCTTGCGCATCGGTGGCACCAAGGATGCTATTGAAATTGGGGGAATGGATAATCCTATCATTCGTCATCCTATTACTGGTCTGCCTTATGTTCCTGGCTCTTCTATTAAAGGGCGGATGCGCTCTCTAATTGAGCTAAAAAACAATAAATTCAACCATCACAGCGGAGAGCCATGTAATTGTGCTCAAGGAAACTGCCCAGTTTGCCGAATTTTTGGGCCACATAAAGCACCTAATCATAGCCTGGGTCCAACAAGGCTGATTGTAAGAGATGCCATGCTGACTGAAGAGTGGGAAGCAAAACTCAAAGAGGCACAGGAAGAAAAAGGCATCTATTTTGCTGAGATAAAGACCGAAAACTGGATAGATCGCCGGACTGGGAGGGCCGCTGACAAGGGATTACGTACCCAGGAAAGGGTCCCAGCGGGTACCGAATTCAAAATGGAATTGGTTATTCGAGAGTTTGAAGGCGATGGGGATAGGCACACTGTTGATACGGTTTTGGATGGTTTACGCTTGATCGAGAAGGAATACATCGGCGGCTCAGGCAGCAGGGGCTATGGCAAGGTAACCTTCCAGCAGCTTATGCTGGATGGGGCGTCGATCAGTCTGCATGAAGAAGCAGTGAAGGTCCAATAGGAGCCAAAATGAAGACTAATCAGGTGCGTCTTGGACTAAAAGGAACCTTCATAACGCCGCTTAAGGCTGATACTCTTTTTGGCGGCATCTGCTGGAGTATCCGGGAAGGAGGAAGTGAAAAGCAACTTATCGATTTTCTTAATCAGTACAGGAATGGTAACCCTCCTCTCGTTCTTTCCAACGGCTTTCCAGGCGAACTTTTTCCTCGTCCCTTTTTGCCGCTTAAAACACGAGGCGATGGTAGCAAGAAAGATCTATTCCGGCGTCATAAAGAGGCCAAAAGGGCAAAGAAAATCAAGTACTTAAGCGCTTCTGAATTTAACGCATTCTGTGAAGGCAGACTACCGGTCCTTACTGAAAAGGACCCCGAAGGCGAAAGGGTGATGTTACACAACCAGGTTAACCGCCTCTCTGGGACTACTGATAAGGGCACACTTTATGAACAAACGGAACGCTACCTCAAGCCTGGCTTTACGTTCTTTTCCGTATATATCAGGGTTTCTTCGGAATGGGAGGATATCGTACGCAGTGCTATGGCATTGCTTGGCGAAACTGGCCTTGGCAAGCGCCGTTCTATAGGTAAAGGCGTCTTTTCAGTCGACGGATGGGAAGAGATCGAATTAGGAGTAAAGACGGAGGCCGATGGTTTTATCAGTCTATCCGATTTTGTTCCAGCGCATGATGATCCTACAAACGGATGGTGGGGATTTGATGTAAAATACGGCAAACTTGCTGGCGAACATGGGTTAATTCACTCACCATTTAAAAGGCCGCTTTTGATGCTTTCCGCTGGTTCTTGCTTCAGGGTTGCAGGTGAAGTGCGATATTATTATGGCCGGATGGTGGATGGTATTACGCCGCATTTGCCGCAGGTGCTTCATTATGCGTTGGCCTTTGCCATTCCAATCCGGTTGCCAAAGCAGTCCTAAGGATGTTGGAGGGCATGATCTATATTATCTTTAACATTGGGAACAGCGATGTTCAACTAAACCGACAAGTTCATTTTAAGGGCAATTTGATTAATGGCCATATTCCTAGCAATTTGGCTCGTGCTGTTGGTGAGCATCTTCTGCAAAATTACGATGAATACAAGCCGTATCTGAGCTATCCAATAGTTTTGTCTGTAATGCCATATATCTTAAGGGATTTAGACCAGAAGGAGGAAATAGCGATCGGTTTGGTTGTTTCTGACCAGGTTGATAACGAGTATCGATCGAAAGATACTATTTTTTATGGCAAACTAATCGAGCGATTTCTAAATATGGAATACAAGAATATGGAATACAAGAAGCCCATTAGCGAAAAACTTAAGGTAGGACTATTGAAAGTTAAGGAAAATCCGGCTGATTACGATAATATGAATCGCTGGTTTGATGATCATTTCCGCAAGCTTGCAATCAGAGAACACTCTAATCCAATAAAAAAACTTTTTATAAGCCTGGCTGGCGGCACTCCAGCGATGAACACCTTTGCGCTTATTCATGGGGTGGGCTATTTTGGTGAAAGAACTGAAATACTATACGTATCCCCTCGGCAAGGTTCCCCGATCCCAATGCGTGTTGGTCAAGATCTTATTGTTAACAATTTGAAAAAGCAGATCGCTATGCTGGTTAGGCATTATAATTTCTTTGCTGCCATCAAACTTGCACAGGAGTTAAAAGATGTTGCTGATAATAAAGGGCTCGTTGAAATCTTAATCGCGGTTCTCAATTGTGCTTATGCTCGCATTTCCTTTGATTTTGATTTGGCTGCGAAAAATCTTGAAAAGGCTATTCGCCTTGCTATTGGAGATAGGCGAGACCGCTTGCTTAGATTACGAAAAGAAATGAGCGTAAATACGCCTGAATTACTGCTAAAGGAATTATTTTTCAATGCAAGGCTTAAGGATAAGCAGGGTGACTACATCGACTTTATCGGAAGAATATTTCGCCTACAGGAGGAAACATATAGACTGATAGCTGAAAAAAAGGCTGGTGTGATATTTACTAGTGACACTAAACAAAGGTTGGATAATGCGTGGCTGAATAGCAACAGTGGATTAAAAGTATACCTTGATAATTATCAGATTGATGGTTCACCGCTGAATTACTCTGGAGTTGTAAATAGACAGGTAATGAGGGCGATTCTGAAGTATTACGCTCAAGATAATCCGGATATAGAAACTTTTCTAGCTGTGCTGGAAAAGATAGAAAAATTAGCTCAGTTACGAAATCAAACTTTAATAGCGCATGGTCATAAGGGAGTTACCAGAGAAATAATTGAACAATGTTACCCTGAGGGAATAAAGGAACTATTAAAACTGCTAGAGGATTTAATAAAAGCGGTTGCTGGCGATTTGGGCGACCAATACAATTTTTATAAAGAAAACTTGCAGGAGGTAGAAAGTATTTTAGCCGAGCTAAGATAGTGCCTTATCAATAGAACCTTTGCCAAATAAACCACACTTGCTATTAGAAATGTACAATATAGAGAGCGAAAGTGTTAAGGGAATTGCATTTCCCTAACAAGCTTTTAAAACCAATACCTTACACTAAACAGATTACCTACTAGCAGAAATAACGTAATGAAAGCTAGAAAGTGCGCACTTATGAAGACAGCAAGATGTGAATTGGAAGGGATGTACGAGTTTATCGCCTCTCAATTTTATTAATATTATGCTCGCTATACACAACTCCGCTAATAGGGGTTAGAAAGATAAGAGACTTAAAATAAATGGTGACGACAGCTATGCCGAAGAGAACCGCAAAAAGAGTGCAACTTTATTTGGAACCAGAGCAATATCAGTTTCTAGTAAGAGAGGCAAAAAAAGAGGGGAGTATTGCCGCAGTAGTCAGAAAGCTAATCGACGAACGTCTCAGGCCAGGGAAAATTAAAGAAGATCCGATTGGAAAACTTGCCGAACTAGCGGCAGAAGGTGGTCCTGAAGACTTGTCAGAGAATCATGATAAGTATATTTATGGCAAGGGGTCAAAATGAAAGCCGTCTTTCTAGATACTTCAGGGATAATTGCCGTTTTAAATATAAAAGATAAGCACCACAGCGCTGCCCTGCATTTTTGGAATTGGCTTTTAGAACAGTCATTAACAATCTACATAACCGACTATATCTTTGATGAGACATATACGGCTCTTAGAAATTGGTTTGGCCATAAATTAGCGATTGGCTTTGGCGATTTGGTTCTTAAAAGTAATGCCGTAAATCTCATACACGTCGATGAGGAATTATTTAGCGATTCCTGGGCAATAGCCCAAAAGCATTCTGATAAAAGCTATAGTTTTACTGATTGCGTAAGTTTTGCATTGATGGAAAGAGTGGGCATAGAATCGGCCTTCACCTTCGATCGGCACTTTGCGCAATATGGGTTTACGGTGAAACCGTAGTAGCTTCCTGCGAAATCTGTTGTGAGCATCAAAAATGAACATAAAAAAGCTACTGCGGGTGTGCATTTTGAACAAGCAGCGATTGGGATGCGAACAATGCAAACAGCTACAGAGGGTCAACAAAAAAGCATATTTAGTGAATTTAAGCTTGCCAAATATCACATAACCATTAAAGCATTAGAGCACATGATTCTTCCTGAATTCAAGGGGTCGATGCTTAGAGGTGGGTTCGGCCATGTTTTTAAGCGAATTTGCTGCGCTACACGCGAAAAAACATGTGACGCCTGTTTAATAAGACATAGCTGCCCATATGCTTATGTATTTGAAACGTCACCGCCAGAGGGAGCAGAATACATGCATAAGCAGACAAAGGTGCCAAGACCGTATGTATTTGAGCTGCCTCTTGAGGACAAGACAGAGTATAATGCTGGCGAGGAGCTCACTTTTCATCTTGTTTTAATTGGACGAGCAATCGATTTACTACCATATTTTATTTTTGCGATTAGGGAACTAGGCGAGGTTGGCATAACTGCTAGGCGGCATAAATTTGAACTAACCTCAATATATGCAGTGGATTGTCTTACTGGTGAAGAGCAATTGGTATATTCATTAGATAATAATATGGTTCATACTGCTAATGCTGTCTTGATTGGATCGGAAGTTGCAAATTGGGTGACAACATTTAGTTTAGACCGATTAACGCTAAACTTTCTAACACCCACGCGGGTTAAATATCGGGGCAATTATTGCTTTAACGAAATACCTTTTATAGCTCTCGTGCAGAATATTACGATAAGGTTAAATGCGCTTTCTTACTTCCATTGCGATGGGGTCTGGGATGAAAATATTAGAGATATGAGAGAGATGGCTTCTTCCATTAAAGCGACCAGGTCAACTCTTACAAAAAGAAATATCCTTCGCTATTCAAATCGCCAAGGAAAGAAAGATAGTCTCTCAGGTGTAACTGGCGCAATAACTTATGAGGGTGATCTTGGACCGTTTCTTCCTATTCTAATATTAGGGCAATTTGTACATGTTGGAAGTGATGCTGTTTTTGGCTGTGGTCAGTATGAGATGGAAGGGATATCGCTATCCCTTCCTCGATAAATAAAATAAGCAGTGCTATTTTTGGTTGTGGCCAGAGTGAGGGCGCAGGATAGCTCTAAAGATAATACTAAATATTAGTTTAAAGCGATTTAAAAACGATTGCACATCTTAGATGTTATAATGTAGTATGTAAGTCAAGCAGTTGCTCTTTGACAACTTAATAACCTGCTCTTTTTGCTTGGCGATTCGCAAATTGGATGAATTAGTAAACTATAATGAAATCTTAAAGACGCGCTGATTTAGTAAGTTGACCTTTTGGCTGCTATTTCACCAGCTAGCCGGAGCTATTCTAGTTGTTTGCAATTTTCGAAAATCATGGGCTGTTTTAAGCAATTTTTCGTTTTCGAAAAAACGATTGATTTTATGCCTTTTGGTGGTGATTTGAATGGATTTAGCACATCATTTACATGCAATTTTGTGGTTATCTGCTATAATATTGGTTAGCAACGAGGTGAGGGTTTCACTCATTAACTCCGCTAATAGGAGACTGAAAGTGTTGCGATGGGAAACATTCACCGGCTATAAAGCGGTTTCACTCATTAACTCCGCTAATAGGAGACTGAAAGGGGCAGCCTTGGCGGCTTTATGGGCTTCCTGGTCATAGTTTCACTCATTAACTCCGCTAATAGGAGACTGAAAGCCAAGAAGTCCGTGGTTCAGGCTTTCGTCAGCAGGAGTTTCACTCATTAACTCCGCTAATAGGAGACTGAAAGAAATGAAGGAACCTACGCAGCGATTAACAGCCTGAAGTTTCACTCATTAACTCCGCTAATAGGAGACTGAAAGGCTTTACGAAGGGACTGCGCTTCTGAGAACCTTTACTGTTTCACTCATTAACTCCGCTAATAGGAGACTGAAAGGGACTACAGCGGGCTGATGGGCGGATCTGGGGGCTGTTTCACTCATTAACTC
>ENA-ORXB01001909-ORXB01001909.1-sediment-metagenome-genome-assembly--contig:-NODE-1909-length-21018-cov-3.616780_pt1 | contig 21018 bp, 25 predicted proteins | sample MGYA00237863_ERZ511475 | MGnify/ENA primary metagenome ERZ511475 (study PRJEB26305, sample SAMN06343858) | sediment metagenome | isolation source: hot spring sediment | place: Canada: British Columbia... | reverse complement strand
GCGGCCGCCTCGGGGGTGCGGATCCGGGTGGACCCCGACGCCGCGCTCTGGTTCGAGCCCGGGCTCGCCGTCTGCCGCGCGCTGGGCGCCGATCCCTGGGGTACGCTCGCCTCGGGCGCGCTCCTCGCGGGGTTTCCGCCGGAGAAGGCCGAGCGGGCGCTCCGGGCGCTCGGCGGAGCGGGGTACCGAGCCGCGGTCCTCGGCGAGGCCCTCGAGGGCGCGGGAGTGACCGATGTGGAGGGGCGGCCGATCCCGTGGCCGGAGCGGGACGAGGTGGCCCGCGTCCTCGGCGGATCCGGGGGATAGGTCCCGCATGTATCCGGAGCGGATCGTCTGCCTCACGGAGGAGACCACCGAGACCCTGTACCTGCTCGGGGAGCAGGACCGCATCGTCGGCATCAGCGGGTTCGCCGTGCGTCCGCCGCGGGCGCGACGCGAGAAGCCCAAGGTCTCGGCGTTCACGAGCGCGAACATCGGGCGGATCCTGGCGCTCGAGCCCGATCTCGTGCTCGGCTTCTCGGACCTCCAGGCCGACATCGCCGCCCAGCTGATCCGCGCCGGGGTGGCCGTGCACGTGTTCAACCAGCGCACCGTGCAGGGCATCCTCGACATGGTCATCGCGCTCGGTTCCCTGGTCGGAGCGCGGGAGCGGGCGGAGCGGCTCGTGGCCGACCTGCGGGCGGGCCTCGCCGAGATCGAGCGGGAGGCCTCACGCCTCCCCCGGCGACCGCGCGTCTACTTCGAGGAGTGGGACGATCCGCCGATCGGCGGGATCGGGTGGGTCGGGGAGCTCGTCGAGCTCGCCGGCGGACGGGAGTGCTTCCCCGAGCTCCGCGGGAAGGGGCTCGCCCGTGACCGGATCGTGGACCCCGATGAGGTCGTCCGTCGTCGGCCCGAGATCATCGTCGCCTCGTGGTGCGGGAAGCGGTTCCGCCCCGAGCGCGTGCGTGCGCGACCGGGCTGGGACCTCGTCCCCGCCGTGCGCGACGGCGAGCTGCACGAGCTCCCCGCGAGCGAGATCCTGAGCCCCGGGCCGGCGGCCCTCACCGACGGGGCCCGTGGGCTCCATCGGATCTTCATGGCCTGGGCCGAGCGCCGTGCGTGATCCCCGGGGTCCTCGCGGAGCCCGCGCGCGTAGGCGGTGCCGGACCGTATGCTGCGGAGACGATGGCGAACCGCGCCCACGACTGGCTGGCGCAGGCCGAGCGCGACCTGCGCCACGCGGAGAGATCCCGCGGTGCGGGCGAGCACGAGTGGGCCTGTTTCGCCGCGCACCAGGCGGCCGAGAAGGCCGTCAAGGCGCTCCACCTGCACCTCGGGCAGGAGGCGTGGGGGCACGTCGTGGCCCGCCTGCTCTCCGAGCTCCCGGTGAGCGTGCCCGAGGAGCTCGTGGAGCGGGCTCGCGTCCTGGACAACTTCTACGTTCCCTCGAGGTACCCGAACAGCCACCCGGAGGGCGCTCCCTTCGAGCACTACGGACCCCTCCAGAGCGAGGAGGCCATCGCGCATGCCGGTGCGATCCTTGGGTTCGTCCGTTCTCAGATGGCCTGACCGAGAGGAGGTCGACCGCGCGGTCCGGCTCTGGGCCGCTCAGGTGACGGCTCGGGATGACCGCGTCCTGCGGGTCGGCTACTTCGGCTCCTACGCCCGGGGCGACTGGGGCGTCGGAAGCGACGTGGACCTCGTGGTGATCGTCGCGGAGGCCGCGAAGCCCTTGGAGCGACGGGCGCTCGCGTACGACGCGTCGGACCTGCCCGTACCGGCGGACGTGTTCGTCTACACGGAGGAGGAGTGGGAGGCCATGCTCGTCCGGGGCGGACTGCCCCGCACGGCCTCCCGGGAGGTGGTCTGGGTCCTCGAGCGCTGACCGGCGTCGGCCGGCACCGGTACGGTCCGTCGCCCTCGGTGTGAGCGCCAGGCCCTGGCTGGCCCGCCTGGATTCGAACCAGGACTAACTGATCCAGAGTCAGTCGGGCTACCGTTACCCCACGGGCCAGAGCGACCCCATGCTAGCAGCGGGCGAGGGCTCGGCTCAGGAGCTCGGTTCAGGAAGCGCCGGCGAGCGGGTAGGTCCGCAGCAGCGGGGGGATCTGGGTGCGGAAGGAGTCGAGCACGCGGAGGAAGTCGGGCTCCTCGGTCTCCCACTGCCCGGGCGGGAAGATCGCCGCGAGCAGGTACCCCGTGCCGTCACGGCCGAGGGTCAGCGCGACCGCCAGGCTCGCCCGGACCTGGCCGTCGCGGACGGAGTCGACGACGAGGAGCCGGCCCGGCATGCCGTCGATCTCGACGGCGCGCTGCTCCTTCAGGTCGATGCTCGGGTCCCCCGTGAGGAAGTACAGGGTCATGTCCGCCAGGTCCGCGAAGGTGTCGGTCGTGACCGCGAACGCCTCGTAGATCGTGCGGTCCGAGGGCTCCGTCTGCTGCGCGAGCCCCGCGCCGATGCCGCCGAACTGCGAGGCCGGGGAGGGGCTCGGCAGGGGCGGCTGGGAGATCACGCCCGAGAGGACCGTGGGGCCGTCCGCCGTCGGCTGCGGTGGGATGACCGAGAGCGTGTTCGCGGCCGGCAGGCGGGTGGAGAACCGGTGCTCGGGATCGTAGTAGCGGGCGAGGTCCCGGTCCTTCGCGGAGGCGCAGGCGCCGAGGACGAGCGCCAGCGCGAGCATGACGCCGACCCGGCGGCCGAGCACGGGGAGAGCGGTGCGACGCACGCGTCTATCGTGACACCGAGCGGGGGCATTGACCATCCCCGCACGCGTGGGTAGCGTGAGCCCGGCAGAGGGGGAGAGCGATGAACAAGAACGGACTCATCGCCGAGATCGCCAAGCGGACCGGGGCCAGCAAGGCCGAGATCGGCCGCACGATCGACGCGGCCATGGACGTGATCCGCGAGACGGTCGCCAAGGGGGATCGGGTCTCGCTCGTCGGCTTCGGGACCTTCGAGCGCAAGCACCGGAACCGGCGCATCGCGCGGAACCCGCGCAAGCCCGAGACCCCGATCGTCGTCCCCGCCCGCGACCTGCCGTGGTTCGTGCCGGGCAAGGAGTTCAAGGAGATGGTGGCCGCCCGGCGCCGCCGCGCGCCGTCCCGCGCGGCCCGCGGCCGCTAGCGGCCTCACATCGTGACGATCCGCAGGGAGCGGGCGACCTTGCGCCCGCCCTCCTCGACCAGGTCGAAGCGCACCCGCTGGCCGAGGCGGAGGAACCGCAGGCCCGAGCCCTCCATCGAGGTGGGGTCGATGTGGACCTCGGTGCGGTCCTCCATGAGGAGCGAGCCGGTCCGGCTCTCCTCGTCGTAGTCCTTCACGGTCCCCTGCGGCATCCCGACCTCCTCACGCGTGCGCGGCGAGCCGCTCGCCGAGGTCCATCCCGAGGCACACCTCGCGCGTGCGTCCCCGGCGTCCGTCGGCGAGCAGCGTGAGGATATCGCTCGGCAGGTCGAGGTCGAAGGCGAGCTCGGGACGCTCGACCACCGAGACCGGCAGGCCCTTGGCCCGGGCGAGCTCCAGGTGCCGGCGGAACGAGTCCTCGCCGAACCGGGCCGGGATCGCCCGGGGCGGCCTGCGGAGCAGCAGGCTGGTGCCCTCCCGCGCCGAGCGCCCGATGACGACCGACCCGAGCGTGCGCAGGGCCGCGGAGAGCGCCTGGGGGGTGAGCAGGGGGAGGTCCGCGGCGAGCACCGCGAGCGCCTGGACGCCCTCGGCCACGGCGAGCGCCTCGACCTGGCGCACGGCGGCGGTGAGGCCGGGACGACCCTCGACGACCGCGCGGGCCCGGCGGCGGGCGGCGACCTCGAGCACGGCCTCGTCGGGGGAGATCACCCAGACCTCCCAGCCGGCCGTCGCCTGAGCGACGTCGAGGACGTCCTCGAGCATCGCGAGCGTGAGCGCCCCCCGCTCGAGGGGGCTGAGCCAGCCGGCAAGACGCGACTTCGAGCGCTCGAGGGACTTGACGGGCACGGCGATCGCACGCACGTCGCCAGGCTACCCGTTCCGGCGCATCGGGCGCCCCACCTCGCGGAGCCACCCGGGATGCTCGCCGCGGACCGCCCGAGCGCGTACCCTATGCGCCCCCGGACGGAAGGAGGTTGCACCGATGAGCTCGACGCTCGCGCTGGCGGTCTCGCCCTCGGCGGTGCGGCAGGCGACCTGGTACCGCGTGCTGCTCGCGCTCGCCGGGAGCTGGCTGGTCGCCGGCCTCGCGCAGATCTCGATCCCCCTGCCCTTCACGCCGGTCCCGATCACCGGCCAGACCCTCGGGGTGCTGCTCGTCGGGGCCTCGCTCGGCCCCGGGCTCGGCGCGCTCTCCATGGGGCTCTACCTCGTCCAGGGCGCGCTCGGCCTGCCGATGTTCGCCGGCGGGAGCGCGGGGGTCTCGGTGCTCGGGCTCGCCTCGGCGACCGGGGGGTACCTGTGGGGCTTCGTGGCCGCCTCGGCGGTCGTCGGGTACCTGTCCCGTCACGGCTGGGACCGGTCGATCCGCAGCGCGATCGGCGCGATGTTCCTCGGCGAGGTCGTGCTCTACGCGGTCGGGATCCCGTGGCTCATGCAGGCCATCGACGTGCCGCTCGGCAAGGCGCTCGAGCTCGGGCTCGCGCCGTTCGTGATCGGGGACACGATCAAGGTGCTGCTCGCCGCGGGGCTGCTGCCGGCCGGCTGGCGGCTGGCCCGGGCGCGGTAGCATCGGGCCGCCCGCCGAGGAGGTCCGACCCTGGAGCCCTGGTACGAGCTCGCCAAGGCCGTCCTGCTGCCGCCGTTCGCCCTGTGGTTCAACTGGCGGATGGAGGGGCTCGAGCACATCCCGCGCTCGGGGCCGGCGATCGTGATCGGCAACCACCTGTCCTACCTCGACCCGTTCGCGCACGGGTACTTCGTCGTGCGCGCCGGGCGCAAGCCTCGGTTCCTGGCGAAGGCCGAGCTGTTCCGGAACCCGTTGCTGCGCACGGTTCTGCACGGCATGGGGCAGATCCCGGTGCACCGGGGCACGGGGGATCAGGCCCCGCTCGAGGAGGCCACGAGGGCGATCGAGCGGGGCGAGGTCGTCGTGATCTACCCCGAGGGGACGAGCACGGCCGGCGGGGCGGACTTCACGCCGGGGCGGGGCAAGACGGGGGCGGTGCGGCTCGCGCTCGCCACCGGGGCGACGGTCGTGCCGGTCGCGACCTGGGGCGGGCAGTACGTGTGGCGGCGGGGGAGCTTCCGGTTCCCCGAGTTCGGGCGCCCGATCTGGCTGCGCGCGGCCGAGCCGATCGACGTGCGGGCTCGCGCATCGGGCGGGGCGGAGGACTACGAGACCGTCCGGCGCCTCACCGACGAGCTCATGGGGGAGCTCGGCGAGCTCGTCGCGGGGCTCCGGGAGGCATATCCCCGGCGGTGGGCGCGAGCGGTAGGGTGAGCGCGATGAGCGAGCGCCCGGGCTTCTCCACGCGCGCGATCCACGGCGGCAGGGCGGCGCGCCCCGAGCAGGAACCGGCCTCGGTCCCGATCTACCAGACCTCGACCTTCCGCTTCCCGAGCTCCGAGGCGTACGCGGAGACGATCGCGTTCCGGCGCCCCGGCTACACGTACACGCGCGGCTACGGGAACCCGACGCTCGAGGCGTTCGAGCTCGTCATGGCCGACCTCGAGGGGACGGAGGCGGCGCTGTCGTTCGCGTCCGGCATGGCGGCGATCCACACGGTGGTGACCACCTTCGCGGCCGCGGGCGACCGGATCGTCGCGAGCCGCGAGCTCTACGGCGGCACGTACTCGCTGTTCACGAGGGTCCTGCCCCGCTACGGCATCTCGGTCGAGCTCGTGGACCCCCACGACCTCGCGGCCGTCGAGGCCCGTCTGCCGGGCGCCGCGCTCTTCTACGTCGAGACCATCGCGAACCCGAACGTGACGGTCGCCGACCTCGCTGCCCTCGGGGCCGCCTGCCGCCGGGCCGGGGTCGTCGGGGTCGTGGACAACACCTTCGCCTCGCCGTACCTGTGCAACCCGGCCGAGCACGGCTTCGACGTGGTGCTGCACTCGGCGACGAAGTACATCGGCGGTCACCACGACCTCATCGGCGGGGTCGCCTGCGCGAGCGCCGGGCACGTCGCCCGCCTGCGCGCCACCGTGATCGACACGGGCGGGACGATGGCCCCGCTCGAGGCGTGGCTCTGCCTGCGGGGCCTCATGACGCTCGAGCTGCGGATGCGCCGACACTCGGAGAGCGCACAGGTCCTCGCCGAGCGCCTCGCCGCGCACCCCAAGGTCGAGCGGGTCCACTACCCGGGGCTGCCGCAGCACCCCCAGCACGAGGTCGCGGAACGCCTGCTGCCCAAGGGGTTCGGCGGGATGCTCGCGTTCGAGGTCCGCGGCGGGGTCGAGGCCGGCACGACCTTCTGCGACGCGCTCGAGCTCGCCTGGATCGGCGCGAGCCTGGGCGGCACGCACACGCTGGTCGGCCACGCGGCCTCGACCACCCACCGCCAGATGGATCCCGAGGCGCGTCGGGCCGCCGGGATCGCCGACGGTCTCGTCCGCGTCTCGGTGGGGCTCGAGGACGTCTCGGACCTCGTGCGGGACGTGGAGCGGGCGCTGGAGCGGGTATGAGGCTGCGCGTCGCCGTGCTGTTCGGGGGCCGCTCGGCCGAGCACGAGATCTCGTGCCTCTCGGCGCGCTCGGTGATCGGGGCGCTCGACCCCGAGCGGTACGAGATCGTCCCGGTGGGGATCACGAAGGAGGGGGGCTGGTACCTGCTGTCCGAGGGCCCGCCCGAGGCTCGCGACGGGGACGCGGTCCTTCCGGCGGTGTCGCCGCAGGCCGGGACGGAGGTCGCGCTCGATCAGCGCCCCGGCTCGCGCGCGCTGGTGACCGCGGGCGGGGAGCGGGTCCCGATCGACGTGGTCTTCCCCGTGCTCCACGGGCCCTTCGGGGAGGACGGCACGATCCAGGGGTTCCTCGAGATGGTGGACGTGCCGTACGTGGGCAGCGGGGTGCTCGCCTCGGCGGTGGGGATGGACAAGGTCGTCCAGAAGACGCTCTTCGCCGCGGTTGGGCTGCCGGTCGTCGAGCACCGGGTCGTCCACGAGCGCGCCTGGCGGCGGGATCCGCGTGCGGTGGCGGCGGAGGCGGCCGAGCTCGGGTTCCCGCTCTTCGCCAAGCCCGCGGCGCTCGGGTCCTCGGTGGGCGTGACGAAGGTCCGCGGGCCGGAGGGGCTCGGCGCGGCGATCGAGGAGGCCCTCCGCTACGGCCGCACCGCCCTGCTCGAGCGCGCCGTGGAGCGCGCCCGCGAGATCGAGTGCGCGGTCCTCGGCAACGACGAGCCCGAGGCCTCGGTCCCGGGCGAGATCGTGCCGCGCGGGCACGAGTTCTACTCCTACGAGGCGAAGTACCTGGACGCGGGCGGGAGCGAGCTGCTCGTCCCCGCGCCCCTGGACGAGCCGACGGAGCGGCAGATCCGGCGCCTGTCGGTCGAGGCGTTCCGCGCGGTCCAGGCGGCGGGGATGGCGCGGGTGGACTTCCTGCTCGGGGCCGACGGCGCGCTGTTCGTGAACGAGATCAACACGATCCCGGGGTTCACGCGGATCTCGATGTACCCGAAGCTGTGGCAGGCCTCGGGCGTGCCGTACCCGAGGCTGGTCGACCGGCTCGTCGAGCTCGCGCTCGAGCGGCACGAGGCCGAGCGCAGACGCGCGACGACCCGCTGACGCGCCGCCGTGCCGGCTCCGGCGCGTGCTACAGGTGGACGACCGGGCAGGTGAGCGTCCGGGTGATGCCCTCGACCCCCTGGATCTTCGCGACGACGAGCTTGCCGAGCTCGTCCACGTTCTTCGCCTCGGCGCGGACGATCACGTCGTAGGGGCCGGTCACGTCCTCGGCCTCGAGCACGCCCTCGATCTCGCGGACGGCCTTGGCCACGGAGGCCGCCTTGCCCACCTCGGTCTGGATGAGGATGTACGCCTGGACCACGATCGGACCTCCTGCGCTCGGGCCTCCATGCTAGGCGGGGCGCGGCCGCCCGCGCAAACGTGCGTAGGATGATGGGGTGGGAGGAGGCAGGAAGCGCCGGAGGCGGTCCGACCCGCTCGAGATCTACCGGCGGATCCGCAAGCGGATGCCGCCCCCCGGGCGGGTGATCCCCGACGAGCGGCGCAAGCTCGAGGAGGAGCGCGCCCGGCGCGAGATGCAGCAGCCCGAAGGGGGCGAGCCGTGATCTTCGAGGATCGCATCGACGCCGGCGAGCGCCTCGCGGAGGCCCTGAAGGAGTACGCGGGGCCGGACACCGTCGTCCTCGGCATCCCCCGCGGCGGGGTGATCGTGGCCGAGGTCGTCGCGCGCACGCTCGGCGTGCCGCTCGACGTCGTGGTGCCCCGCAAGGTCGGCGCACCGGGGAACCCCGAGCTCGGCCTCGGCGCGGTCGCCCCGGGGGTGCGGGTGCTCGATCCGTGGCTCATCGAGCGGCTCGGCGTGACCGAGGAGTACCTCGAGCGCGAGATCGCCGCCGAGGAGGCCGAGACGATCCGGCGCCTGCGCGTCTACCGCGACGACCGGCCGCCGCTCGAGCTCACCGGCAAGACCGCGATCGTGATCGACGACGGGGTGGCGACCGGCGGGACGGCGGTCGCGGCGATCCGCTGGGCCCGCGCGCAGGGCGCCGGCAAGGTCGTGCTCGCGGTGCCGGTCGCGCCGCCCCAGACGATGGAGCGCCTCCGGCGCGAGGCCGACGAGGTCGTGGCGCTCGCGACGCCGGAGCCGTTCTTCGCGGTGGGCGAGTGGTACCGGCGCTTCGAGCAGACCTCCGACGAGGAGGTCATCGAGGCGCTCCGGCGGGCGGCGGGGGCCGCGGCGTGAGGGCGTTCGAGATCGCGATGGCCGTCGCGCTCGCGGCGGTCGGGATCCGCTCGCTCGTCGTCTGGGCGGGCCGCGGTTTCGAGGGCACCGATCCGCGCGACCACCTCTGGTTCGCGGCGTTCGTGACCGGCCGGGTCGGCGTGTGGCTCTCGCTCGCCGGCGTGTTCGCGCTCTCCGCGGCGAGCGACGCCCGCGGCCGGGCGGCCATCGACGAGCTCGCCGAGCTCCGGTGGTACGCGCTCGTACCGCTCGCGCTCGCCGCCGTGCAGGTCGCCGCCGGCTACTTCCTCGGCCGGGACCGTGGGTAGGCCCTAGGCGACGACCTTGACGATCGACTCGTCGAGCTCGGGGAAGCTCCGCAGGTGCTCGGCGCGCTCGGCCTTCAGCCGGGCCACGATGTCCCGGTACTCCTGCATCCGGCCCTGCCGCTCGTACAGGCGCCGGGGCTGGAGGAGCTCGATGTCGTCGATCCCGGGGACCTCCTCGGCGATCAGGTAGCCGAAGTCCTCGTCCTCGGTCCAGGCGATCGTGCCCTCGGCGATCGCCTTCACGCAGGCCGAGGTGTGCGGGATCATCACCTTCTTCGAGCGCTCGTCGCCGTCGGTGCCGCCGACCCGGCCGGTGTTCAGCAGGTAGGCCTCGATCGGATGGGTGGCGAGCAGCTCGAGGATCCGGTTGCCCTGCAGGCCGTGGGGCATCGGGAAGAACGGGTTCGTGCCGGGCACGCGCAGGAACTTGCCGGCCTCCGCGGCGCCGCCCGCGCTCGTGCCGGTCGTCTCGCCGAGCATGAAGTAGGCCGCGGCCTGCTCCTGGTCCAGCTTGGCGACGGCCGGGATGATGTTCTGGTTGCGGTTGAGGATCAGCAGGACGTCGACGGTGCCGACCTCGCGGGCGTCGCGGTAGCGCTCGAGGTCCTTCATCTCGAAGACCGCGCGGCCGTTCTGCGTGTAGGACTCCTCGAAGAAGTTCACGTGGCCGTGCTCGTCCTGGTAGACGTTCTCCAGGTACGTGGTGGGCTTGATGACCGCGTTGTAGATGTTCGGCTCGAAGTCGGGGTCGAGGCTGAAGGTCTTCGCGAAGCAGCCGTTCTCGGTGCCGTAGGCGCGGCCGCCGGACATGAGCGCGACGAAGTCGTCCTGCACCGGGAGCGAGCCGTTCTGGGTGGTGAAGGTGGTCGTGGTCTTGCCGGTGCCCGAGAGGCCGATGATCATGAAGACCTTCTCGCCGTGGTCGGTCGGGACGACCTTCAGGCCGGCGTGGAGCGCGAGCCCGCCGAGGTCGTAGACCTTCTTGTTCCACATCCGCAGGCCGCCCTTCTTCGACTCGCCGAAGTAGTCGGAGTTCAGGACCCGCGTCACCCCGTTCTCCAGGTCGACGGCGATCACCCGGTCGTCGGGGTAGCCGGGGGCGGGGAGGTTCGGCGTGTAGATGACGTGGAGCTCGGGCTCGTCGCGGTCCTCGCGGGGGAAGTAGAGCTTCTGCTGCATCCCCGCGATGTTCGCGTTCGCGCGCTCGATCGTGAGGCGGGCCTTGGTCCGGAAGTCCGGGTCGTTGCCGATGTAGCCGTCGATGACGATGACCTCCTTGTCGCGGAGGTACTCGTCCTGCATCCGCGCGATGGCCTCGTACTCCTCGCGGGTCATCGTCTTGCCGGAGGAGCGCTCGGCCACGACGTAGGTGCTCCCGGCCGAGCGCGAGGTCACTCGGGTCTGGACGTTCACGTTGCCGAACTCGGTGATCCGGCACTGCGGCATCTCCTCCGTGAAGCGCCGGAGCTCCTCGGGGGAGGGGTTGTCGTGCACCACCTTGGCGTTGACGCGCATCTCCGTGATCTCCCTGGTCGTCGGGCGGGCGACCGCCGCCTGGCGGGCGCCTCGCGGGCCCCGGGCCCCACCTGCAGCTGAGGCGCTTAGTCTACAGGAGTCCGCAGGGGCGCCCGCATCCGGGGAGCGAGATGGAGCTCAGCGAGGACGAGCTGATCGAGGCGATCCGCCGCGTGGTCGACGCGGAGCATCCCGGCGTGCTCCTCGGTATCGGGGACGACGCGGCGCTCGTCGCGCCGGGCTCGGGCCAGACCGTGCTCACCACGGACATGCTGATCGAGGGCGTGCACTTCGAGCGGGGCTCGATCTCGCCGCGCGACCTCGGCGCGAAGGTGATCGTCGTGAACGTCTCGGATATCGCGGCGATGGCGGCGAGCCCGCGGTACGCGCTCGTGTCCCTCGGCCTGCCGGAGGACGTCGAGGCGGCCTGGGTCGTCGAGCTCGCGGCCGGCATGCGCGCGGCCTGCGACGAGTACGCGCTCGCCCTTGTGGGGGGCGACACCGACCGAGCGCCGGTGGTGGTCGTCTCGGTGAGCGTGGTGGGCGACGTCGCGCCGGGGCGGGCGGTCCTGCGGTCGGGCGCCGGGGCCGGGGACGCGGTCGTCGTGACCGGCGAGCTCGGCGCCGCGGCCGGCGGGTTCGCGCTGTCGCGCGCGCACCCCTCGCGCGCGGCCGCGGCGCTCTCCCGGCCGTGGGGGCGCGAGCTCGCGGAGGCGCTCGCCCGGCCGGTCGCTCGGGTCGGCGAGGCTCGGATCCTCGCGCAGGCGGGGGCCACCGCGATGATGGACATCTCCGACGGCCTCGCCAAGGATCTCGCGCGCCTGTGCCGGGCGAGCGGGGTCGGCGCGCGGGTGGAGCTCGCCCGGGTCCCCGTGGCCGCCGCGCTGCGGGCCGGCGCGGGGACGCTCGGGGTCGATGCCCTCGCCCTGGCGCTCGGCGGGGGCGAGGACTACGAGCTCCTCGCGACGCTGCCGCCCGAGGCGGTCGGGCCGGCCCGGGAGGTGCTGGACGAGCGCTTCGGGGTGCCGCTCGCCGAGATCGGCCGCATCGTCGAGGGCTCGGGGCTCGTCGCGGTCGATGCGGACGGCCGCGAGGCGCCGCTCGAGCCCGTCGGATGGGACCATTTCGCCCGTGGCTGAGGCGACGAGACCCCGGGCGCTCACGATCGCCGGCTCGGACTCCGGCGGCGGGGCCGGCATCCAGGCCGACCTCAAGACCTTCAGCGCGCTCGGGGTGTTCGGCACGACGGCGATCACGGCCGTGACGGTGCAGAACACGCTCGGGGTGCAGGGCTACGAGGAGCTCTCGCCCGAGACGGTCGCCGACCAGATCCGGGCGGTCGCCACCGACATCGGCGTGGACGCGGCCAAGACCGGCATGCTCGCCTCCCGGGCGATCGTGGAGGCGGTGGCGGACGCCGTCGCCGAGACCCGGGTCCCGAACCTCGTCGTGGACCCGGTGTTCGTCTCCAAGCACGGACACGCCCTGCTCGCCCCCGAGGCGGTCGAGGCGCTGCGGACCCGGATCCTGCCGCTCGCGACCCTCGTGACGCCGAACCTGCCCGAGGCCGCCGGCCTGGTCGGCGCACCGGTCGCCACGCCCGCGGACATGGAGCGGGCGGCCCGCGAGCTCGTGGGGCTCGGGGCGCGCGCGGCGCTCGTGAAGGGCGGGCACCTAGGCTCGGGCGGTGCCGACGACCTGTACTTCGACGGCGAGCGCCTGGAGTGGATCCGGGGCGAGCGCATCCCCACGCGCCACACCCACGGGACCGGGTGCGTGCTCTCCTCGGCGATCGCCGCGCACCTCGCCCTCGGCCTGGAGCTCCTGGAGGCCGTGCGCGCCGGCAAGGCCTTCGTCACCGAGGCCATCCGTCACGCGCTCGCGCTGGGTGGAGGGATCGGCCCCGTGGATCCGCTGTGGGCGATCCCCACGCCCGGCCGCACCGTTGCGGGTTGACCGCAGGCCGGTAGGGGGTCCGCCACCTTCAGGGTCGACGCGACCTGCCGAAGTATCGGATGTGATGGGGACGGAGACCGTCGAGGTGACCGACGCCCTCGGGGTGACGGAGGGGTCGGGTCGGCTGCTCATCGCCGACGACGATCCGCTCGTGCGCGAGGCGCTCCGCGAGCTCCTCGAGGGCTACGGGTTCGAGGTCGTGGGGGAGGCCGGCGACGGGCTGGAGGCCGTGCGCCTGGCCGACGAGCGCGTTCCCGAGGTCGTCCTCATGGACGTGCGGATGCCGCGCATGGACGGCATCCAGGCGACCGGCGAGATCCGCAGGCGCCACCCCGAGATCCAGGTCGTGATGCTCTCCGCCTACGACGAGGAGGGGTTCGAGCGCGAGGCCGAGGCGATCGGCGCGCTCTGCTACCTCATCAAGGGCGTCGGCGCGCGGCTGCTCCGCGACGTGCTGGTCTCGGCCGTCGGGACCGCCCGGGGCGTCGCCGCGCGGCTCGCGGCCGGCCAGGGCGCCGCCCCGCTCGGCGTTCCCCCCGGCGCCTGATCCGGGCCACCGCCCGGCCCCTCGGCCGAACGGCCGATGCCCGTTCCGTGCATCCGGGGTAGGGTCGTGTCGTCACCGACCGAGAGGGGGTGGTCGTCATGAGGCGGGCCCTGGCGATCGTCGGGGTCTCCGCGCTCGTCCTGGTAGGACTGGCCGGACCGTCGTCGGGTCGGGATCGGCCCTTCAACACCTCGCGGCTGATCGCGATGAAGCTCCTGCCGGCCCCGCAGCAGTACGACCTGCCGGGCCTGGACGGAGGGACCTTCAGCGTCCGGCAGATCGAGCGGTTCCGTTGCACCGGCAACGAGACGGGGGCCGATCCGACCGAGGGCGATGCGGTCGACATGAGCTGCAACACGACCGGGTTCGGGCAGAACTACGCGCCCGACAACGAGATCGCGATCGCCGCCGACCCGGAGGACCCGCAGCACCTGCTCGCCGCATCGAACGACTACTACTACCGGTTCAACAACAGCACGGGCGCTCGCCAGGCGATCGTGCCGACCGGCTTCTTCACCTCGTTCGACGGGGGCAAGACCTGGATCGATGGACAGATCCCGATGGGGGCGTCGAACGGGAACGGAGACCCGGCGCCGGCCTTCGACGCGAAGCACGGCGTCGCCCTCATGGCCCAGCTCGGGAACGTCGGCGGCCAGGGCGGGCCCTGGGTGGCGGCGGGCAACGTGACCGTGAGCCGCTCGACCGACGGCGGCGTGACCTGGGGCACGCCGGTCGTGGTGTTCAAGGGGACCGGCGCGGGCATCGGGCCGGCGACGAACGCCGTCTTCTGGGACAAGGAGTACATCGCGGTCGACAACGACCCCGACTCGCCCTACTTCGGAAGGATCTACGTGACCGCGACGAAGTTCATCAACGGGGTCCAGGGCAGCTACGTGGCCTCGCCGATCTTCCTCAAGTACTCCGACGACGGCGGCCTCACGTGGTCGGCGCCGCGCCAGATCTCCGGCTCGCACCCGAGCTGCACCTACCAGGAGACCGGTCCCTCCGGCGTCTGCGACGAGGACCAGTTCTCCTACCCGGCCGTCGCCTCCGACGGCACGGTCTACGTGCACTTCCACAACTACCAGAACGAGGCGGCCTGGGAGGCGGGCGACCTCTTCGACGCCCAGATCATGGTGGTGCGCTCGACCGACGGCGGCGACACCTGGTCCGCCCCGGTCCCGGTGGCCCAGCTCGAGGACGGGTACGCGGACATGCCGTTCTCGGTCATCCGCCGGCAGACCATCTGGGGGCACCAGCTCCGGTGGACCCCGGCGGGGAACATCGCGGTCGACCCGACCGACCCGAAGCACGTCGCGGTGGTCTTCGCCGACCGCGGGAGCCCGAACCCGAACGCCACGCCGTACTGCTTCCTCACGGCGACGGGCGGGCTCAACATCGGCACGGCCCCGAGCTACGACCCGTGCAACGCGGGTCCCGGCTCGGACACCAACGTGTACGTGGTCGAGTCCTTCAACCGGGGCAAGACGTGGGGCCCCCGGGAGCCCCTCGCCGCGGGCCGCGGCATCCACGAGTGGTTCCCGTGGGCCGACTTCACCCCGGAGGGGACGCTCGTGGTGGCCTGGGATCGTGACGTCTCGGCGGCGCCGTCCGACGCGTTCCGGCACGTGCTGTGGGACGGTTCCGGCCTGGAGCCGCTCGGTCCGGACGAGCACATCGACGTCTCGGTCACCCACTGGGCCGGCCAGTACGTCCCGCAGGCGCGGTGGCCGGCCGCATGTGGTCCCGCCGGCTACACGGACGATTTCGTCGGAGCCGCGGAGGGCAAGGACTGCAACGTCTTCCACGGCGACTACACGGGCCTGGACGTCGGGCCGGACGGGACGATCCACGTGACCTGGACCGGGCTGAACCGTTGGGCGGTCTCGCCGCAGGTCGACTTCTACACGCTCGCGCCGCACGACGGGTACGCCCAGGACGCGATGTACGCGCAGCGCTGAGCGAGCGCGCAAGACCGGAGGGAGCCGGGGTTCCGGCTCCCTCCGCACGTTCGGGGTGCTCCGGCCGGGCGGGTTAGGGGACGGCGAGCCAGCCGCCGTTCGGCGCGCGGTCGCGGCAGCCGTCGGCGCAGTCGGCCGCATCGACGAACCGGCTCCGCGCCGCGATGCGCACCGTGCCGTCGGGGTTGGGCGGCGAGCCGCCCGGCACCGTCGTGCGCAGCGTGTGGCCGTTCGGGTGGCGGACCGGCAGCGGCTCGAAGCTCGAGCCCTGGCCGCTGATCAGCATGACGAGATCCCCGCCCGTGTACACGATCGTGCCTCGGTACTCGGGCTTCGGGTCGGCGTCGACGTTGAACAGCACGAAGACGCGGTTGCGCCCGGAGTCCCGCAGCAGGCGGGCGGCCCAGTTCTCGTAGGTCGTGATGCGGATCTTGAGGGGCGCGGCGTCCTCGGTCTTCGTCCCCGTGACGGTCGCGAGGTCGAGCTTGCCCGCGACGTCGTCGGGGTCGGTGAGGCTCGTCGCGGCGGCGGGGAGCGCGGCGAGCGCCAGGGCCAGCGCGCCGATCGCGATGAGCGCGGCGAGCGGACGGGGTCGGATCCTCATCGGCGTCTCCTTCCCGTGACGGAGGTCGGGACCAAGCCTAACCGGGAGACGGCGGTGGGGGCGAGCTCAGCCGCGCTGGACCTTGCCGGCCTTGATGCAGCTCGTGCAGGCGTAGATCCGGCGGGGGGCCCCGTTCACGATCGCGCGGATCCGCTGCACGTTCGGGTCCCACCGGCGCTTGGTCCGGCGGTGCGAGTGGGAGACCTGCATGCCGAAGAACGGCCGCTTCCCGCAGATGTCACAGACGGCTGCCATGGCGCCGACCAGGGTAGCAGACGCCCCGCGACCTACGCGGCGAGGAGCCGGTCGAGCTCGGCGGCGAGCTGCTCGGCCGTGATCGGGCCGACGTGGGTGCCCACGAGCGTTCCCTCGGCGTCGTACAGGAGCGTCACCGGCTGCCCGACGAGGCCGAGCCGGTCCCGGATCGCCCCGTCCGGGTCGTACAGGCTCGGGTAGGGCCAGCCGACCTCGCGCACGAAGGCCCGCGCGCTCGGGCGGGCGTCGAGGACGTCGATGCCGAGGAAGCGCACGCGGCCCGCGTAGGCGCTCGCGACGCGCGCGAGGTCGGGGGCCTCCGCCCGACACGGCCCGCACCAGGAGGCCCACACGTTGACGACGAGCGGCGCGCCGCGGGCCTGCTCGAGCACCGCGAGGTAGGTCGCGAGGTCGCCCTCCGGCAGGTCGGTCGGGCTCGCCGAGAGGATCGCCTCGGGGTCGGGGGTGGTGCCCGAGACCGGCTCCGTCCGCGCGCACGACGCGGCGAGGAGCGCCGGCAGGACGAGCACGAGGGCCGCGCGGCGGAAGTTCATGGCTCGCATGGTAGAACCGAGCCGTGGTCGTTCCTGTTCCTGCCGCTCGGACGGCTCCCGGAGGGGCGAGGCCGTGGCGCTGAGCCTCGACTCGCCGATCCTGGAAATCGACCGCCGCATCGCCATGCGGCAGATGGGCGCGCGCACGAAAGGTCCGCCGGCGCACGAGGTCCTCGCCAAGGGGCTCGAGATCCACACGGTGCGACAGCTCCTGCACCACTACCCCCGCGACTACATCGACCGCTCGACGGTCGCGCGGATCGGGGACCTGCGGATCGGCCAGGAGGCGACGGTCATCGGTCGGGTGCGGAGCGTGGAGGCCCGCACGGCCAGGCGCAAGCCGCGGATGGCGGTCGTCACGGTGAAGATCTCGGACGGGACCGGGCTGCTGCACCTGCTGTTCTTCAACCAGCCGTGGCTCGCCCACGTCTACCGGGAGGGCTACGAGGTCGCGGCCTGGGGCATCGTGCAGCGGCGTGGCGGGCACCTGCAGCTCGCGAACCAGGAGGTGGAGATCCTGCGGAGCGACGACGCCGACCTCGTGCACACCGGGCGCATCACCCCGATCCACCGCGCCTGCGAGGGCGTCTCCACGCGGACGATCCGCGAGCTCGTGCACCGCGCGCTCGCGCGCCTGCCGCGGATCCCGGACCCGCTGCCGCCGGAGATCCTCCGCGCCGAGGGGCTCGTCCCCTTCGATGTGGCCCTGCGCGCGATCCACTTCCCGAGCTCGCAGGAGGAGCTGCGGGCCGCCCGCGAGCGCCTGAAGTTCGACGAGCTGTTCACGCTCGAGCTCGGCGTCGCCTTCCGCAAGCACCGCGTCGAGGCCGAGGAGGTGGGGGTCCGGCACGAGCCCGATCCGGAGCTGCTCGAGCGCTTCCTCGGCTCGCTCCCGTTCGAGCCCACCGAGGCGCAGCGGCGTGCGATGGCCGAGATCCGAGCCGCGATGGCCCGGCCGCGGCCGATGAACGTGCTCCTGCAGGGCGATGTCGGCTCGGGGAAGACGCTCGTCGCCCTCGCCGCGGCGCTCGTCGCGATCGCCTCCGGCCACCAGGCCGCGATCATGGCCCCGACGGAGGTGCTCGCCGGCCAGCACGCACGCTCGGTCGCGGCCCTCCTCGGCCCGGTCGGCGCCGTCCCGTACCTCGAGGTCGCCGACGGCCCGGCTCGCGGGGCGCCGCAGCCCTCGCTCTTCGAGGGGCCCCGGGAGGCGCCGGTCGGGTCGCCGACCCTCACGTACGCGCTGCTCACCGCCGCGGTGACCGGCAAGGACCGGGCCCGGATCCTCGAGGGCATCGCCCGGGGCGAGGTGGACCTCGTGATCGGCACCCACGCCCTGGTGCAGGAGGGGGTCCGGTTCGCCGACCTCTCGCTCGCGGTCATCGACGAGCAGCACCGGTTCGGCGTCCACCAGCGGATGGCGCTGAAGGGCAAGGGCGCCTCGCCGGACGTGCTGATCATGACGGCGACGCCGATCCCGCGCACGCTCGCGCTCACCTACTACGGCGACCTGGACGTGGTCGTGCTCGACGAGATGCCGAGGGGCCGCCGGCCCGCGCGGACCCTCGTCGCCCGCACGGCGCGCGAGCGCGAGCAGGCCTACGAGCTCGTGCGGCGCGAGGTCCGGGCCGGGCGCCAGGCCTTCGTCGTGTGCGCGGCGATCGACGAGGCCAACAAGACCGAGGTCCGCGCCGCCGAGGCCGAGGCGCGGCGCCTCGCCGAGGAGGTCTTCCCCGACCTCTCGCTCGCGCTGCTGCACGGACGGATGCGCCCGGCGGAGAAGGAGCGGGTGATGGAGGCGTTCCGGGCGGGCGAGCACGACGTCCTGATCTCGACCACGGTCGTGGAGGTGGGCGTCGACGTGCCGAACGCCACCGTGATGCTCGTCGAGAACGCCGAGCGGTTCGGGCTCGCGCAGCTGCACCAGCTCCGGGGGAGGATCGGGCGAGGCGAGCACCCGGGCACGTGCGTGCTGTTCGACGGCTCGGGCGGGCGCAGCGAGGAGGCGACGGTGCGCCTGGAGGCGCTGGCCGGCACGACCGACGGGTTCGCGCTCGCCGACGTCGACCTGCGCCTGCGCGGCGAGGGGACCCTGTTCGACATCCGCCAGTCGGGGATGCCGGACCTGCGGCTCGCGCGCCTGGCCGAGGACCTCGAGCTCGTCCAGCGCGCCCGGGCGCGGGCTTTCGCGCTGATCGAGGAGGACCCGACGCTCGCGGCCCACCCCGACCTCATGCGGGAGCTGCGGAGCCGCTTCGAGCGCACGATCGACTGGCTGTTCCACACGTAGCCCGCGCGACGTATACCTGGGCGAGGATCCCGGACGCGGGAGGTTGCGGCGGAAGGTTCGACGGGCGAGGATACTGAATCCAGACCGCGAAGGGATGGCTCTTCGTTGCGGTCACCGCCGTGCTCGCCTACGGGCTGGTCGGGCGCGAGGCGCGGGCGCGACGCGCGCTGGAGCGGGCCACCACGAGGCTGGAGGCCCTGCACGAGCTCGACGCGGCGATCCTCGGCTCCCGGTCGGTCGAGGAGCTCGTCGGGGTGGCGGTCGAGCGCTGCCGCACCATCGTGCCCTGCGTCGGGGTGAGCGTGCTCCGGAGGGTCGGGGAGGCCTACGAGCTCGCCGGGGCCGAACCGGCGGGGCGCTTCCCGCCCCGCGGGTCGCCCGTGCCGACCTGGGATGCGATCCGCGGACACGGAGGCGACGACGTCGTGGTCGGAGATCTCGAGGGGCTCCCCGCACCCCTACGCGAGGGCGCCATCCGTTGCGGGGCGCGATCGGTGGCCGTCGCCCCGATGGAGCTTGATGGGCAGCCCGTCGGGGCGCTCGTGACGTTCTTCCGGGCGCTCGGCGCGCCGGACGGGGAGACCCTGGCGGTGGTGCGCGAGATCGGGACCCAGCTCACGGTGGGGCTCGTGCAGGCCGAGCTGCGGCAGGAGCTCGAGCGGCGCGCCGAGGAGCTCGAGCGACGGGTAGAGGAGCGGACCGCCGAGCTGCGCTCCCTGAACGAGGAGCTGGAGGCCTTCGCCGCGGCCGCCTCGCACGACCTGCGCGCTCCGCTACGGGCGATCGTCGGGTTCGCGCGGGCGCTCGAGGAGGACCACGCGGAGGACCTCGGCGAGGGCGGTCGTGAACACCTCGGACGGATCCTCCGCGCGGCCGAGCGGATGGACACCCTGATCACGGACGTCCTGGCCTACAGCCGGATGGCCCGGGCCGAGCTCCTCGTCGAGCCGGTGCCGCTGGAGCGGGCGGTCGAGGAGGCGCTCGACACCCTCGCCGCCGAGATCCGCCGCACCGGCGCCCGCGTGGAGGTCGGGCGCCCGCTGCCCCGGGTGATGGCGCATGCCGCGACGCTCGCGCGCGTGCTCACGAACCTGCTCAGCAACGCCCTCACGTTCACGAAGCCGGGGGAGAGCCCGAGCGTCCGGATCGCCGCGACGCAGACGAACGGGTGGGTGAAGGTCTCCGTCTCGGATGAGGGGATCGGGATCGCTCCGGAGCACCTGGAGCGGATCTTCCGGCCGTTCGAGCGGCTCCACGGGGCCGAGACGTACCCCGGGACGGGATTCGGCCTCGCCATCGTGCGCCGCGCGGTCGAGCGCATGGGCGGCCGGTGCGGCGTCGTCTCCGAGCTCGGACGGGGGAGCACCTTCTGGCTTGAGCTTCCCGCCCCCGGTGCCGAAGCAACGGAAGCGGGGTCCGATGCGGCCACCTGAGGCCGCTCGGCGCGCCCCGGGGGATGGCATGCGGGAGTCGCCGAACCTCCGGCCGCGGAGGGTGATGCTGATCGACGACGACCCGGACGACCGGGCCCTGGTCGCCCGCGAGCTCCGCCGCGCCTTCCCGGGGATCCAGATCCTGGAGGTGGCGGACGAGGCGGGCTTCGCGCGCGCCCTCGACGAGCTCGACGTCGACGTCGTCGTCACGGACTACGCGATGGGCTGGACGGACGGCCTCTCGGCGTTCCGCCGGATCCACGAGCGGGCCCCCTTCCTCCCGGTCGTCATGTTCACCGGCACCGGCAACGAGGAGATCGCGGTCGAGGGGCTCAAGGCCGGGCTCGACGACTACGTGCTGAAGGGGCGTCTCGTGCGGCTGCCGACGGCGATCATGGGCGCCATGGCCCGAGCGGTGCAGCGGGCGGAGCTCGCCGCCACCGAGCGGGCGCTCCGGGACAGCGAGGAGCGGTTCCGCCAGCTCGCCGAGAACGCGATCGACGTGATCTGCCGGTACCGGGTCCTCGAGCCCCGGGGCTTCGAGTACGTGAGCCCCTCGATCACCCAGATGACCGGCTACACGCCCGAGGAGCACTACGCGGACCCCGACCTGCGGATGCGGATCGTCCACCCCGAGGACCGGCACGTGCTGGAGGCGGTCCTCCGCGGGGAGGTGCCGTCCAGCCTCCGGATGCGCTGGATCCGCAAGGACGGGCGGGTGATCTGGACCGACTCGCGGGTGCGGGTGATCCGGGACGAGCGCGGGGAGCCCGCCGT
>ENA-ORXB01001908-ORXB01001908.1-sediment-metagenome-genome-assembly--contig:-NODE-1908-length-21022-cov-2.977083_pt1 | contig 21022 bp, 26 predicted proteins | sample MGYA00237863_ERZ511475 | MGnify/ENA primary metagenome ERZ511475 (study PRJEB26305, sample SAMN06343858) | sediment metagenome | isolation source: hot spring sediment | place: Canada: British Columbia... | reverse complement strand
CTGGGGGCTGGTGGGGTACCCGCCTCGGGCGCCGGGGGACGGTGCCGCCCTGGCTTCGCAGCGGGCCCTGCTCGGCCTGTGCCTGGCGGAGCCCGGCCGGTACCTGGACGGGGTGGAGCGCTGCCTGGCCGCCGCCCGGGGAGGGGAGGCGTCCTGGCGGGACTTCGGGCTGTCGCTGCCCGACCGGGAGCGGGCCTGCCTCAACGCCCTGGTTGTGCCCGGGCTTTCCGCCTGGCGGCCCGGGGAGGGCAGGTTGGTCTCCTTCTCCGGCCTGGGGTGGGAGTCGGCGCTGGTCGTGCGGGCGGCTGCCGGGAGGTGAAGGCGCCCCGCCGGCTGTTGTTCCCGGGTATGTGGGCAGAGTAGTGGAACTGCCTGTTGTCGGAGAGGGGTGGGGTGAACGTGCATGCGCGACCAGCTTTTTTCGGGAGGTAGTGCAAGCATGATGACGAGCGGTATGCTCTGGGCAGTGGTCATCTGCCTGTCGGTGGGTGCGCTTGCCGATGCAGTGGTGTTTTCGCGGTGGTGCCCTTCGCTTCCTGTGGGGGCCATACTGGGGATTTTGGTGGGGCTTGTCATTGGCTGGCGGAGCGAAGCTTGAGCTGGCTCCCAGGACCTTTGCGCTTTCGGCCGGGAAGGGCCTTGTCCGCGCTGGCGCGGCGCTCCTCTGTGCCGGGGACTGGCTGGGGAATGCGGTGTCCCACGAGCCCGGGTCGGGCAGTTCCGTCTCGGGCTTGGGGTGGGAGCCGGCGCTGGGGGTGCGGGCGTTTGCAACCGGGTAGTTAAGGTGTCCGGGGGCGTGGGAGTGCGCCGCGTTCTGATTTGGTCGTTCGGGGGTGGCCCAGGACTGACTCTCGGGGGGAGGGGAGAAGCCGCGCATGTAGGCGATTTTAGGAGGACGGTCGTCCTGGGTTAACTTGCATCGGGTACCACCTTTCTGGAGGTGTTGATGATGATGACGGATCCGTTTGGCTATGCGCTCATGCTGTGCTCCGTGCTGGGTGCCATACTTGACGTGACGTTGCTTTGGCGCTGGTGCGCTCCCGTGCCGGTGGCTACCATTCTTGGGTGTTGGGCGGGTGTGATTGTCGGGTGGCGGGCTGACGCTGAGGTTTGGCGTCAAGCGCCCAGGCGAACCGGCGGGTCAGATTCCGGTGGCAGCGACAGCAGTTCTTCTTGAGTTGGAACCAGGCGTGATGTCGTGGCGTCTGTTGCTTGCGGCGCCGACCCGGGAGAGGGAATCATCGTGGTTGATCCGCGGGGTGTATTCAAGCTGCAGCTGGAGAGGTTGCTTGCCCGCTGTTTCGGTGAAGCGGACCCAGGCTCCTGCAGCGAACTAGCGGATGAGCGGCGGGATTTCTCCCGGGACGGTGCCGCATCTGGAGGGGTGCGGGCGGCTCTGGTTCCTGTGGCGCTTCCCGGGTGGCGGTGTTGCTCTGGAGTGCCCGCCTCGGGTGTCCGGCAGGGCTGAGGTCTGGCGACTGCCGGAGTTGCCTGGTGATGCCCGGTGGGATGGCGGGGGTGGTGCGAAGGTGATGACGGGTGCTCTGGTATATGCAACGGCCGTGTGCCTGTCGGTGGGCGTGCTTGCTGATGTGCTGTTGCTTTCGCGGTGGTTTTCGGTTCCTGTGGGGGCCATCCTGGGGGCTTTGGTGGGCTTTGTGGTCGGGTGGCGGAGCGAGACTTGAGCTGCTCGCGGATCGGTTGCGATTTCGGCTGGAACGGTTCTGTCGGTGCCAACGCAGCGCCCCGCTGCGTTGGGGAGCGCCTGGGCGGTGTGGTTGGTTGCTGGCCGCGCCGGGCGGATGGGTTCACAGTGGAATGGGGGGATCGGGATTGAAGATGGGCATCGATGTGGGCTACGGGTTTGTGAAGGCCGTTTCGTCCGAGGGCCGCAGGGTTTCCTTCCCGTCGGTAGTGGCCCCTCTCTTCGGGGAGCGGAGGCTGGAGCTGCCGGGGGTTGCGGGTGCTGAGCCCGCCTACGTGGTCGAGGTGGCCTTCGGGGGTGCCTGGGCTCAGCGGTATGCTGTGGGCGACTACGCCCTGCACTGCGACGGTGCGGTGAGGGCCTGGAGGCTTGAGGGCCAGGCTGCCCACGAGAACACGCAGGTGCTGCTTTTTGCGGCCTGCGCCCTGTTGGGCTGCGGTCCGGGGACGGAACTGGGGATGGGTATTCCCCTGGAGCTGTACGTGGGCGGTCGGGCGTCCGAGTGGCGGCAGGCCTTTGCCGAGGCGTCGGCCCGCGTGAGGGTGGGCTCCGGCCCCGCGCGTGAGGTGTCGTTCTCGCGGGTGCTGGTGTTCCCTCAGGCCATGGGGGCGCTTTTTGCGGAGGCGTTCGGCCGGGACGGGCGCGGGCCGGAGGTGCTGACGAAGAACGTGGGGGTGGTGGACGTCGGGTACCGGACCACCGACCTCCTGCTCATGCGGCGCCTGCCCGGGCTTGACCGGTCGCAGCCTGACCCGCGGCTCTCGACCACGTTCGACCGCGGCATAAGCTGGGTCTACCAGCAGGTGTGGCTGGCGGTGCAGAGCCGCCTGGGCCGCCCGGTGGACGCCTTGCTGGTGGAGCAGCGGTTTGTCCACGGGGGAGGCGTGCTCCGCCTCGGGGGTGAGGTGTTCGACCTGGAGGGCGAAGCCGAAGGGTACCGGGAGCGCCTGGCCCGCGAGATCGGCGATGAGGTCCGCAGGCACTGGAGCGCGCACCTCGACCTGCTCGACGAGATCCTGGTGGCCGGGGGCGGGGGGCAGGATTTGTACGGCCACCTGAGCGGCGTCCTGCCCGGTTGCCGGCTTGTCAGGGAGGCCGCGTTCTCGAATGCCGCCGGCTACCTGGCCATGCTCTCGCGGTAGGGGCAGGGTGGGACACGCGCGGCGGTGAACGGGGATCAAAGCCTTGTGCCGCAATGGTTTCGGGGTGGGACACCCTGTGAACCCTTGCGGCACAAGGCTTTGCGGGATTGGCATTTTGCTCAAGATCGGGGGTGGGACACTTTGGGGCCTTGATTGGCCCGAAATGCTTGGGGCTCAAGGCCCGGAGGGTGGGACACCCGGGGGTGATCGGGATGGCTGGCAGGGGAAAACCGAGGTTCAGGCTGTCTCCTGAAAATGTCGCCAGGATTGAAGAGCTTGCTGTTGCCTTTGGCGGCCGGGATGCGGTGGTTGCCAGGGCGCTGGCGTGGTTCGATGCGGAAGTGCAGGTGGTGAGGTTGAGGGAGTTGGCGCGTGATCTGGTTGCGGCTGCCTCCGAGCTTCGTGCGGCGGCGGGCGAGCTGGGTGGGCTCAGAGAAGCGGTGAGTGATCTGAAGGCCGCCGTCGGGCGGCTTGAGGCCCTGGCGGCCCGGTTTGGGGATGCTCCGCCCCGCGCTGCGGCCTCCCGGCCGGCTCCGGACGAGGCCGAGCTCAAGGACTACTACCTCCGGGTGCTCGAGGAGTTTGACGGAGCGCGGCTCAAGGGAAGTTTGCTTGACGGCGGGGGGAGTTGAGTCTGCTGGCGGGCGCAGGCCCGCATGGGCGTCGAGAACTGTGCTGGTCTTCGCTGTCCCTGCTAGTAACGACTTGGAGGTGGTGCATGTGAAGGCGGAGGGTATCGTGCCAGCGCACTGGCCGCGGAAGCGGGGCCGGATCGTAGCGGCAGCTTGGATGCTGGGAGTCTGCGGCTGGGCCATTACGATGTTTGCGAATGTGGCCGCGGCGCGGTTGTGCTGGGACACGGTGATTTTTGCGCTGGTTTACTGGCTCGGTACTGTGGGGCTTTTGCGGGAGGTGCCGGAGGGGGTGTGGGCTGCGCCGTCGGGGAGGTTTCCGGTCGGGTGGTATGTGAGGGCAGCGGCTGCGTTCCTTGCTGGCGCTCTGGCCGCGCTGCTCGTTTTCTGATCCCAGGGAGGGGGGCGCTAGAGGAGAGGCCAGACGTATGCGACGAGCATTGCAATGCCGTAGCCGACGGTGCACGCGAGGGCTGCCAGCCGACAGCGACGCCGCGTGCTGGCTGGCGGCGGCTTCCCGCGGAGGAGGTGGTGGAGCCAGTCACCATCGGAATCGCTTTGGGCGGGTGATATGCTCTGGATTCCGACGAACGTTGTGGCCGTTCCTGTGGCGACGAGAAAAAGGGAGGCTGGCAGGTTGAGCCGGGCGAAGGGCAGCAGGGCCGTGGCAGCGGCCGATATGAGGGCATTGGTGGCGCTTCCCGCCGCGAGGACGGCGGTTTGGCGGGAGCGGGGCGCGCGGCAAAGAAAGGCGGGATCGAGGGGCCAGGGCAGCGTTATGCCGCCCTTGAGCCAATCCGCCGGGTTGGGCGAGATTCTTATCGTCACGCCGCCTGTGCTGAAGACGACGGGGTTGATCGGCTGTCTGGGGATCTCGATTCCGCCGACCGGCCAGCCCAGCGCTCTGCGGGTCAGGAGGTGACCCAAGCTCATGCGTGGTGGCAGCGACCAGTGGTGCTACGAGAAGGGAAAGAACAACGCTCGCGGCAAGGATGAGCATGGCAGCATCATCTCTCCTGGAGGGGAAACTTCCGTTGCGGACTGAGTTGATTGGCTGTTCTTATTGCTGCTTGGGGGGTGGGCCCTGCTCGTGAGCTGGTGGTGTGAGTGTTGGATCGTGCCACGGTGGCCATGGAGGTAGCGGTGATTCTTGATTAGGCGGGGGTCGTGTTCCGACCTGCCGGGGTGCTTGGGGGAGGGGTACGGGATGCGTCGTGATCGCAGCGAGTGGGTTGACGCCGCTCTCCTGTTGCTCATGTTTGCCTGCTGGGCTTGGGTTTTGCGGCGCATTATCTTTCGCTGTCTGGGAATTCCCGGATGGTAGGAGGTCTCTGGATTTTGACGCGCGGGATGCGCGGGGGAGCCAGGTGGGGAACCGCTCCTTGAACGTCTTGGGGCAACAGCTTGTTGGGGAGGTGGCTTGTTTTATGCCGCGGACGATTGACCCGGACGTGGCTCTTCACCGGGCGGGGGCCGCCGTGGTGGAGGCGCTGAGGTGGCTGGGGGAAGCCGCTGATGCGCTGGACGCGGACAGGTGCCGGGAGCTGGTTCACCTGGGCCAGTTCGGGCGCGAGGGGGCGGTGTCGGGCTTTTTTGCCGGTCCGCCCAGGGTGCTGGCCTTCCGGCTTCCCGGCGTGCTGCCGCGCTACCGGATATTCCGCTCTCCTGAGGCGGCTACGCACTACCGCGTCCTCCGGATGTCGGCGCAGGTGGCGCTCAGAAGGGCCCTGGAGCGCGGCTTCTGCTCGGGTGCGGTGCCGCGGGGACTGAAACCTTTCGGGCCAGGGTCGCTGCTGTTCGTGGAATACACCGTATCCCCCGAAGGGGGGCCGCTGGACGCCGACAACGTGTGGGTCAAGGTCATCTCGGACAGCCTCCAGGCCCTGGGGTACGTCCCTGACGACCGCTGCCTCAACCTCTATGTGGGGCGCCGGTCTCCGGCGGCGGGCGAGGCCGGCGCCGTGGTGGCCCTGGTGGACCCTCCTGGCGACGGCGACCCGCTGGCGCCCGTCAGGCGGTGGGTGGGCCTGGCCCTGAGTGCGGATAAGAGTTCGCATAACGGTTCGCGGTAGAGTTCGCATAAGCCGCTGACCCAAATCTTAGGCGATCCCGAAAACCCTTGGGGCTGTTGGAAATCCGCGATTTCGCCTTCCGCACAGAATCTGGGCAACCGGATGCGCACAAGACTTCGCATAGTTCCCGGCCCCCGGCCCCCCGGACCTGTTGTCGCGCCTGGGTCTTTGCCCCTGCGGAGGGCCTCCCGGAGCCCGGCCCGGATTGCGGGTCCGGGGGGTGGGAAGTGGCAGCTAGGGACTTGTGCACACGGCATTGGCCTCGTAACGCCCTCATTATCCGGGCCGTTCGGGAACGCAACCCTGGGCAGTGGCCTGGCCTTCACGGGGAACAGGGAGCCGCGCGGGAACGCAGCCCTGGCAGTAACCTGGGTCTGCCGGGAAGCGAGGGGCCGTCGGGAACGCAGCCCTGGGCAGCGACCTGGGTTTCATGGGAATCAGGGAGCCGCGCGGGAACGCAGCCCTGGCAGTGACCTGGGTCTTGTGGGAAGCGAGGGGCCGTCGGGAACGCGGCTCCTGGGCGCTGACCTGGGGCTTCCGGAAGACGGGAGCCGCCCAGAAACGCGGTCTTCGGACAGTAGCTCGGGATTGCCGGGCAGGAGAAGCCGTTTGGGAACGCAGGTCTCAAGCGGCATCGTGGTTCTCATGGAGAACGCGCTTCCCAAAGGGCGCAGGGCTTTTTCTCCGGTGCGGGACGGGGTGCCGCCTGGTCCGGCGGACGCGGGGCCGGGTTCTGCCTGCCGGGGCCTCTGGCCGCGCCTGTCCCGCGTACATAGCGCTGTTTGAGAGGAGGTGTCCCGGATGCCTGCCGTGGTGCCGGAAGACCTGGAAATCGGCTCCTCCGACCTTGCCCTGGTTCACGAGGTTTACCGCATGCGGCTGGTCTCTTCGGAGCTGCTGTACCGGCTGCTCGGGGCTTCGCGCATCCGGACCGGCCCCTACCGCCGGGTTTCCCGCCTGCTTGCCCAGGGTTATCTGGAGACTTTTGCGCCTCCGCGTGGTGTCGCTGTCCCGCGGTCCTGCCGCCAGCTTCTGAGGGTTGGCCCCGTTGGTCTGGGAGCCCTGGTTCGGGCCGGCCTGGCTTTCCATGCGGACCGGCCGCCCTACGTGAGGGCGGATGAGTTTCCTGCCCGCCTGGAGGCGGCCGGCTGGTACGCGCGTGCGCGTGCCTGTGGTGTGCCTGCGGATGCTCTGCTTTTCCGGGATGAGTACCGCTCCCGTTTTCGCTGGGGGCCTCATGCTCCTGGGGACCTTGCCCTCCTGCCCCGCGGGGACTCGTCCGTCCTGGTGCTGGTGCGCTTTTCAGACCTGGGGGAGAGGCCCCTGGGCGCGCTTGTCCGGCTGCTGGACTCCTGGGGTTCCCGCTGCGCGCTGGCGGTGGTGGTTCCCGACGAGGGTCATCCGGCGCTTTCCGCCGACCTGGCCGTTGGCGCGGGTGAGCCTCCCGTTCCGCTGGTGCGCTGCTCGGACGTGGGGGCGTGGCTTCACGCGCGGTGGGCCGGGGCGGAGGACGTGCTTTCCCTCGCGCTGGTTGTGGTGGAGGAGCGCCTGGGCCGGGTGGAGGCGGGCTCCGCCCTGTCGGAGTACCCGTCTTTCCTGGCCTCCTTCACCTACAGGGGTCGGCTGTTCGGGCTGGCGTCGTTTCTTGACCCGGCGGTTGAGCCCGAGCGGGTGCTTTCGGACCTGCGCCTGTTCCGTCCCTCCGACCTTCCCGGGCGGTACCGCGGGGTGGTTGTGGTGGTGCGGACGCCGGAGCAGGTGGTGTGGCTGGCCAAGAGGGTGCCCGGAGGTCCGGGGATCTGGGCGGTTCCCGCGAGCCATCCCCGGGCGTGGTACCGTCTGCGCGGCGGGAGCCTGCGGCCTGCCCCTCCCCCGGGAGGTGAGGTCCGTGGCTGACCTGGCCGCTGAGGTGCTGGACTTCATGTCCCGCTGCCCGGTGGTGACGCGCTGGCACGTGCGGGAGCTCTGGGGTGAGGAGGGCGTCCCTGCCCTGGGGTCCCTGGAGCGTTCCGGGAAGCTGGTGCGGCCGCCCTGCGTGGCTCCCAGCGGAGAGGAGGTGGAGTCGGGGCGGTACTTTGTGAAGAGGGGCGTGAAGCTGCCGCCGGCGCGGGTGCCCGCGCTTTCCCTGCTGGGCTGTGCCGTGGTTGAGGCCGCGCGTTCGGGGCTCCAGATGCGCCTGGTCCCCGCTTCCTGGCGGGGTTTTGCCCCGGTGGGGGTGCTGGAGTACGGGGGGACGCGCTGCGGCGCCTGGGTCCTGCGCCCGTGGCAGGCCCTGGCCTCGGACGATGCCGGTGCGGCGGCCGCATTTTTGGAGAAGCACGGGCAGGAGTGTCATCTCTGGGCGCTTCTCGTGGAGAAGCCCTTTTGGGGTTCGGCGCGCTCCCTGCTCCTTGACCGCCGGGTGCGTGTCCCCCTGTGGGTCCTTCCCCATTCCGGTTCCGGCTGGCTTCTCTACGACCTGCTGGTTTTCCCGCCGAGGAGGGGCTGGTGGATGGCGCGCGTTCTCTCGCGGTTCTACGGCTCCGAGGTGCGGCCTGAGGAGGACCCGTCGGTTGTCGGGGGAGTGGTGGGCGTGCTCCCGGGTGGCAGGCGGGTTGTGTTGGTGGATGGTGTCTATGACGTCTCCCTGCCTTCGCGCCTGCGGCTTCTGCACGATCCCCGCGGGAGGGCGCGGGGGGTTTACGTGCACTCCGGTGACCCGGGCTGGGGCCGGACTCTGTTGGAGCAGCTGGGCTTTCCGCCCTGGGTGAGGGTTCTGGCGGAGGGCTCGGTCTGGTCGTTCCGTGATGGGAGTATGGTCAAGCTGGGGGGTGAGGCGGCGTGAAGCGGCTGTCCGGGCGTGTCTCGGTTGTTCTGCTGTGGGCCACCGGCGGGTTTGCTCTCCTGCTGGGTCTTGTCGGCCTGCTGTCGGGGTCGCTGTCGTTGGTTCCGGGTGCGGCGCTGGGCCTCGTCCAGGCCGTGCTGTCCCTGGTTTTCAAGACCCGGGCCGTTGTATGCGGCGCCGCCGCCTTCCTGTGCTGGCCGCTTTCCCTCTGGGTGTCCCTGTCGCGCCGCCTGGCCGGCTCCTGGTACGCGCTGGCGTCCTCCGGCGGCTTCCCGCCTCCCGGCGGTCCGGGCGCGCTGTTCCTGGCGCTGTTCCTTCCCGCGCTCGTCCTGGCCGGCGGGGTCCTTTACCTGGCCTCCCGGGTTCCCGGTGGGCGGGGTTCGGGGTGCTCGGTGGTTCTGTGCCGGACGCTGTGGGGCTGGCCGGTTTCCGTGTCCGAGGCCGACCGCTACCTGCACGTGATGGTGGTGGGTCCCACCGGTTGCGGCAAGTCGACCCACGCCATCCTGCCCATGGTGTGCCAGGACATCGACCGCATAGCGCGCGGGGAGCGGCTGGGTGTGACGGTGGTGGAGCCCAAGGGGGACCTGGTGCGCGAGGTGGAGGCTTACGCGAGGTCCAGGGGCGTGCCGGTGGTCGTCATTGACCCCGGCGACCCGGGCACGCCCCGGTTCAACCCCCTTCAGGGCGACCCACTGATCGTGGCCGAGGTCACGCGGACGGTGCTGAAGTCGATGTTCGGCCGCCAGGAGGCGTTCTTCTCGCACGTCCAGGAGACTTCGGCCCACAACACGGTGCTGCTTCTGAAGTACCTGGAGGCTCACGACCGGGAGGTTGCCCTTGCCGAGGGGAGGGAGCCCCCGTGCCTCACCATGCAGGACCTGGTGCGGGTTCTCCGGAACCCCGAGCAGCTCAAGGCGCGGGTGGATGCGCTCAGGCGGCTTGATCCCCAGTCGGACATCGTGGAGTACTTTGACCGGGAGGCTCTGGGCCCGACCGGGGCGAAGCTGCACGAGTTCGCCATGGGTCTCAGGATGCAGCTTGAGGACATCGCGGGCTCGCCCCAGCTGCGGCACGTGTTCGGGGGGCCCTCCGACGTCGACCTGGACGCTCATCTCCGGGGCGGGGGCGTCCTGTGCGTGAACACCTGCATGGGGCTTCTGGGCCGCAAGGGCGACTTGTTCGGCCAGTTCTTCGTCATGCACCTGCAGCAGGCCGTGTTCCGGAGGCCTCCGGGCGACCGTCCGCCGCACTTTCTGTACCTGGACGAGTTCCCGCGCTATCTCAACCCCGACTTCGAGCGGATGGTGGCGATGGCCAGGTCGTACCGGTGCGGCCTTACTCTGGCGCTGCAGGTGACGGACCAGCTTCTCCTGGCCGAGGCTCCTGCCTTCCGGGAGGTCATAATCCAGAACTGCCGGAACCGGCTTGTGTTTGGGGGTTTGTCGGCGTCGGATGCCGAGCGTTTTGCGCGGGAGTTCGGTGAGGTCCTGGTGAGGCAGAGGGAGCACACGTTCCGGCGTCATGGTACCGTGATGGGCTGGTGGCCTGACATGTACCGTGAGTCCGAGCGGAGCCGGCCGGCTTTCGACCCCACGCGGCTGAAGCACCTTCCCCGGTGGCACGTGGTGTACCAGGTGGTCCGGGATGGTGTGGTGCAGGTTTCGCGGCAGGGCGTTTCGCTGCCGCCGCCGCGGCGCCGTCGGCCTGCTCCCGCGCCTGCCGTTTCGGGCGTGGGGGGTGAGCGGCCCGCTCCCGCTGCCGGGTCTGCTTCCCCTGTGGTTGCGGCGCGGGCGGCGCCCGCGGACGACGACTTCTTCTAGCCGGTGCTCCCCGGGGCTTTCCGGGGTTGTCCGGGTGCTGGTCGGCGGCTTGTGTTCCCGTGGTTGGCGGCCTGTTTTGCTGCGGCTGGCGGCTCCTGTTCCGGGCGGGGCCCTGGAGGGCTCCGCCCTACATATGAAGGGGGGATTGCTGTTGATCGACGCCGTATCGACCCGGCGTTTTGCGGAGGAGGCTGTTTCGGGCCGGCTCACCGCTTCGGAGGTTGCGGAGCGGGTTGAGTCGGTTGCCTGGGATGCTCACCTTTCGGGTGCGGCGCACATGGCGCGTGCCTGGCTTTCCGTGCTCCCGCTGTCCCAGTTCATCCGCCGCGTGTTTGCGTGGTACGTGTCGCTGTGGTCTGGCTACCGCGTTCTTCCCTTTCGGCAGGGGAATGCCTTTGACGCTGCGGTTGACGGGTGGGACCCGTCGGAGGAGTCCATGGAGCGGCTGAGACGCCGGTACGGTGAGGTGCGGCGCGAGGGCGCGTCGTGCCGCGGCTCGCTGCTTGCGGTGTACGTGGTGCTGAAGCCCCACGATGGGAGGAAACTCGCCGATGTGGTGCGGCGCGTGCGCGGCGCGGTGGCTTCTGACGGCTGCGGCGGCGTGTGGTTCATGTCCTTCCCGCTTCCTCCTGAGTGCGAGCTGGGAGAATGCGACGTGTAGGGGGGATCTGCCTTGGTGGAGCTGTTTCCGTATGACGACTTTGCTCAGGAGGCTGTCTCCGGGCGCGTGGCTGTTGCCGATGTGGCCCGGAAGGTTCAGTCTCTGGTGGCCGACGGTCTGGTTGCCGGCGGCGCCCGGATGGCTCGTGCTTTTCTTGACGTGCTGCCGGGCTCGCAGTACATCCGGCGGGTGGTTGCCTGGTATGCCTCGCGGAAGTGTCCCGACTTCCGGGTGCTGCCCATCAAGGTGGGGGGCGCGCTGGACGCGGCTGTGGACTGCTGGGACGTGTCGGACGGCCGGTTCCGGGCGGAGCGCGAGCGGAGCGAGGCGGTGGTGCGGGAGGGCTCGCGGGCTCGGGGGGCTTTGGTTGCGCTGTATGCGGTGCTGGGTCCTCATGGGCCCCAGGACCTGGAGCGTGCCGTATCGGCTGCTGCCCGTGCTCTGGCTGCCGAGGTGAAGGGGCGGGGTGACGTGCACTACGTGTCTCTGCCGCTTCCGCCGGATGAGGAGCTGGGCGAGTTCGACGTCTAGCCTGCGTTCGGTGCCCGGTACGGGAGGTGGGTGTTCCGGCTCGTTGTGCTCCGTTTCCGGCCGGCCCCGCTTTGCGGCTGGCCTCCTGCCTCCGGTCTGGCCGGGCCTGGCTGCCTGCTTTCGGCGGGCTGGCATATGGGGTTGGGGCGGTGCTGGGCGTTGCGGACGGGCCTGCCTGGCCGGGTTGTTCGGTTTGGCGCGGCGCTTTCCGGGGCGGCTTTCCCCCCTGGCCGTTCCGGGCGCCGCTGCCGTGTTTGCGGGGGCCGGTTTCCGGTCCCCGGGTCTTGGGGGGAATGGTGCGCTGTCAGCCTGTGCCCGTGTGGAGGCCGGGCTCGGGCTGCGTGATGTCCTGGAGGGGAGGTGGTAGCGGGCTCCGAGATGGTCTGGTGTGGGGTCTGCGTGGTCCGCTGCCCCCGGTTTTTGTCGGGTGTGGTTGAAGTGGCCCGGTGGAGGCGCGTGCGCCGTTCTGCTGGGGGGTTGCGTTCTGCGGCCCCTGGCGCGGTGCTTTGCCGGGACGGGGTTGTGGCCGGGGTGGTTCCGCGGCCGTTCTGGTGCGGCTGCGGGATGGCTCCGTGTGTTCGTGGTGGTTCTGGGACCCGCTGCTTTGCCGGGTTTTGTGTTCCGGCGGAGTGGACTCTGAGTGCTGATCTGGAGGTGTTGACCAGGTGTCTGTGCCTGCTGTGGTTTCCGAGCGGAGGTATCGCTGGCCGTTTCCTGCTGCCGAGGGTTTCCGGCCCCGGCCGCTTCCTTCTGACCCTGAGTTCCTGTGGGAGGCGAAGAGGTTCCGGTACGTGCTTCAGGCCCCTGCGGTGGCCTGTTCCGATGGGGTGCTGAAGCTTGACCTGGGGAGCGTGCGCGGGCGGGTGTCTCTTGAGGAGTCGGGCTGTGCTGATGCGCGCGAGCTGTCGCGGCTTGTGGGCCAGCACGTGGCGTGCATTGTGCTGCGTGTTGACCGTGATGTTGCGGAGTGCTCCCGCCGGCGTGCGCTGGAGGTGATGGCGCGGAGGTCGTGGGAGCGGTTCCTGAAGCCCGGCCGTGATGTGTGGGCTGTGGTGCGGGGTTATGCTCCGGGCGGCGTGGTGGTTGATGCCGGTGGCGTGCGTGCCGTGGTGCCGTTCCGGGAGCTGTCTCCGGGCTGGGTTTTCGATGCCCGCCAGGAGTTCCCCGTGGGTCAGGAGCTGAGGCTGCGGGTGGTGTCTGCGGACCCGGAGAAGGGTGAGCTGGTGCTGTCGGGCCGGCCGCGCTTCCGCGACCCGTGGGAGGGTGTGGATGCGCGCTACCGTGAGGGCGGGGTGTATGCTGGTGTGGTGGTGTCAGAGCACCGGGGGCTCTTGTTCGTGCAGCTTGAGCCGGGTCTTGATGCGTGCTGTCCCCGCCCGGCGTTCCAGGATGCCGGCCGGGGTGCGCGTGTGGTGCTGCAGCTTGACGTGGTGGACCCGGGGCAAAAGAGGCTGCGCGGGCACGTCCTGCAGGTCCTGGTTCCGCCGTCGAAGCTGCCGCACTGAATTCTGGGTTTGCCGCCTCCCTGCGCGTGCGGAAGGCGAGCCCGCCCCTGCCTGCCGTGCGGGGAGGCGGCTTCCTGGTTCCGGGTGCGGGTGGGCTGTCTGGTGCGGAGCGAGCCGCTTTGTAAGGAGGTGGGGGAGGTGGCCGTGTTTTCGGTCGGGTTGCCCTGGGTGGTGATTCTCCCTGTGGAGGTGGCTGCAATGGTGTTTTTGGTTGGGGTTTCGGGGGGCTGGTCGTGGGTTGCGGTCGGGACGGCTGCTATAGTGGGCTTTGCCCTTGACGTGTGGGCTGGCCGCTGGGTGGTGCGCCGCCGTGTTGGAAATTCGGGGAGTGGTGGCCGGTGACCTATGAGGAGTTTGCGCGCCGCTGGGATGCCATGTCGTCCAGGGAGCGTGACGTGTGGGTGGCGGAGGCCGTGCTGGGCTGCCGGGCGGTCTACGTGCGGGCGCTTGAGGGCCATTGCGTGGTGGATGTGGGCCGGGAGGAGCTGGAGCCTGTCCTGGCCGGGCGGGCGGTGTTCGGCGGAGGGGGAGTGATGGGCGGTGTGGCGCATTTTGCGGTGCGAAAAGGGCCAGGCCGATGACGATTGTTTGTGTGCGCCGTTCCTCACCGTCATCTTGGTTTCTGTGGCATTTGTCCTGGGCAAGGAGGCTGGGCTTGAGGGCTGGCGGCCATACGTGCTGGCTTGCGGAGCAGCTATTGCTGGGTTTGTGGCGGGTCTGTGGTGGTGGCAGGCGCGGAGCCCATAGTTCTTGGGGTATCCCCAGGGCCAAACCGGTTTTTCGCGGTGCTGCCTTCGTATTACTCCGGCAGGGCGCCAGGCGGTGATTCTGGTCTGTCGCCTCCCCGGGTGTCGGGTGCGCTTCGCCCGTTGCCTCATCCCCCGCCCGGGAAGGCGGTGTTTTTGGGGCGGGCACGCGCGTGCCTGCCCGGTTGCGGCGCGAAGGTGTTTCGCTGGGAGTGGGATCCTCCAGGGATTTTGGAACTGGCGACAGGGAGGTGATGGTCGGTGCGGAAGGCTGATCTGCGGCTGTTCCTTCCCGCATGGGTTCCGGTGCCGGTAAAAGCTTTTCTCCTTGGGTATGCCTGCTCGGGGCTGATGCTAGCCCTGATCGGGTTCTGCGTGTACGTGTCGCTGTCGGGCGTACCCTGGGAGAACTGGGGCGCGGTGCTGTGCGGGATCGGCGTGGTCTTTGTTGTGCTCCTGTCGGTAGCCGTGGGTTTCCCGGCCTGGTGTATCGAGTTCTTTGGCATCAGGGGGATGCGCCGGGTGCTGTCTTTTGCCGCGGGTTATGTTGGCTTTCTTGCCTGGGGCCTGACGTGGTTCCTCGCTGGGTGCGGTTGATGGTCCTGCGGTGCCGTGCTTGCTGCCTTCCCGGGTGCTGGGCGTTTTCACCCGGGGAGGTGGTGTTTTCGGGGGGGGTACGCGCGTACCCGTTGCCGGGGCTTGCGGCGGAACCTGTCTGCCCGTTGCGTCGTGTGGAATAAAAGCGCTGGAGGTGTGCACACGTGAAACTGGCTGAGGCTCTTCTCGAGCGCAAAGATCTCCTGAAGCGCCTGGGGGTGCTGAAGGAGCGCCTGGTTGCCGACGCCAAGGTGCAGGAGGGCGACCGGCCTGCCCAGGACCCGGAGGAGATGCTCTCCGAGGCCGAGGGCCTGTGCCGGCGGCTGAAGGACCTGGTGGTGGCCGTCAACCGGGCGAATTCCCGGGCTTGCCTGTCCGATGGCCGGACGCTGACGGAGGCCATAGCGGAGAGGGACGTGCTGAGGCTCTGGCACGGTTTTCTCACGGCGGTCGCGGAGGCCGCCGTGCCCTCCCGCGACCGGTTTGGCCTGGGCCGCCAGGAGATCAAGTACGTCCCGACTGTGGACGTGGCCGCCCTGAGGAAGCGTGCCGATGAGGTGGCGAAGGCCTGCCGCGAGCTTGACGCGGAGATCCAGGCTGTGAACTGGCAGGCTGAGCTGTAGTTTTGCCCGTTCCCTGCCGCTGAGGGCGCGGCCTTCTCCCGGGGGCCTTGTTTCCGGGGGAGTCTGGTAGCGGCTGTGGGAGGCCCTACTTCCTGAAGGCGCACCGGGCAATGCGCACGCGCGCACGGGGCACCGGGCAATGCGCACCACCTTGCGCTGGCGGCCGGGATGGGTGCGGGGCCGGGGAATTCTCCCCGGCCCCTGTTTGATTTGATGGTCTTGTTGTTCTACGCTGGTCGACGTTTTGGTATTCCGGGTTTTGTGGCTTGGGTATCGAACTGTCCTGATCGGCCTTTCGGAAAGCTGTCGGTGGCTGATTGTTGCCCTGCTGTTTGCCTTGATCCCGCTGGCTGGCGGCATGCAGGCTGCGTGGGTCGGGGATGTGCGCCATCACCGCCGCCCTTCGTGAGGGTTTTGGCTCAACCGGCGGAGGAGCTGGGCGAACTCTCCTTTGCCGAGCGTGCCGGCCGCAATGCTGAGCACGGCGCCGTAGAGTACGCCGTCGGGGTCGTCCACTGACATTCCGTTCATTTCGAGGAACACGAGGGCGCAGGCGAGCGCCGTTCGTTTGTTCCCATCCACGAAGGGGTGATTCCGGCACAGGTGGAATGCGTAGGCGGCCGCCATTTCGAACAGGTCGGCGTGCAGGTAATTCCCGTCGAAAGTCGCCTGCGGCACGGCCAGGGCCGAGAGCAGCGCCTGCAGGTCACGGACTCCGCTCCTGCCGCCGTATCGTGCGATCTGGTCCTGGTGGATTTCGAGGACCTCCGCGAGAGTGAGGAACTGCGGTTCTTCCACGGTTGGCACCCGCCGGGTCACTCGGCGAGGCGCTTCAGGGTTTCGCCGTGCCTCTCATTTACTCGCTCCAGGGCCTCCCTGAACCGTGCCTCCCGCTCGTCGGCGTCCTTCACCGGCGAAATGATGAGGCTCGTGCCGTCGGTGGTTATTTTGAGGGGCGTGTCCATCGTGATCCCGAGCAGTTCCATGACGGGCTTGTCGATTATGAGCGCCGCGCTGTTTCCGTGGGGGGTCAGGTGCTTTATCACAGTCTGTCCCTCCCTCGTACACACAATGTATCACCGAGCCTGAAACGTGTCAAGCTGGTGGTGTTTCGGTGCCGTGTGGGGCGGCGGTTGTGCCGTCACGCCCGGGGTCCGGTCGTCGCTCGGGCGGGATGGGTGGGGGGCGTAGAGGCGCATGGTCGGCGGACTCCCGAGAATATCCGCGGCGCATGCGGTTCCTGCCGGCCGGCGTCTGGCTGAGCGGCATCCCGCCGGGTGGTGATCCGGCCCGGTGCACGTTTGTGCCGGGTTCGCCCGAAACGTGTCAGGCCGTTCGAACACGTATAGCGGAAGTCTCCGCAAAGGGCAAAGTCGGCGAAAGCCAAGGTGCGAAGCCGCGGTTGCTCGGCCTGTTGGCTTCCGGAACGAGGTGAGGCAGGCCCGGAACCCGTGCCGGAAGTTTGCGCTGACGGCGATTCCACAAGGGAAAGGAGGGATTGAAGCGTGAAGAGGCCGCTGAAAACGGTCACGGTGCTGACCTTGGCCCTGGCGCTCCTGGCGGGAGCGGCGGGCTCCGCCCTGGCGGGCGGGAGGAAGTTCTTCCGCGACGAGGACCTGGCCCCCTGGGCGAGGGCGTACCTTGCCGCGGCGAGTCTGAAGGGGCTGCTGAAGGGGGACCCCGACGGGCGGTTCCGGCCCAATGATCCCCTGAAGCGGGAGGAGCTGGTGGTGGCCCTGGTCAGGTTCGCCGGCCTGGAGGAGGCCGCGGGGCTGATGTCGCAGGCGGCCCTGCCGTTCCGCGACGCGGCGCGGGTGCTGGAGAGGGCTGCCTGGGCGCGCGGGTACCTTGCCGCGGCTCGTGATGCCTGCATACTGCCGGAAGAAGAGGACCGGTTCCTGCCCGGCGAGGCCGCGGATAGGCTCTGGACTGCCGAGCTCCTGGTGAGGGCCCTGGGCCTGCAGGCTGAAGCGGAGCTGCGCGCCGGCGAGGGTGTTGACTTCACGGATGTGAAGGACGTCCCGCCCGAGAAGCTGGGGTACCTGGCGGTTGCGGTTGAGCGCGGCCTGCTGCAGGGCTTCCCTGACGGGACGTTCCGGCCCAAGGAGAAGCTGACGCGGGCCCAGCTTGCCGCGCTCCTTGAGCGGGCGGCTCTATACAGGAAGCACCTTGGTAAGTACGAAGTCCGCGGCACGGTGGCCGAGGTGGTGTGCGAGGGCGAGCGGACGATAGCGCTGTATGTGGAGGGAGCCCGGACGGAGTCCCCCGTCCGCGTGCCGGCGCACCCGGGCCCGGTGAAGCTGGAGCAGCCTGACGGGAAGGAGTTTCTTGCCCGGCAGTGGGGCGACGAGCGCCTCCACGGCTGGGAGACTGCGGATGGCTACGCGATTGTGAAGGACGGGGAGACCGGCTTCTGGTGCTATGCCGAAAAGGCCGAGGACGGCAGCCTGGTCAGCACGGGCGTCCGTGCGGACGGCCCGCCTCCGGCCGGCCTGCCCAAGGGCCTCCGGCCGGAGCCTGCCGGCCCGAAGCCGGTGCCCGTGAAGCCCGAGGAGGTGCGCCGCTACCCCGTGTCGCCTGACGCCCTGGTGCTGGTGGACGGGAAGGAAGCCGCCCTCGAGGACGTGAAGCCCGGCTTCCGCGCCTGCCTGGTGCTGAACGCGGAAGGCGTTGCGGTGGTGGTGTCCGCGCGGTCTGTGCGGCCCGAGAAGGAGGGCGTGGTGCTCCGCGGGTGGCTGGTCGACCTGGAGGACCTGGAGGGTGCGGATATGTACGGCCTTGTCCCCGGGCTCAGGTGGGGGCAGGTGCGGGAGCTGCTGGACGAGAACTTCCGGCTGCGCGAGGGGCGGGGTCCCGGGGAGGGCCTGGAATGGCGGGAGGAGGGTAAATTCCCGGGGTTCCCGGCCGTGATGGCCCTGGTGCCCGCCGGTGAGGACGTGGCTGGGACCATGGAGGCCCTGCTGGGGAAGTTCGTGGAGGTCCGTGGCGAACGGGTGCCGGAGCCGAACATCTACATGCGGCCGGTGTTCCGGGTGTTTGAGGTGCGGGCGGTGGAGTTTCCTCCGCTGAAGCCCCAGCCTCAGCCCGAACGGCAGCCCGAGCTTCAGCCTCAGACTGAGGGCGGTGTGTAGTGTCGTTCCGGAGGGCAGGCGGCCCCGGGTACCGAACCCGGGGCCGCTGGCTTTTGATGGGGGTATAAGGTGGAATGGTGGTCCGCGCTGGCTCGGTGTGGTTGTGGGGGTCCCTTGTTGGGTTTTGTGCCTGATGGTCCTGGTTAACGTGTACCGAGATGGGAGGTGGGGTGGATGCTTGGTCCTGGGTTCAGGTTGTTGTGGCTTGTTCGGGAGGTGGGACTGCTCGGAGCGTTCATTGGTCTTCTGGTGAATGTGTTTCCGCTGTGGTTGCGGGCCGGGATGTTCCTGTACGGAGTTGGTGTGTGGGTATTTGTCCGAAGTTCTTTTCCGGAGTCCTGTGCGCGTGGTGCTCCCGTGCCTGCGTGGTGGTATGGTTTAGTCTTCCTCCTTTCAGGAGGAGGAGCAGCGCTGTTACTGCTGTTGCTCAGGTTGTGCGTGTGACCAACCAGAACGAAAGCAGTATGAGCGGTGAGATAAAAGACCCGGCGAACTGTGCCCGTCGGCTCACTTTGCCGCATATGATGCGCCAGAACCACGTTCCATCTGGTTCCCATCCGCGGTATGCGAGATTTGGGATGACGCTCGATGTCGCGTTCGTAAAGCTCCAAGCTGCTGCGAATCGGAGGCTCCACAGGAGCATGGCGTTGGGGTGGACCGGGAGGTTTCGCAGGATTATGTAAGTAACCGTGAACTGCACAAGGTTAGCTAATCCCCCGGAGATAATGACGCAATAAGATTGCCACCGCGGTCTCGTGCGCAAAAATGCCTCGGGAAGAGGCCACGGTCCAACAAGTGCACTTGCTCCTGCGATCCAGCTGATCCAGCCGTGGAGATCTGTGCCGACAATGACACGGATGCCAAGTACTTGTGCGAGGGTGCGTGATCGCTGTGGCATGAGGGGGATACGTACGTACTCTGTTGGCCAGCCAAGGGTTTTCCGAGCAAGGAGGTGTCCAAACTCGTGGACGAGAGTTGTCAGAAATCTTACCATGATAAACACGAAGGCGAGCTTCAGTATCCAAAAAACGATACCCGTGATCACCCACATTTCCCTCCTATTGAGCGATGGGCTGACGGAATGGTTTTTCTTCTGGGGTTGGGTTGGTTCCTCTTTGTGATGTATCTGATTGCCAGGTTTGTGGTTGCAGGCAGCGCATGATGGGTGGGGGTGCGGTATGGTGCGGTGGCGCGTGTATGTGGAAATAGGCCTTGGAGTATGGGTGGTTTTCTGCTGGTTCTGGATTATGCGGGTGGCGTGGGCGCGATACGTGAACCTACTGGCAAGATAGTACCGGTGTTGCGTGTTGATCCGGGATCTTGCAGGTAGCGCAAGGGTTGCTGGAAGATCGCAGAAACCCGGTTGAGGGCCGTGCTCGGGAAGTTCGTGGAGGTGCGTGCCGAGCGGGTCAAGGAGCCGAACATCTACATGCGGCCGGTGTTCCGGGTGAACGAGGTGCGGGCGGTGGAGTTCCCGCCGCTGAAGCCCGTGCCCCAGCCGCAGCCGCAGCCCGGACCGGAGCCCGAGCTCCGGCCTCAGGCTGAGGGTGGCGTGTAGTGTCGGTTTGGAGGGCGGACGGCCCCGGGTGTCAAACCCGGGGCCGCTGACTTTCAGAGGTGATAGACGGAGATGGCCCGCTGGTTTGGCCTGGTTCTGCTGGCGGCCGGTGCTTTCTGTGCGCTTGGACGGTTTGGCATGGCCAATGTGGACCTTCTGAGGGTGATCGGGGAGGCAAGGGGCAGGGGGAAGGCTGTGGAGACGCGGCGGTGGCGGCTGGCTCGGGTCGTGCTGTCTGCTGCCGCGGTCTTGCTGGTTTTGATCGGGGCGCGTCTTGCCGGGGTGCCGCTGTCGGGGTAGAGGCGATCCGGCTGCGTGCGGGCGTTTGGTCTGTTCCGGGGCCGGGGCGCTCGAGCATGCCCGGGAGGCAGCCGGGGTGCTCGTTGGGGTCGTGGTGGCCAGTAAGCTGCTTCGGCTGTGATTTGTGTTTTTGCCGGGTCCGGCGGGCCGGGCTCTCGGTAGGATCTTGCGCTGCGGCGCTCTTTCCGGGTGGGTTCGGGACTGGAGCGCGCCTTGTGCCGCAGGTGGGGAAGTTTCGCGTGTGTGGAGGCCACTCCCCGGTGTCCTGGTGTATCCCGGCTGGCCTTGCTTCCCGGGTTTAGGCGGATGGAATCGGAAGGCTTTTTCCTGAGCCGGGCGGCCAGCCCGGTCTTCGCTTTGGCGGAAGAGGGGAGGTGTCCGGGATGGAGGTGGTGGAGCCTGCTTTCCTCGCGGACGTGGCGCAGTTTGCCGCCGGGTCTGGTGGCGTGGCTGCCTCCGGGCGCCGAGGTGGTGGGGTGCGGCGGGGAGAAGGCTGGGGCGTGGTGGCGGGGGCTGCCGAGGCCTCGCGTGGTGCGGTGCGGCGGGTGATACGGAACTACTTCCCCCAGGATCCCGTGTTCGACGGTGGCTGTTCTGCCGGCCTGCTGCCTTCGGGCCGTGTCTGGCTGGTGGACCCCCTGGGTGGCGCGGTGAACTTTGCCCTGGGCCTTGGCCTGTGGTCGGTATCTGTGGCCGCGGTGCAGGGGGGTGAGGTGGTGGCCGGGGCGGTGTGGGTCCCGCCCGACGTTCTCCACGCGGCGTGGGCGGATGGCCCTGCGCTGCGTGCCGGGTCGGTGATGCGTCCCTCGGCTGTTCGGGTCCTGGAGGACGCGGTGGTATCGGTGGTCGTGGCCCCGGAGTTTGCGGCTGCCGCCTCGGAGTGCGTGCGGCGCCTTGCCCCGAGGGTGCGGGGCGTGCGCGTGTTCTGCTCCGGGGCGCTTGAGCTGTGCTGCCTCGCGTCGGGGAAGCTGGACGCCTGCGTGTGGCCTTCCCCGGTCCCGCCTGGCGCCGCTGCCGGGGCGCTGGTGGCCCGGCGGGCGGGTTGTGACGTGGTGGCTCTTGACGGGATGCCTTATCGGCCGGGTGAGGGTCGGGGCGTGCTCGCCGCGGTGACTTCTGTCCTGGCGGGTGTTTTGCTGGAGCTCCTATCCGGGATCCGGTGGGAAGAGCAA